>Ga0316191_10001954_pt1 | contig 14845 bp, 10 predicted proteins | sample Eddworburr2cm_MG_FD_204928 | JGI IMG/M metagenome (GOLD analysis project Ga0316191, IMG submission 204928) | Coastal sediment microbial communities from Maine, United States - Eddy worm burrow 2 cm | ecosystem: Environmental > Aquatic > Marine > Coastal > Sediment | place: USA: Maine...
GCCTGCAGACGGATGGCCTGAAGGTCTTTTTCACCATTGATGCCGGACCCCAGATCAAAGCCGTCTGCACCCCGGAACACGCCCCACAAATCGCCGAAGTGCTCAGTGCAGTACCTGGTGTGATGTCAACAACGACAGTTGGACTGGGCGCAGGAGCCCGGGTCATCGCATCATGATGGGCGCCTCAAGATCTTAAATTCATGATCAGCGCAAAAGCCCCCGGCAAAGCCGTTATCTGGGGCGAATATGCGGTCCTCGCAGGTGCACCCGCCATGGTGATGGCGGTTGATCGCTATGCCGAGTGCCAGATCGAACCTGGCGGAGAGGTCTGGTCCTGCCAGGCGCTGGGCTTCAACGATCAGGTCGAGGTTTCCGCTGACCAGCTGTTAAGCGCTTCAGTGCCAATGCACGGGGCTGCGGCCCCTATCGCTGTCGCCAGTCAGACTCTTGGGCTCACCAGCATTCCCGCTGGTGCTCGTGTGCAGCTGGACAGCAGGGCGTTTTTCGCCGAAAGCCATCCCGACAGAAAACTTGGCATCGGTTCCAGCGCGGCAATCTGCACTGCAGCGTGCGCGGCAATGGCAGAACTGTCGGGCAACTCGTTGAGTTTCGAACAGGCCCTTCACGCCCATCGCCAGATGCAGCAGGCACAAGGCAGTGGTATTGATGTCGCAGCCGCCTACTACGGCGGTGTGCTGAGATTTTCTGAAGGCAAAGCAACTCCGACCCAATGGCCGCAAGCGCTGTGCTATCGGTTCATCTGGACCGGGGTCAGCGCTAAAACGACAAGTCACCTGCAAACTTTCTCGCAATGGCGCTCTGCTGGTGACACCCGTGCGCTAGACAATCTGGCCAACGCCTGCGCAGCGTTATTTGTCCAGGCAGACATGGACAGCCTGCGTGACTACGTTGAACAGTTGAAAAAACTTGACCAGGCAGCGGGCCTGGGGATCTATTCAGAGCCCCATAAACAGCTCGACAGACTTGCGATTGAGCACCAACTAGTCTACAAACCCTGCGGCGCCGGTGGCGGCGACATAGGCATAGTCTTTGGCAACGTCGAACAGCATCAAAACCACCTCGATCTGTTCACTCAAACTGCCCGCCGCCAGGCATTTCACCCGCTCGCTCTGGAGATAGCAGCCCATGGCATCAGGCCAACCCGCTGACCGCGGATCACGTATACCCAATTTCTTCAAGATGAGTGTCGCTGAGCGCATTATTGCGCTGCGTCAGCGGGGTCTTCTCGACGAGGCAGACATCCACTCGCTCAGCAGCTCCGACCACACGCTGCGCCTGGGTGTGGCCGACAAAATGATCGAAAATGTTGTTGGCGTGTTCGGACTGCCGATGGGATTAGGCCTCAATTTTCTGATCAACGGCAAAGACTATGTCGTTCCGCTGGTGGTCGAAGAACCTTCTATCGTTGCAGGTCTGTCCGGTGCCGCCAGAATGGCCCGTCTGAGCGGCGGCTATAGCGCCGAGAGTACCGATCCAATTCTGATCGGTCAGGTTCAGGCGGTGAACATCGATGATCCTGCCGAGGCAGAGACCAGACTGCTGGAAAATCGCGAAGAAATCCTCGCGCTGGCCAACTCTCTGCACCCGAAAATGGTGGCGCGCGGCGGTGGAGCGCTGGATATCGAAGTGCATCAGCACAAAGCGCCCGAAGACGGCCGCGACATGGTCGTTCTGCACCTGCTTGTGGATACCCGGGACGCAATGGGCGCCAACCTGGTGAACACCATGTGTGAGGGCATCGCCTCACTGGTCGAAACCATCACCGGCGGCAAAGTATTTCTGCGCATTCTGTCAAACCTGACCGACCGCGCTATCTCCAAAGCTTCGGTGCGAATCCCCAGCAAAAACCTAGAAGGCAAAGGCTTCAGCGGTGAAGAGGTCAGAGACGGCATCATCCTGGCAAACGACCTCGCATTAGTTGATCCCTATCGGGCAGCGACCCACAACAAAGGCATCATGAACGGTGTCGATGCGGTCGCCATCGCCACCGGCAACGATTGGCGGGCTATCGAAGCTGCCGCCCATGCATACGCATCACGCGATGGCCGCTACAGCGCTCTAACCCGCTGGTACAAGGGCAAAGACGGCGATCTGGTCGGCGAAATCGATATCCCGATGAAGGTTGGCACCGTCGGTGGCAGCCTGGAAACAAATCCAAGCGTCCGGATCAACCACCGTCTGCTCGGCTCTCCGAACGCACCTGAACTGGCCGGTATCATGGCGGCTATCGGCCTGGCGCAGAACTTCGCGGCATTGCGGGCCCTGTCTACCGATGGCATCCAGCAGAATCACATGACCCTGCACGCACGCAGCGTCGCAAGCACTGCGAACATTCCGGAAGAACTGTTCGATCGCGTAGTCGAAGCTCTGATCGAGTCCGGTGAAATCAAAATCTGGAAAGCCCAGGAAATTGCCAAGAATCTGGCCCGTCGCTCCGTGTTGCCTTCCGACGAAGAACGCAGTTCCGCCTGCGGCAAAGTGATCCTGCTGGGTGAACACGCCGTTGTCTATGGGCGCCCTGCGCTGGCGCTGCCCATCCCGCTGGCTGTTGAGGCTGTCGCCAAAGAAGGCGGTGACGGTGTGAATCTGGTCATTCCGCGCTGGGGTCTCGAGCAGAAGGTCAGAGCCAGCAGCGCTCAAGGCCTCAACGGCATTCTCTATCAGGTACTCGAACAACTGGAACTCGCTGACCAGAACATGACGATCGAGGTGTTCCCACATGTTCCGAGGGCTATGGGTCTGGGCGGCTCATCGGCTCTGGCCGTCGCCATCATCCGAGCGCTGGATCATACCTATGGTCTCAAGCTTGGCAGCCAGAGAATCAATGAACTGGCATTTGAATGCGAAAAAGCAGCCCACGGAACACCGTCCGGCATCGACAACACCATCGCAACCTACGGCACACCGCTGCTGTATCGACGCCAGGTCGCCGATGATGAACAGGCTCTGGGAGATGCGCGCTTCGATGAGGTAAAGCTTGCTGAACCAATTCCTCTGGTGATCGGGATCACCGGCAAGGAAAGCCTGACGGCTAACACCGTGGCCCGGGTGCGCAAAGCCTGGGAAACGCATCAGTCCCGCTACGACGGCATCTTTGACCAGATTGCAGCCCTGACAACCGCCGGCGTCGACGCGCTGAGAGATGCCCATTTCCAGGAACTCGGCGAGCTGATGAATCTCTGCCATGGTTATCTGAACGCACTGCAGCTATCGACACCCGAACTGGAAGAACTCGTCCATATCGCTCGCGCAAACGGTGCGGTCGGTGCCAAGCTGACCGGCGGTGGTGGCGGTGGTTCGATGGTTGCACTGTGTCCAGATGCTCAGGACAAAGTTGCCAACGCGATGCAGGCAGCCGGCTACCAGACTCTATCGGTGACCGTTTCCTGAGTTGTCAGGCTTCTTCAGTAATCTGCAGATGAGAGATATCCGGTGCAGCCGGCGCCGGTCGATCACTTGGCAGGGCGAGGTTCGCACCAACTTCTGCAACCTCAAAATCCAGCGGACCAACTTCGACCACAGCAGGTTCCGGACGGGATTCAAGTAGATCTTCACCTGCCGCGGCTATGGAAAAGTCTGCCTCAGGGAGCATGACGACAACCGGCTCCACGGTGTCCGCCAGATCTGCTCCGAGCTCGGCAACCACAAAATCCGGTGCACTGATTTCCACTCGCTCCCCCGCTGCCTCGGCGGCTGCTTTGTCTATTTCTTCGAGACTCAGCAGCGTCAGCGCTGGTGACACCTGATCCGTGGTTGGGGCCGCAGCCGTTTCCGGGACGGACGGTGACGGTGTGGTAGTGACAGTTTCGGCAGAGTTCAATTCGGCCGCAGGTGCAGGAGCAGCCGCTTCTGGCGTATCAGCGGGCTTGGCCGGTGCCAGCGAATGGACTCTCAGCCTGCCGCCGGCTTGTTTAAACAAAGCCTGATAGCGCGCGGCCATAGCCGCATCAACGGCTTTTTTCAGCACCACTGCAGCTCCTGAGAAGAGTTTCTCAGCCTGCTCATCAGTCAGCTTCAGCGACTCCACGAGTCGGCGTTTGACCACCGCTCTGTGCTGTCCGTCCAGGACTTCGCCGCGGAATACCAGTTGGTATTTCTCGTCCATAGCCGCATTGTAGCGCAACGTCAAAGATCCACTGTTGCTTGTGTCTCACCAGACATCGGCAGGATCTCTCAAAACTCGCGGCAAAAAAGCGTTGGAGAAGTTGGTGATTGCCAGTTCAAATTTTCGGCTGTTGTGGTACTGTTCGCGTGTTCTGTCAACCACAATGAGAGCGAACTAGTGAGAGCCTTAAAAAACGTATTGTTAGCATTTGCCGTCACCGCCCTGTTCGCAGGGTGTGCAACCACAGAGCAGTTCAACGCACTGCAAGCGCGCGTAACCGCGCTCGAAAGCCAGGTATCCAGCGCCGCTGACAGTGCGAGCGATGCCGCAGCAGCTGCCCAACAGGCTGGACGTGACGCCAACTCAGCCAAGGCCACCGCCGAGCGTGCTATGGACGCCGCCACGGAAGCCAACGAAAGAGCTGAGCGCGTAGCCGATACCTGCTGCTCCAGGAAGTAATCCTGAGCACCCCATCGGATTCTCCGGTGGGGTCCCTTAGCTTGCTAAGGGCAATTCGTACTGACTAAAGGCTGACCGGAACCCCGGTCGGTCCCTGAAGCACTACTTCGACAAGTTGCCGGTCAACCGTGGCCGAATTTCTTTGTGCCGCCGATTCCACCAGTTCCAGCATTTGCGCCTTCTCTTCATCCGAAAAAGCATCATCTGAATAGAGATCGCGATGGCTCTCTACATAGAGTCGATCCCCCCGCCAACCGACCTTAAACGGCTGATTGACGATATAGACCGGAAATCCGTTGGGTATCATTTCTGCCAACGTGGCGATATGGGGATCATATAGTCGGATACATCCGTGACTGACCATCTGGCCCACGCCGAATGGTTTGTTAGTCCCATGGATGAAATACCCTGGTTCTGCCAGCTGAATCGCCAGATTTCCCAACGGGTTATCCGGGCCCGCAGGCACCACCGGCGGCAGAATGTCACCGGCGGCCGCATGTTCCTCTCGCGCCGCAGCGGTAGGCGTCCAACTGGGATTTTCAATACGACCCGTTACCCGGGTTTCAATCAGCGGCGTTGGAAAATCTGTCCGGCCAATGCCGACAGGATAGGTGATAACCCGGTTGCTGTCGGGCGGATAAAAGTACAGCCGATACTCGGCGATATTAATAACCAGACCACTACGCGGTGCGTCCGGCAGAATGTACTGCGTTGGCATCTTGATCACGGTGCCCTCGCCTGGCAGCCAGGGGTCAACATCAGGATTGGCATCAATGAGTTCCTGAAAGCCAATTCCATACTTCTGGGCCACGGCAGCGAGCGTATCTTCATGCACCAGACGCAGGCTGGTGACCGCGCCTACTACAGAGTCGCCGTTCTCCGGCAGCGTATAGGCAGCGGCGAACACGGTCGGGCTGCAGCCCAGCAGGCTGACCAGCAGTAAAACAGGCCACAGCAGTTGAGAAGCTTTTAAGCCAGTCGCGCAGTGCGCAGCTGAACGGGAGTGGGTAAAAAACACAGGTATCTGGTCCAAGTACATCAGCGCCGGAGTTTAAACTACCCGGATGCAGACAGCACCCGACCACATCATGGTTATCACCAGCGGTTTCCGAGGCACTGGTCGAGAACCTGCACCCAAGCTCGCAGCGGCGTCGCGCTCATCGGCGTCTCAGGGGGGCCGCTAGCGCCATCGCCGGCGAGGCGGTACATTAGCCGGCTAGACCAATCGTCGAATAGTCGGGATGGAATAAATCCCGATTGGACACTTAAGGAGAATTTGAATGCCGATTAATCCAGATGCAGTAGGCGCTGTCGGTAAACCCCAGAAGAGAAGCTGGACGTCTAAGGATGCGCTACTTTATGCCGTTGGCGTTGGTGCCGGCACCGAAGAACTGCAGTTCACCACCGAAAATACCAAAGATACTGCACAGAAAGTGCTGCCAACTTTCGCCGTGATCATCGGCGGCGGCGGTGTCCCGATGGACAAAGTGGGTTCATTCAATCCAGCTTTGATGGTACACGGCGAACAAGGCATCGAACTGTTTGACGAGATCCCTGCCGACGGGGAAATCGAAAGTGTCGGCAAAGTCACCGGTATTTACGACAAAGGCTCAGCCGCTGTGCTGGAATTCGAGTCCACATCAACCAACGTGGCCACCGGCAAACCGTTGCTGAAGACCAGCATGAGCCTGTTCTGCCGCGGTGAAGGCGGCTGGGGCGGCGATCGCGGGCCAACCGAAAAAGTCGTTTTCCCGGAGCGCGCGCCTGACAAGCAGGTCACCTACACCACCCGCGCAGACCAGGCCCTCACCTACCGCCTCTCGGGAGATCGAAATCCGCTGCACTCGGATCCTTCTTTCGCCGCCATGGGTGGATTCGAAAAGCCGATCCTGCATGGACTGTGCACCTGGGGTTTTACCGGACGGGCACTGCTCCACGCTCTGTGCGATGGCGATGTGAGCCGCTTCAAGAGCATGAAGAGCCGATTCTCCAAGCCGGTCATTCCAGGCGACGAACTGACCGTGTCGATGTGGATCGATGGCCATACCGCGCTGTTCGCAACCACCAATCAGAACGGTGAAAAAGTGATCGACCAGGGCGTATTCACCTTCGCGTGAGCAGCTCATGAACTTTGTGCGAATCCTTCTGGTGATTTTTGCCGGCGCTCTGAGCGTCGGCTTCACCGAAGTCTTCACCGGCGCGATCCTCGCGCTGGCACCCCTGGATCTGGATCTCACCTCCAACCTCTTCATCAGCGTGATCATCCCGGCGGTACTGCTGGTCCATCTGCTGATGTCACTGGTTTTCTGGAAGGCTTTCGAACCGAATCCGATTCGTAACCCGCTGATATTCATTGCCAGCCACACAGGACTGCAGGCTCTGGAGCTGATTTCGTTTAAAAATCCCCTGAGTGATGTGGCGGCTTACGCGATCATCATCGTGCTGAGCGGTCTTCTGGTCACCTGGGTGTTCCGCCGCTATTTCTGGTGTGCGGCCTGCGCAAGAATCGGCAGCTGACGGGCCGCTGAGGCAGCGGCTGCTAGGGAATCGGCCGCTGATTGAACCCAGCAATTCGCTCATAACCCGCACCTGCGCGGAACAGGGTGCTTTCCTGCAATCTGCCCGCAATCAGCTGGATGCTCTTCGGCAAACGACTCGCTGACAGGCCAACGGGCAACGTCAGCGTTGGATGTCCGGAGTAGTCAAAAGGCGCAGTGAAGGTGAGAAAGTCAGCGCGGTCTGGATCCTGCAGAGAAACGTCACTCATCTCCAGCGTCGTCGGCGCCAGCGCCGGCATGTTCGGACAGATCAACAGATCTGTTTGCTCAAACAGCACATCCAGCTCAGCCCGGAATTGAATACGCAGCGCTTCCAGTGACTGGTAGCTCTCCGGCGTCACACTCAACCCCAGTTCGATGAGCGAACTCAACACCGGTCCGTACTCAGATTTACGCGCCGGGTAATAATTCCGGTGCGCTCGGGCGCATTCGACCCCGGTTGTCAGTGCCCACTCATGAACCAGACGCTGATGGGACTCCGGCATGGAGAATTCGGTGACCATCGCCCCGGCATCGGTATACACAGCTACAGCATCGCGAACCGCCTCAATCACCTCAGCATCCACCCCGGTTTCGACATACTGCCAGTCAACGCCAATACGCAAGCCTGCCAACGGCTGATCCAACGCGCTGGCATAGTTGGGCACCGGATCCGACAAAGAGGTCGGATCCAGCGGATCAGCCCCCGCCAGCACCTGCAGCAGGCGGGCCGCATCGGCTACGCTGCGGGTCATCGGGCCGATATGATCAAGAGACTCAGCGAGTGGGAATGCACCGTGCCGGCTGACCCGACCGTAGCTGGCTTTCACACCCACCAGCCCACAGCTGGCAGAGGGAAATCGGATACTGCCACCGGTGTCCGAGCCCAACGCGCCGTAGGCAAGGCCTGCTGACACAGCCACCCCAGAGCCGGACGACGATACCCCCGGCCAGTGATCCACATTCCAGGGATTGCGGGGCGCATCAAGATCCGGGTGATGTACACCAAAGGCACCTTCAGTAAGCTGAGTCTTGCCGATCAGCACCGCACCGGCATCACGCAGTCTTCTGACCACAGTCGCATCTTCGTCTGGAATGAAATCACGCATCACCGTGGTGCCACTGGCGGTCGCAAAACCGCGGGTGTAAAGCAGGTCCTTAATCGCGATCGGTACGCCATGCAGTGGACCCAGCGGAGCACCCTCGGTCCGCGCCTGATCCAACCGGGTCGCACTGTCCAATGCGGAATCCGCCAGAACCATCACATAGGCATGTAACTCCGGATTCAGTTTGCCGATCCGTTCCAGCATTGCCTGGGTGACCTGTACCGAAGACAGTTCACCACTCTTGATTCGAGCGCAGACCTCGCCCAGGCTGCTGTAGATCAGTTCACTCACCGACACCTCTGCATCTGGACAGTTTCAGCTGGCGACATCAAAAATCTTACCTGGGTTAAGAATGGCATTCGGGTCCAGTGCTTGTTTCAGAGTCCGCATCAGCTGCACCTCTGACGGACTTCGACTGACGTCGAGATAGGGTTTCTTTTCAAGCCCAACGCCGTGCTCTGCGGAAACCGAACCTGCAATCGCGCGCAGCGGTTCATAAACACTCTGCTCAACTCGCTCGCGATGTTCTGCCCCGCCAGCACCGACCGAAATCACCAGGTGCAGATTACCGTCACCCATGTGGCCAAACGTAAAATTGCGGACTGTTCCGTAATGTTGGGCCAGCCGGTTGTTGACCTCTTCCAGATAAGCCTCCATCCGCGAGATCCTCATACTGACATCGAAGGTAAAGACAGGCGCAAACTGAAAACACTGTTCAACATCATCGCGCATCCCCCACAGCTGCAGCCGCTGCGCTTCAGATGACGCCAGCACCGCATCAACAATCATGCCTTCGTCCAGCGCCTGCGCAAGCGCTGCTTCAACCTGGATATCGTCCGCGCCCATAGCTTCGACCAGGACATAGTAGGGATAATCCTGACTCAACGGCGGCTGACTGCGCGCCGGTGGTGAGGTGACCAGGGTATAGAAGTTATTCCACATAACCTCGAACGCCGACAGGGTACCGCCGAGGGCTGCATCCATGTGCTTTAAGAACCTGGCGAGTTTGGAAAATTCGTCTGTGGCAATGAACAAAGTAGGTTGAGAAACCGGCTGCTCCCGAAGCCTCAGCACGGCTCGGGTCACAACGCCCAGGCTGCCCTCAGAACCTATGAACAGCTGTTTCAAATCGTAACCGGCATTGTTCTTGATCATCTGATTCATCGAAGACACCACGGTGCCGTCAGCCAGCACTGCTTCAAGCCCCAGCACCATGTCGCGAGTCATGCCATAACGGACAACCCGATTGCCCCCTGCGTTGGTAGAGATGTTGCCGCCTATTGTGCAGCTGCCTCGACCACCCAGATCCAGAGGGAACATCAGTCCATGTTCCTGCGCATTCTCCTGAATGGTCTGGAGAATCACCCCACTCTGCACTGTCATCGTTCGATCGAGCGGGTTGATCTCTTCAATCGCGTTCAGCCGCTCGAGCGAAAGCGCCACATCATCGGGCCCAGTGATCGCGCTTTCGACCAAGCCGGTCAATCCGCCATGAGCGACCACGCTTTGCCGATACCCGTTGCAGATCGCCAATGCTTCAGACACCTGCTGCGTCGTTCGCGGGCGCAGCAGGGCTTTGGCCTTGATCGTATCTGACCGCCAGATGCCTGCCGCTCGCTCATGCACAGCCTCACCGGTGAGCACGCAGTCTTCGCCAAGAGCCGCCGTCAGGGCCGCCACCACATCCTGTTCTACAGCCGTCATAGGCTTACCCGCTATTTTGACCTTTGCCGAAAGCTTACCGCAGAATGCGCTGGCATTGACCAACTCCGGAGCTGAACATCACCAAGCGTACGTCGCCGCAGACCTTCGACAAGGCCTACTACGATCGCTACTACCGCGACCCCACTACCAGGGCCAGTTCACCCGCCAGCTGCAAACGCCAGGCCGGGTTTATTGCCGCCTATCTGCGCTATCTGGAGATCCCGGTTAAAACCATTCTCGATGCGGGTTGCGGCACCGGTATGCTGCTGAGGGCACTGTCCCGGGAATTCCCCAAAGCACAGTCGCAGGGCATGGAAGTCAGCCAATATCTTTGTGGTCGTTATGGCTGGAATCAGGGCTCAGTCTCCGAGCTTGCGCTGGAGGCACCGGTGGATCTGCTGATCTGCAACGACGTGCTGGGTTACCTGGACGATGCCGATTGTCAGCAGGCACTGAGAAATCTTTCCAACGCCTGCGGCTACGCACTGTATCTGGGTGTGCTGACGACAGAAGATCTTGCGTTATGTGACCCCGAGCGAACCGACAGCGCTCAGATAGACAGATCCGCGCACTGGTATCGAACACGTTTGAACAAACACTTCACCAATGCTGGCGGCGGCCTGTGGCTCAAGAAGCCACTGGAGGTCACGCTGTGGAGCCTCGAACATCTTTAGCTACTCAGCCTGCGCCGAATACCGCGCAGGCAGCAGTTACAGCGATCGCAGATTATCGTCGGGATTGCGGTCGATCATCTTCACATACGGATCTATACCCACCCGTTCGGGCTCCTGCGCCACGGTAAAGGTCAGCGTCTGTTCACCACTGGTAATGTTATGGGACTCGAACAGAATCGGTTCGGGAAGATCTTCGTCGCCCAGATCGTCACCACGCGCGCCGAAAATGCCGATATCCAGCTGCTGAGATAGCGGCACTTCGGTCTCCGCACCGGAACCGTCCGCTTCATACTTCGCCGCTTTGATGGTCATGCTCACCTCGAAGCCCTCATCAGTAGGCACAACGTTCGCCTCACTGACCTGGAGATCAAAAAGCACGATGCGTTCAAACAGATCAGTAATCAAAGCCTGATGTTCAGGACCTGCAACTGCGCGAAATTCATCAATCAGATCAACCGAGGTTGGAAAAACCCCTTCCGAATAAGCCCACCTGTCCAGAAAATTACGCAGGGCAAGATTTACCAGGTCTTCACCAACTGCATCGCGCAGCGCATACATCGCCATAGAGCCTTTGCGATAGTGCACGTACGGCTGATTCTCCACGAGGTACAGAGGCAGTTCTTCGATCTGTTCGCCGCCGCGACCCTGCAGGTAGTTGTCCAGCTCATACTTCAGGAACCGACGCATCCTGGTTGGTCCAAATTCCCGCTCCATCACCATCAGGGCTGAATATTGCGCCAGGGTCTCGACCATCACGGTCATACCCTGCATCTGCGCACCCACGACCTGGTGAGCCCACCACTGATGAGCCATCTCATGAGCAGTCACATAGAACACATAGTCTATGTCGGTTTCCTCTCGAAGGTCGGCGATGAACCCAATCGCTTCTGAGTAGGGAATAGTGTTGGGGAAAGACTGAGCAAAACGCTGATAGGCAGGAAACTCAAGTATGCGGAACTGTCGGTACTGATAAGGGGAGAACTCGCTGGTGAAGTAATCGAGAGACTTCTTTGTGCTCTCAATCATGCTGTCAATGTTGTAGTCATGGGCCGGGTGATAATAGACCTCGATTTTCACGTCATTCCATTGATCTTCCGCCACTGCGTAACGCGCGGAGCTGAAGGAGACAAACGGCCAGATCTTCTCGTCCATCTCAAATTCGAAATAACGACGGTCACCTTCCATCCACTCCCGCTGCAGATAGCCGGGGGCGATCGCTATCTGATCGGGGCTGGTCGCGATGGTTGTCCGAAAGCGAGTACGCTCAGCAACCGTAAACTGATTGATACCCAGGTACTCCGGATCGTTCAGCTTGGGGAAACGTTCCACCGGATCCAGCTCGTAGCGCCTGCGGACATTGTTGTCAGTCAGTTCCACGCCGCTGCTGTAGCCTGGTATCGGCATGATTTCCGCATTGCTCACGAAGGTGCCATTAGCAACGACGCGAGTGGTTGATGAGCCGCTGTTGGGAAACCCTTCGTTAAGCCAGCTGAGGTTCCAGGACATTTCAAATTCCGCACCGGGCTCGACCGGCTGCGGGAATTCGTACTGGTAATAACCGAGCGTTTCATCTGATTCGCGCAGCGTTGCACCTTCCAGCAGCAGCTCATTAATGGTCAATGCAGTCGGAACGCTGAAGTGCACCTGGTGCAGCGGAACCTCTTCGCGATTGACCAGCAATGCAGTGCCTACCGACTCCAGCCGACGCTCTTCCGGATAAAGGTCGACAAAGACCTCAAGGTCGACAACCTGAGGGCGCGGCAGTTTCTCGTATTGTTTGTAAGCCTTCTCGTAGTCTGCCTGTCGCTCCTCCCGATCATCTTCAGTGAGGTATTCGTTGAGAACATTGGTATTGTAAAAGATCCAGCCACCGAGGCCCGCAGCACATGCGAGTCCGAGCAACGCAACCGTTCCGGTCGCGACATTCAGACGGCTGCGGGCAATGGCCAGTCGGTCTTTGACGCCGCTGGTGATCCCACGTTGATAGATCAGATGAGCAGCGACGATCATCAACACCCCAAGTGCCAGACAGTACGCGGTCAGGCTAACCATCGGTAAGACAAAGTGGCCCCAGCCATTCATTGCCGAGTACGGCGCATTGGGAACTGAATACAGATAAAGCAGATGCTCCATATCCAGGCTGGGCAAGGTGCTCAGCGTGAGCACGAACACCAGGAACAACACCATGCCGAAAAATTTGTTGGGTGCGAAGGTCTGCAGCATCACGGCCGGAATACAGAGCAGGAAGTAGCCGGAACCGAGTACGCCGAACAGACCCTGAACATAGAGCAGCAGTTCGAAGTTGTAGTAGTCGAGACTGACCTGCACGATCAAAGACGTGATCAGCACAACAAACAGCATGACGCTCAACACAAACCACAGCGCGCCAATTTTTGACAACACCATGATCACATTAGGATAGGGCGCCGCATCGATGATTTCTTTGATGCCCGCCTGCTGCTCCCGATGCACCAGCTCGCCCGAGTAGTAGATCAGAATCACAATCACCGCGAGACTGAAGCTGCCACCAACCACCTGAATCAGCAGCCCTGTGACCGGATACACCGGCGTGCCGAACAACTGGGTGGTCGCACCAAAATAGCTGCCGACTACCTGCAACATGCCAAAAGCGAGCAGCACGTAGAACGGAATACTCCGAGTCATACCTCGGACATCCATCCGCAGTTGAGAAAACAGCATCGCCAGATTCGAGCTGCCTTGCGGGACAAAAGCTTTTATCGCACTCACGTGCGGCGGTACTTCTTTACGGCGCGGTTTCGAAGTTGGTCGACGCAGCCGCGACGGTGAGAGGTTAAAACGGTACCGCCAGGACGTCAGCAGCAGCGCCAGTGCACCCACACCCAGCCAGATCAGCCGGTTGTACAGCAGGGTGTCGGTCACTTCAGGCATCCCGAAGTTGCGATCAAAAACCGTCCAGTAGCGGGTAATCTCGCCGAAAGCGGCGATTCCGAAGGGTTCAAAAAGCGCCATCGTGGCAACGTCTTCCTGATCAGTGACGCTACCAATCACGACATTGGCAATGATGAAGCCAAGTGCGGCAACGTAGCTCGCCATCATCGAGCGGGTCAGCGCCGCGACTGTATAAAACAATGCACAGATAACCAGCAGGTTGGGGACAATGACTGCCCAGACGCTGAAGGCATAAGGCGCCAGCGTAAATGGCGCCAGACGTTCCTGATCAAGCCAGGGCATAAAGGTGCCGAGCATGCTGCCAAGCATCGCAGCGATGCCAACCAGAATGGCAAACAAGGCGCCACCAGCAAAGCGACCAAACAGGTAATCGTTCTCCCGCAGTCCGGTGGAGTAGAGCAGTTCGGCTGTATGCGCCTCTAGATCACGGGTGATTGCGCCGGCCACAAAAGCGATGGCTGCAAACATCCCGAGAATCGACATGGTGTACTGAACCTGAATGATCGCGAAGTTGGCATTCAGATTGAGATTATTGCCGACTCCGCCAACGCTGATCGATTCAGTGCCCATGATCAGAAAACCGAGCAGAAAGAACAGTCCAGCCACCGCCACAAACAGTGGCGATCGCAGCTGAAAGCGGCATTCGAAACGGAAGACTTCCCAGAACATCAGTCGAGCTCTACCTGCAGACCATGTTTAAGCAACGTCGCAAAGTAGACGTCCTCAAGGGTCGGGGCCACCAGCTCCAGGCCACCTTCCGGTTGCTGCTCTGACACGACGCGAATCTCTACCTGCCCCGCAATCAGCCGTGTCGACACCACTGGCAGAACCTGCCGCAAAGCGGGCGCTTGCGCTGCGGTTACAATTTTGTGCCACAACCGCCCTTCGAGCTGACCAACAAGCGCAGATGGTTCACCTTCAACCAGAATCCGACCCTCACCCATGATCGCCATACGGGGACACAGATCCGCAACATCCTCAACAATATGTGTCGATAGCAGCACCACAACATCTTCGCTGATTCGGGTGAGCAGATTGTGGAAACGGCGTCGCTCAACCGGGTCCAGTCCAGCGGTGGGTTCATCAACAATAATCAGTTTCGGATCGCCAATCAGCGCCTGAGCAATACCAAACCGCTGTTTCATGCCGCCGGAAAAAGTATCAATGCTCTTTTTGCGGACTTCCCAGAGATTGGTCTGGGTCAGCAGTTGCTCAACCAGGGCTTTACGCTCACTGCTGTTGCTGATGCCTTTGAGCACTGCAATGTGATTAAGCATGACCTCCGGAGAAGTTCGCGGATAAGCACCA
>Ga0316191_10001956_pt1 | contig 14842 bp, 13 predicted proteins | sample Eddworburr2cm_MG_FD_204928 | JGI IMG/M metagenome (GOLD analysis project Ga0316191, IMG submission 204928) | Coastal sediment microbial communities from Maine, United States - Eddy worm burrow 2 cm | ecosystem: Environmental > Aquatic > Marine > Coastal > Sediment | place: USA: Maine...
GAGTCGCAGGTCATCCATGCAAAGCCATTCCCAACCGGTGCTATCGACCTGGCGGAAGCCATCGATCGGGTGTTGCGTTTCCCGGCCGTGGCCAGCAAGCAGTTCCTCATTACGATTGGCGACCGAAGCATCACCGGCCTGGTCGCCCGTGAGCAGATGGTCGGTCCGCATCAGGTGCCCGTCGCCGATCTGGCGGTCACCTTTGGCGGCTACCAGACCTATCAGGGTGAAGCCTTCGCCATGGGCGAGCGGTCGCCGCTGGCGACGCGTAATCCTGCCGCCTCGGCGAGGATGGCGGTGGGTGAAGCGCTGACCAACCTGGCGGCGGCAGATGTCTCAGAGCTCCGCCGGGTGGTGTTGAGCGCAAACTGGATGGCGGCGGCAGGGGAGAACGCTGAGGAGCAGGCGCTCTATGAAGGCGTGCGCGCGGTCGGCATGGAGTTATGCCCCGCACTCGGGATCGCCATCCCCGTTGGCAAAGACAGTCTCTCCATGCGCACCCGCTGGGATGACAAAGAGGTGGTGTCTCCGCTGACGTTGATTGCTTCAGCTTTCGCGCCCGTAGCCGATGTGCGGCTCACTCAGACCCCCGTAATCGGCACGGAGGCGGACACCCGGCTGATACTGCTCGATCTGGGTGCAGGCCGGAACCGACTCGGTGCCAGCTGTCTGGCTCAGGTGTTCGGGGCGTTGGGCGATGAAGTGCCGGACCTGGATGATCCTGCGCTGTTCGTGCGTTTCTTCGAGGCCATCCAGACGCTCCGTCGGCAAGGCCTGCTGCTTGCTTATCACGACCGCTCAGATGGCGGCCTGCTGGTGTCGCTCCTCGAAATGGCCTTTGCCGGCCGTACAGGTTTGGATGTTTCGTGCCCGGGGGAAGACCTTCTTGCCGAGCTGTTCGCAGAGGAGCTCGGAGCGGTGATCGAGGTGCGTGCCGCAGACCTCGAGAAGGTCGGCAGTTTGCTCGAAGGAATACCGCATCGGCTGGTGGGTCAGCCCAGAACGGATGAGTCCATTCGCATCACCGGCAATGGTCAGCAGGTGTTCGAGAGCACGCGCGGGTCGCTTCAGCAATGCTGGTCGGAACTCAGCTATCGCATGCAGCGGCTCAGAGACAATCCCCGCTGTGCGGACCAGGAGTTTGAGCAGATCGTCGCTGAGGATCCTGGCTTCTCCAGCGTGCTCAGCTTTGATCCAGCAGCCCCCTTCAATATCGGTACTGCCCGGCCGGAAATTGCCGTGCTCCGAGAACAGGGTATAAACGGCCAGATCGAAATGGCTGCCGCCTTCGAGCGAGCCGGCTTCGCGCCGGTGGACGTGCACATGAGCGACCTGGTGGAAGGCCGGGTGCAGCTCGCCGATTTTCCGGCCCTGGTTGCCTGCGGTGGCTTTTCCTACGGTGATGTTCTCGGCGGCGGTGGTGGCTGGGCCAAGAGCATTCTATTTCATGATGCCGTGCGCGACGCTTTTGCCAGCTACTTCCAGTCCGACCGGCTCGTTCTCGGCGTCTGTAACGGCGCTCAGATGCTCGCGCACCTCTCGAGCCTGATACCCGGGGCGGAGGATTGGCCGCGTTTTGTCCGTAACGCGTCTGAGCAGTTCGAGGGGCGTACGGTGCTGCTGCGGATCAACGAAGTGGCGTCACCCTGGCTGGATGGCATGTCCGGCAGTGTGCTCCCGGTGGCGGTGGCGCACGGCGAGGGTCGGACGGAGTTCCGCAACTCGGCTTCGGCATCCAGATTCTGGCAATCGGGCAAGACTGCCTGCCAGTATGTGGATAATCATCATGAGCCGACCGAGCGCTACCCGGCGAATCCTAATGGGGCTGCCCAGGGTCTGGCAGGTGCGCTTGGCGCTGAGGGCAGGGTGCTGGCGATGATGCCCCACCCGGAGCGGGTTTTCCGGGTCTGGCAGAACGCCTGGCGCGATCCGGCCTGGGGGAAAGAAGATGGGCCCTGGTTGCGGCTCTTTCAGAATGCCCGGCGATCACTCTGAGAATCAACGGCAGACGCGATGACTGAGGACGGTATATGCGTATAGGTATCAATGGCACGGGGCTGGTGCAGAGCGCGTCGGTGCCGAGGGTGATCGATGACGCGCGAACGGTCGCCGCCGATGGTTTTGCCAACTACTGGCTGGCCGAGCACCCGACGGGCGGGTTCGACGCGCTCACGGTGCTGACGGCAGTCGGCATCGCTGTGCCGGATCTCGAGCTCGGTACGGCGATCGTGCCGACCTATCCGCGTCACCCCATGGTGCTGGCGGGACAGGCGGCGACCGCGGCGGGCGCCATCGGCGGCCGGCTCACTCTTGGCATCGGCCTGTCCCACCAGGTGATGATGGCTCAGCTGGGCATAGGTTTTGAGAAGCCCATCCGGCACCTGCGCGAGTACCTTTCCATCCTCATGCCGCTGCTTCGAGAGGGGCGCGTGAGTTATCAGGGCGAAACGCTCGCCTGCGAAGCTTCGCTGTTCCAGAAACCTGCGGTTGATGTGCCGGTCATCGTTGCCGCGTTGGGGCCTCAGGCCCTGGGTGTGGCGGGCCGGCTGGCGGATGGAACGACCCTGGCCTGGGTGGGGCCGAAGACGATTCGAGAGCACATTGCGCCGAGAATTACGGCTGCCGCGACCGCGGCAGAGCGACCGATGCCTAGAATCATTGCCACGCTGCCGGTGTGCGTCACGGCTGACGAAGCTGCGGTCAGGGCACGCATCGGAGAGTCACTGGCCATGTACGGCCAACTGCCTTCGTATCGGGCGATGTTCGAACGGGAGGGTGTGGCGGGGCCGGCTGAACTCGCCATCGTCGGCTCCAGCGGGGAAGTTGCCGATCGAATCGGCGCGATGCGCGAGGCGGGTGTGACCGACTTTGCCGCATCGGAGTTCGCCCTGAATTCGGAAGATCGGGCTGCGACCCGGGCGTTGTTGAAGTCGCTGCTGGCAGACTGAGCGGAAAACCTAGCGAAAGCTGGCCGGATCCCGATCGACGATGATGTCCTGGCTGCGAACGGGATAGATGCCGCTCGCCCGATCGCTGAAGTAGTGCTCGAGCGTGTGCCGGATGACCGGGAATGCAAGCGCCTCCCAGGGAATATCCGACTCGCGGAACAACGCCACCTCCAGGGACTCGAAACCCGGTGAGAATTCCGGCTTCGCCATCTCGGCGCGGTAAAAAAAATACACCTGGGAGATGTGGGGCAGGCTGAAGATGGTGTAGAGGTCCAGGTTCGCCACCACCGCGTTGGCTTCTTCCAGCGTTTCCCGGGTTGCGCCGGCCGTGATGGTCTCGTTGTTCTCGAGGAAGCCGGCCGGCAGCGTCCAGTATCCGGCCCGGGGCGTGTTTGCGCGTCTGCAGAGCAGTACCTGATCCTCCCAGACCGGCAGGCAGCCGGCGACGATTCGCGGGTTGATGTAGTGGACGACATCGCAGGCCTCGCAGACAAACCGCTCGCGGTTGTCGCCGGCGGGCACCTTGCTGCTGACGTCGCCGCCACAGTCGCTGCAGAACTTCATGACCGCTCCGGTTGCTTCAGAACGAAGAGTTTAACGCGCGAGTATGCGCAATGCGCGGCTGCCCGGAGCGCGTCCTGGTGCCGAACCGATCGGCCTGCGTCAGCGGCGAGAGAAGGGCACCACGTTGTCGACCGCCGCCGGAATGGGAACGGTATCCTCCTCCGCTGGCGTGACGAAAGAGGCATGCAGATCCGCCAGCGATCGACACATCATCTCAGAGATGCGGATGGTGGCGGCCAGCGGTGTGGCCGCGCGTCGACGCTCCAGGTCCACACGGAACTGCAGGCCTTTCAGGCGGCGACGGGAATGTTCGCTGCTGGCAGTGGCGATGACGGCGTTCGTGAGTGAACGACGCAACGTCTCGAGTCCTTCCGGATCGTTGCGAGCCATATCCACCAGCACTTCAAACGCTGGTAGTCGGGTAGTCATATTGACCCTGGTTGGTTGCTCGCTTCTTCTTTTATTCGTTCTAGTTCGTTCTAGTTCGTTCTAGTTCGTTCTAGTTCGGTCTGGTTCGTTATTGGTTTGGTCAGAACGGGTGTTGTTCTGCGGTCCCCTTTGGCTACTATGCCCAATTCTTCGGTTCTGCCGTTACCAGCACATGTAATGAACATGTGAATCTCGGGGACCGAAACTCGATACGAAAAGAAGGGGAGTGAAGCGTGCTGCTACAACTGGAAGATCGACGCATACAGGCCGAGAGCGAGGACTACTGGGTGGCGGACAATGCCATGGTGATGGGCTCTGTGCTTCTGAAACAGGGGGCCAGCGTCTGGTTCAATGCGGTGCTTCGCGGCGATAACGATCTGATCACCGTGGGTGAGTACTCCAACATACAGGATGGTTCGGTGCTGCACACCGATCCTGGTTGCCCGCTTGTTATCGGTTCATACGTAACGGTTGGCCACCAGGTGATGCTGCATGGCTGCCAGATCGGCGAAAACTCGCTCGTGGGCATCAACTCGGTCATTCTCAACAACGCGAAGATCGGCCGTAACTGCCTGATCGGCGCGAATGCGCTGATCACCGAAGGTAAGGAAATTCCGGATAACTCCCTGGTCATGGGCGCCCCGGGCAAGGTGGTGAAAACCCTGAGCGATGAGCAGGTGGCAGGCCTGAAGATGAGCGCCGCGCATTACTGGGAGAATGCGCAGCGATTCATGAAGGGCCTCTCCGTGCAGGAGAAGGCGGACCTGATCGGATGAGCGTCTCGATCGGAACGCCCGGTGCGCCGGGTGCGACACGGGTCATGATGCTCGGTTCCGGCGAGCTGGGTAAGGAAGTGGTGATCGAACTGCAGCGCCTTGGTGTCGAGGTCATCGCCGTGGACCGTTACGACAACGCGCCGGCCATGCAGGTGGCGCACCGCTCCTATGTGATCAACATGCTGGACCCTGATGCGCTGGAGGCCGTCATCCGCAAGGAGTCCCCGGATCTGGTGGTGCCGGAAATCGAGGCCATCGCCACCGATAAGCTGCTGGCGCTGGAAGCCGATGGCCAGACGGTGATCCCTACGGCTCGCGCTGCCCGGCTGACCATGAACCGCGAAGGCATACGCCGGCTCGCGGCCGAAGATCTCGGCGTGCTCACCTCGCCGTATTGCTTTGCCGCCACCGAAGACGAGTTCCAGTCGGCCATCAGCGAAGTTGGCGTTCCCTGCGTGGTGAAGCCTGTCATGAGCTCGTCGGGTAAGGGACAGTCCACGGTTCGCGGGGAAGCGGAGGCGGCCGCCGCCTGGGCGTACGCCCAGGCAGGCGCGCGTGGGGGTGCGGACAAAGTCATCGTCGAGGGTTTCGTCGATTTCGACTACGAGATCACCCTGCTGACCGTCCAGCATCGTGACGGTGTCTCTTTCTGCGACCCCATCGGTCACCGCCAGGAACGGGGTGACTATCGTGAGTCGTGGCAGCCGCAAGCCATGAGTCCGGCGGCGCTGGAGAAATCACGGGCGGTTGCTGCCGAGGTCACCGCCGCACTCGGTGGCTTCGGGCTGTTCGGCGTGGAGTTCTTCATCAAGGGCGATGAGGTGTATTTCTCGGAAGTCAGCCCCCGTCCCCATGACACGGGCATGGTCACCCTGATCAGTCAGGACCTTTCCGAGTTCGCCCTGCACGCTCGCGCCATCCTCGGCCTGCCGGTGCCGAATATCGTTCAGCGTGGACCATCGGCATCGGCCGTTCTGCTCGTCGAAGGAGATTCCGCCGACGTGCGCTACGGTAATCTCGAAGCAGCGCTCGCAGAGGAAAACACCCAGATCCGCCTGTTCGGCAAACCGGAGGTCCGAGGGGAGCGCCGGCTCGGCGTTGCGCTGGCGCTTGCGGAAACTGTGCCCGAGGCGGTGGATCGGGCCAAGCGCGCGGCCGCTGCGATCACGCCCGCGTTCGGCGATGCAGATTAGCCCCCGGCTGGCGTCATCGCCTGACAGGTGGTCGCGCCAGCTGGACGGCTGGTGCTGTGCAGGCTTGGCAAGGCGGGTCCGGATGTCTATAGTGCGCGCTGTGAACACTCAGCCCACATGTCACCTCCCCAGCACCGCCGCTCCGGCCGGTGCCACCTGCCTGCTGCTACTGCTGCCGGTTTAGCCGGCGTATATTTATTGACAAGGGCTTAGCGCCCACCCTGACCCCGAAATTCTGAAGAGCCCGAAAAGGCTCAAGAAATGACAGTGTCTGATCCCATACGGAACTGTCAGAACCGCATTGCGCAGACCAGTCGCGGAGTAACGACATGAGCGAGCAAGTACAAGCAGGACGAGCGGCAAACCGGATGCCGTTTCACAAGTATCGGCCATTCGAACCGATTGCCCTGCCGGACCGGCAGTGGCCTTCCCAGGTCATCAATCAACCCCCACGCTGGTGCAGCGTCGATCTGAGAGACGGCAATCAGGCTCTGATCGACCCCATGAACGTGGACGAGAAGCTCGCCATGTGGGATCTGCTCCTGGAGATTGGTTTCGGTGAGATCGAGGTGGGATTCCCGGCGGCTTCGCAGCCCGATTTCGACTTCATCCGCCGGATCATCGACGAAGGGCGAATTCCGGATGGGGTGTCCATACAGATTCTCTGTCAGGCCAGGGAAGAGCTGATCGAGCGCAGCGTCGAGGCACTGCAGGGCGCGCCGTCAGTGATTTTTCATCTCTATAATTCCACCTCCGAGCTGCAGCGGCGAGTGGTCTTCGGCATGGATCGCCAGGGGATAGTCGACCTGGCCGTGCGGGGCACCGAGCTGGTTAGAGAAGGGCTCGAGTCGCTGGATTCCGATGTCACCTTCGAATATTCGCCGGAGAGCTTTACCGGCACGGAGCTCGACTTCGCGGTAGATATTTCCGCGGCGGTGGCAGATACCTGGGGCGCGACCGCCGAGTGCCCCATCATCATCAACCTGCCGTCCACGGTGGAGATGGCCACCCCCAACATCTATGCAGATCAGATCGAGTGGTTCTGCCGGAACTTCCCGGGCAGGGAACGGATTGTGGTCAGCCTGCACACGCACAACGATCGCGGCACGGGCGTGGCGGCGACGGAGCTCGCCCTGATGGCGGGCGCCGAGCGGGTGGAGGGCACGCTGTTCGGCAACGGTGAGCGCACGGGTAACTGCGACATCGTCACCATGGCCATGAACATGTTCAGCCAGGGCGTGGACCCGCAACTCGATTTCACCGAAATGCCCCGGATCCGGGAGACGGTCGAAGCCATCAACAAGCTGGCGGTGCCTGAACGGCACCCCTATGCCGGTGACCTTGTCTTCACGGCCTTTTCAGGCTCACACCAGGACGCGATCAAGAAGGGCATGGCCAAGGTAGACCGGGACCACTGGGAGGTGCCTTACCTGCCGATCGACCCGGAAGATGTGGGCTCCTCGTACAAGGAAGCGGTGCGGGTGAACAGCCAGTCCGGCAAGGGCGGCGTCGGCTTCATTCTGGAAGAGCATCATGGCGTTTCTCTGCCAAGGGAGATGCTGGTGGAGTTCTCGGGACTGGTCCAGCAGCTCACCGAGCAGCTGGACAGGGAAATCAAATCGGATGAGATCCTCGAGTCGCTGCTCAAGGAGTATGTGGTCGAGAGCGGGCCTTACAGGCTGCAGGACTACGATCTGCTGTCCGGCCGCGAAGACGATCAGCGCTGTGTCGCGCGGGTGGTCGTCTCGGAGCAGGTGGTAACCATCGACGGCGAAGGCAGCGGACCGATCGAGGCGTTCGTGAACGGTCTGGTCGAGACGCTGAATGAGCCCCTCAACATCGTCGACTATCACGAGCATGCCCTGGATACGGGCAAGGATGCACAGGCAATCTGCCTGCTCGCCATCGACGATGAAGGTGGACGCTGTTACGGGGCGGGACTGTCCAGGAACACCATCACCGCCTCACTGATGGCGATCATCTCCGCGATGAACCGACGCTGGAAAGCCTGACGGCCAGGCGCGGTTCGGAGGTACGGGCTTCCCGGGCGAACTCGCTCAGGAAGCTCGTGCGATCTTCAGCGTCTTGATGACGTTGTCCTTGATCTGCATGGTTTCGATCAGGTAGTCATCGACCCTGACACAGAGATTGTTCTCCGGTATGGATTCCAGGTGCTCGAGCACCAGACCATTCAGCGTTTTCGGACCCGTGGTTGGCAGGTCCCAGCCGAGCGCCCGGTTGATGTCTCTGAGCACGGCCATGCCATCTATCAGGAAGGCGCCATCGTCGGTAGGGCTGATCTCCGGCATGCTGGCGGCGAAGTCGGTGGTGAACTCGCCGACAATCTCCTCGAGGATGTCCTCCAGGGTGGCGATGCCCTGGATGTCGCCGTACTCGTCCACCACCAGCGCGATGCGCTTCCGTTCCTTCTTGAAGTTGATCAGTTGCGTGTGCAACGGCGTGCCTTCCGGCACGAAGTAGGGTTCGTCCGTGAGCTGCATGATGTCCGCGCGGGTCAGCGGTTCCGCCGTGCTCGTCTTCGGCAGGTGCCGGCCCAGCCGGCGCAGATGCAGAATGCCGATGATGTTGTTGATGTTTTCTTTGTAGACGGGCAGCCGCGTGTGCTGGCTGGCGCCGAGCAGGTTGATCGTGTCGCCGAGATCATCGTCTATGTCCACGGCAACGATCTCGCTCCTCGGCACCATGATGTCGTTGACTGTCACCTTTTCCAGATCCAGAACGCCAAGCAGCATGTTCTGCCCCTGGTCGTGCATGGTGAGGCCTTCATTCACCACCGTGCGCAGCTCGTCCGCGGACAGGTTGTCCTCCTGTTCGCCCTGGCGGGGCAGGAAGGGTTTCACCAGCGCGTTGGCGATCGTGTTGATGAACCAGACGATCGGATAGAAAAGACGCAGCAGCGGCTCGAGCACATAACCGGAAGTGAAGGCGATGGGTTCCGGGTTGTGGGCGGCGACCGTTTTCGGGGCGACCTCTGCGAAGATCAGAAAATAGATGGTGAGCAGCACGGGTGCGACCACCACGCCGGCATCGCCAAACAGGCGAATGCCGATCACGGTGCCGAGGCTGGCGGCCATGAAGTTGACCAGGTTGTTGCCGAGCAGGATGACGCCGAGCAGTCGGTCCGGACGGCGGAGCAGGCGGTTTGCGATCCTGGCGCCGCTGTGTTTCTCCTTCACCAGGTGCCGCAGTCGATAGCGGTTCAATCCGATCATGGCGGTCTCCGAGCTCGAGAAGAACCCCGAGAGCACGGTGAGCAGCACGATCAGTGCGAGCAGCAGGGAGTCGGGCAGGTCGGACATCAGCCTTCCAGCAGCACCTCGATGACGAACTTGCTGCCGAAGTAGCCGAGCAGCAGCAAAGTGAATGCGATCAGGGTCCAGCGTACGGCCGTTGTCCCCCGCCAGCCGAGCAGGCGGTGGCCGGTGAGCAGGGCGGCATACAGCACCCAGCTGGCCAGGGCGAGCACCGTGTGGTGGACGACCCGCTGCTCGAACATGTCGTCGAGAAACAGGAAGCCGCTGCCGATAGCCAGCGTCAGCGCCGTGATGCCGGTCCAGAGCAGACCGAACAGCAGGCTCTCCATGGTCTGCAGGGGCGGCAGCAACCTCAGGAAGCGAAGCGTCTGTTTGGCCTTCAGCCGGTGTTCGAGCACGGCCAGCAGCACGGACTGGCAGGCGGCCATGAACAGAATACTGTAGGCCACGATGGAGATGAGGATGTGCCAGATAAGCGGGTCTGACAGGCTGGCCGTGGACGATGCGGACATGTCCGGCATCAGGGTCAGCAGCACGCCCGCGGCTGCCAGCGGCAGAATGAGCACCAGCAGGTTTGTCAGCGGCAGGCGGAAGCTCGCGATCAGCACGAACACCAGCATGATCCAGGACACCAGGCTGATGGAGGTGGTGATTCCCAGGTTCAGGCTGCCGTCGCTCCAGATGACCTGCTGGTTGGTGAAGCCGTGCAGGAATGCACCCAGAATCGACAGTGTGATCAGGGTCCGGCTGCTGCTCTGGCTGGATGTCAGGTCGTGCGGCTCGGAGCCTGGGCCAGCTTCCCGCCGGTAGCGGCGAGCCTGCAGCATCGAGCCGGTCAGATAAGAGGCAGCAGCCAGCGTGGAAGTGACTGCGGCGAGCGTGGATACCATCGGCGGAGTTTGGCACAACGCCTGGCCGTACCCAAGGGCTATCCCAGGCCGCACGGGCATTTCCCATCTGCTGGCAGCTTGCCATCCCGCTTTTCCTGCGCTTGAGTTTATAATGCCGCGCTTGCACATCAGTGACACCTGAGGAAAGCAGTGTTTGAGAGTCTGTCTGATCGCTTGAGCGAAACCCTGCGAGGGCTGTCCGGTAAGTCCAAGCTCACCGAAGAGAACATCAGCGACGCCCTCAGAGACGTACGCATGGCCCTGCTGGAGGCCGACGTCGCCCTCGACGTGGTGAAAACGTTCACCGACCGGGTGCGGGCCGGCGCCGTTGGCCAGGACGTATCCAGCGCGCTCAACCCGGGCGAGGCGTTCATCAAGATCGTGCACAGCGAGCTCGTGCACGTCATGGGCGATGCGAACGATGCGCTGAACCTGGCGACCAAACCACCGGCCATCGTGCTGATGGCCGGCCTGCAGGGTGCGGGCAAGACGACGACCGTCGCGAAACTGGCCCGGTTGCTGAAGGAGCGTGAGCGAAAGAAGGTGGCTGTGGTCAGCGCGGACGTCTATCGCCCGGCTGCCATCGCCCAGTTGGAGACGCTGGCCGGTGAGGTGGGTGCGCATTTCATCGCTTCCAGCGCCGAAGAAGCACCGCTCGACATCGTGGCTCGCGCCGTGGAAGAGGCGAAGACCCAGTTTGCCGACGTGCTGCTGGTGGACACCGCCGGCCGGCTCGCTATCGACGAAGAGATGATGACGGAGATCAGGGGCCTGCAGGCTGCCCTGAACCCGATCGAGACACTGTTCGTGGTCGATGCCATGACTGGTCAGGATGCGGCCAACACCGCCAAGGCATTCAATGACGCGCTCAACCTGACCGGCGTCGTGCTCGCCAAGGCCGATGGCGACGCCCGCGGTGGTGCAGCGCTCTCCGTGCGGACGATCACCGGCAAGCCCATCAAGTTCATTGGTATGGGGGAGGGCACCGATGCGCTGGAGCCGTTCCACCCGGATCGTCTCGCCTCGCGCATCCTCGGTATGGGCGACATGCTCACGCTGATCGAGGAGGCAGAGCGCAAGGTCGACAAGAAAAAGGCCGAGCGGCTCGCCAAGAAGATCCAGCGCGGCAATAAGTTCGATCTCGAAGATTTCCGTGATCAGCTCGCCCAGATGTCCAATATGGGCGGCATCACCAGCATGCTGGATAAGATGCCCGGCATGAATCAGCTGCCGCAGAACGTCCAGTCCCAGGTCAACGACAGCGCCTTCACTCAGATGGCCGTCATCATCGACTCCATGACCCCTCAGGAGCGCCGCTTTCCGGACGTGATCAACGGCTCGCGCAAGAAGCGGATCGCCGCCGGCAGCGGCACCCAGATCACGGATGTGAATCGTCTGCTGAAACAGCACAAGCAGATGCAGAAGATGATGAAGAAGGTTACCCGGAAGGGTGGAATGCAGAAGATGATGCGGGGGCTTCAGGGGATGAAACCACCCCCGAATTTTCCCCGCTAGGCTGTTTGGTGAATCCAAGGGTGGCTGTGTCCCCGGAGGGCGCTGCTGCCTAGGCCCTTTCGGGTGACGCTGCAAGCCCATCCCTGGGCGCTCGTGCATCGGGCTGTTCGCGGAGCGAACAGCTAAGCAACTCGGCGTTGCCGAGTTGCCGCCATCCCTGGCCTCAGACGCACCCGAAAGGGCCTAGGCAGCATCACCCTCAGTCGAATATCTTCCCTGAATTCAACTGCTTGTCTTGTGGTGGTGGTTTCGCGAACCACCGTTTTTCCTGGATTCTGCACATCCTCCGGTCGGAGGGTGGTGGCACATTCGATGCGCTCCGAGGCTTGGATAGCTTCACCCACTCAATTGTGGTGGTGTGGGGTGACCATCTTCAGTTAGCGGAAATTATTGAGCCTAGGCAGGAATTTGAGGGGGCGGGTAGCCGGCACTGGCACATGTGCTTACGGGGCAGTCGGGGCACAGGGATGTGCCCCGCCCGAGCGCCCAGGGATGGGGGCTAGGCGCGAAGCGCCAGCCTAGCGTCCCCGAAAGTACATGTGCCTGTGCTGGCTGCCAGTCCCGTGAAACCCTAAAGGGACTGAAATACTCCAGAAGCTGTGTTCTAAGGGCGATTTCCAGCCCCTCACAGCCCCTTGCAACACCCCAGGGAATCATTACAATACCGCGCCTTCCGAACCCAACCAAAAGTACCGAGAAACCAGATGGTTACGATTCGCCTAGCGCGTCATGGATCCAAGAAAAATCCTTTCTACTACATCACCGTGGCGGACCGGACCGCAAGCCGGGACGGCCGTTTCATCGAGCGCCTGGGCTTTTATAACCCGGTAGCCAAGGGGCAGTCGGAAATGATTCGTCTGGACTTGGATCGGGTGGAGTACTGGCTCGGCGTCGGCGCGCAGCCGACGGATGTGGTCAAGAACCTGATCAAGAAGGCGCGCAAGAACGCAGCGGCGCCGGAAGTGGCTGAAGCGGCTACCGCCTGATCGCCAACCGGACCGCCGGCATGGTCGTGGTGGGCCGGATTCAGGGTCCCTACGGCATCAAGGGCTGGGTGCACGTCGCATCCTTCACAGACCCCAAAGAGAACATTCAGAGCTACAGCCCCTGGCATCTTGGCAGCCAGGCTAACCAGACGGACTGGCAGCTGGCGGCGGTCGAATCCATCCGGCCGCACAAACAGGGCTATGTGGCGAAGCTATCGGGCATCGACGATCGTAACGCCGCCGACGCGGTCAAAGGACGTCTGATCGGCGTACCGGAGGCCAGCCTGCCGGAGCCGGAAAGCGGCGAGTACTACTGGCGGGATCTGATTGGCGCCGAAGTGACGAACACGGCTGGTCAGCGGCTCGGTACGATCGCCGACCTGATTGAAACCGGCGTTCACGACGTGCTGGTGATCAGGCCGACGGCAGCCGCGGAAGAAACGGCTGAAGACATTCTGGTGCCCTTCCATGCGACCTATGTGCTGGAAGTGGATATGGCTGCGAAGCGGATCCAGGTGGACTGGCCGGCAGCGGAGACGGATTGAGCATGTGGTTCGGCGTGATCTCCATCATGACGGAGATGATCGCTCAAGCGAGCCGGACCGGTGTATTTGGCAGGGCCATTGACCAGGGCATCCTGTCGCTGGACCTGTTTGATCCGCGCACGCATACGTCGGATCGGCACCAGACGGTGGATGACCGTCCATACGGCGGCGGGCCGGGCATGGTGATGATGGTTGCGCCTCTCCTGGCGGCCATCGACGAGGCCAGAACCGCTGCCGCAGGGCGGCGCATCGAGGCACCGCTGATCTATCTCTCGCCACAGGGAGAGCAGCTGGATCAGCGTATGGTCAAGGAATTTGCTGACTTGCCGGGGCTCATACTGCTGAGCGGACGTTACGAAGGCATTGATGAGCGGGTCGTCGACCGGGTGGACCGGATGGTCTCCATCGGTGATTACGTGCTCAGTGGTGGCGAGCTACCCGCCATGGTGATGATGGACGCGATTGCGCGCCATCTGCCCGGAACGCTGGGGAATTCGGCTTCCGCGGTGGAGGAATCCCACCTTGATGGATTGCTCGATTACCCGCACTATACGCGCCCGGAAATAGCCGGGTCCGAGCGGGTGCCGGAGGTTCTCACCAGCGGAGACCACGGCGCCATCAAGCGCTGGCGATTAAAGCAGGCGCTCAGGTCAACCTGGCTTGCCAGGCCCGATCTGCTCACAGAGCGTCCACTATCGGCGCTGGAGCGGGAACTGCTGGCCGAGCTCTTCTCTGAGGGGCTGGGAACGAACAGAACGAACAGAACGAACAGAACGAACAGAACGAACAGAACGAACGAATCAGACTGAGGAAGAGTCGTGCGCAGAAACAAGATCATAGAAGCGTTGGAAAACGAGCAGCAGAAGGCGGACATTCCCCAGTTCGGGCCGGGTGATACGGTCGTTGTGCAGGTGAAGGTTCGTGAGGGCAATCGCGAGCGTCTGCAGGCATTTGAAGGGGTGGTCATCGGCAAGCGTAATCGCGGCCTCAACTCGGCGTTCACGGTGCGAAAGATTTCTCACGGTGTAGGGGTCGAGCGTACCTTTCAGGCACACAGCCCGCTCATCGCCGGCATCGAGGTGAAGCGTCGTGGCGATGTGCGCCAGGCGAAGCTCTACTACCTGCGTGAGCGTTCCGGCCGGGCTGCCCGAATCAAGGAAAAGGTCTGAAACCGCGGACGCGGTTCCAGCGTTCGCCGAAAGGCGAATTACCTACGCAGTTTCCCGTTGGGAAACTGCTGACAACCAAAGCCTTCAGCATCACGTTCGAGATGGCTCTCGAGCGGCGTTGTTCAAGCCCCGCAAAAACGACCGGCCCCAATAGGGGCCGGTTCTGTATCTGGGTCTGAAAAGCCCTCGAGGAGAGGGAGAAACCAGCTTACTAGGCTTGTTGGGACCAAGGAGGGAGAGAGAGTCACCTAGTAAGCTGGTCGTCAGAAGCTCTCGCTTCTGTGTCGATACTCGGCAGAGAGACGAAACCGCGTATCATGTCTCGGGCAGAAGACCAGGGGGACAACTGGTGCGTTGGTGTCTTGGACACCGTGCGTTCTTTTACCTTCGACGTGTGGGTTAATGCAGTCGCCGTGCCAACTTTAAAAACTGCAATAAAAATGATAAAAATCATAGGGTTAGACTGACTTTGCCAGATGTCGTACATCTAAATTACAAGCGACCATTCCGGTCAGATTTTGTCGCGATCGGCAGCATGAGCGCCTGCCAGGT
>Ga0316191_10001957_pt1 | contig 14839 bp, 13 predicted proteins | sample Eddworburr2cm_MG_FD_204928 | JGI IMG/M metagenome (GOLD analysis project Ga0316191, IMG submission 204928) | Coastal sediment microbial communities from Maine, United States - Eddy worm burrow 2 cm | ecosystem: Environmental > Aquatic > Marine > Coastal > Sediment | place: USA: Maine...
GGGGTTTGCGGCCTAACCGGCCGCTATGGGCTTACCGTTCTGGTCAGAATGATGTCGCTCTGTCAGTTCTATTTCAATTTTCGCAACCTGTTTGTCTGTCAGGGGATAGAAATAGACCGCGATGGCGCCGGATGTCGCCAGAATCGCCGGGAAGATGCTGAACATGAGCCGGATGCCCGTCATCGACAAATCGCTCTGCGCTTCATTGGCGATAAAGCCGAACAGAGAGAGAATAAATCCCGAAAGCCCCGCTCCGACCGCGAGCCCCAACTTCTGAGCGAACTGCAGCGCTGAAAATACGAGTCCGGTGGTGCGCCGCCCGGACTTCCACTCGCCATAGTCCGCCGTGTCCGCATACATGGCCCATACCAGCGCCGGTGTAGGTCCAATGATCAGGGTGCCTATGATGTTGACTATGACCATCAAGGCGTACTGCTCGGGCGGAATAATAAAGAATATGGCCATGGTCAAGGCGTTGAGCAATGTCAGCGCGATCATGATTCGCCGCTTGTCGAAGCGCTTGGCCAGCGCCTTGGTGCAGGCGATGCCCGCCACCATGGCAAACAGGCCCGTAGACATGAATACCGCGGTCTTGTCGAAGATCAGAAATATCGGTGTCCCGTCATCACCTACGTAGTATTTGAAGTAAAACATGATGGCGCCGTTGCGGACGGCGACATTCATCAGCGTGAAGATGGCGGCCAGAAAGAGAGTGATCCAGGGGCGGTTGTCGAGCATGGCCTTGAAGTCCAGTTTCAGATTGGACTTCTCCTGCATGGGCTTGACCCGCTCCCGGGTGGTGGCAAATGTAGTCCAGAACAGCGCCACGGAAAACACTGCAAAAATCATCATCGTAAGCCGAAAACCTTCCGCTTCGTTGCCTCCGCCCAGAATGTTCTTAAGGGGGGTGACGAAGGTTCCAACCAGCCAGGCCGCGCTGAATGCGCAGACAAAGCGGAAACTCGCGATACTGGTGCGCTCAATGGAACTGGGCGTCATGACGCCCATCAGTGCCGAGTAGGGGACGTTGATGACCGTGTAAGCCAGCATCATCGCCGTGTAGGTGACATAGGCGTAGATCAGCTTGCCCGCATCGGAGTATTCGGGTCCGGCGAACATGGCATAGCCCAGGATTCCATAGGGGATAGCGCCCCAGAGAAGGTAGGGCCGAAATTTACCCCAGCGTGAATTGGTTCGGTCAGCGATAATGCCCATCAAGGGATCACTGATGGCATCCACCACCTTGGTGACGATGAACATCACCCCGATGAGCGCAGGGTCGATTCCAAAAATATCGGTGTAGTAATACAGGAGAAAAATATTGAAAACCTGGAAGAAGAGATTGGAGGCGGTGTCTCCAAGACCGTAACCCAGTTTTTCCCCGAAACTGAGTCTGCCTTCCGCCAGGCTGGCGTGGGTGTTTTTGCTTTCTGAATTCAAATTGGCTCTCTTATTATTCCTGCTTGGAGCGCATGGCAGTCCGTGACGCGGCTTTTTACCGACAGGGGTTCAAGTCTCGCGAAGTTACTGTAGCACAGGTGGATCTGTCGACCACGACGATGCCCACATTGGTTTCATGCACAAAGACCAGGTTCCTCAGGCGTGCTGTCCTGGTGCCAAAAAAAGGCCAGGCTGCCGCCCAAACGCCCTCACAACAGCACAAAGCTCAACAGCGCCACAAAGGCGGTGGCCAGCGACAGCAGTACCACATATGAAATGCCGATCAGGCAATACTTGGTGAGGGTCATGCCCCAACCCTGCTGGTAGACCCGTTTCAGCGAAACAAGGAAATAGAGGGGGACCCACACCGCGATAGCGATGTTGGCCCAGGACACGGCCGTGTGGATGCGCCCCTCGTCCGCCGGCTCCAGCCAGCCCGCCAGTGCGCTGAGCAGCATGGCGATGAACAACATCACGAACAGGAAAGAGTGGTTGTGCAGCGCGAAGATCAGGTGCTCGATGTAGTACTTTTTCGCGAACAGGTACCAGAACTTGAACAACAGCGCGACGATCGGCAGCAGCAGGAACATCGTCGCCGGTAGCACGTCGAATACCTTGTCCTTGATCAAGTCCGGGTTCTTGGCGATCTCCTTGCCCTTTTGCGGTGACCGTTCGATTTCGTCGTTGACCCAGTCGTTGACCCAATTGGGCATCCATTCAATGATGAAGGGATTGGTCTCCCGGTCCCAGGGCTTGCCGTCAATCTCGATGGGGCTCTCTTCGTCGCCCTCCTCATCGCCGCTCGCCTCCGCCTTGGCGAGCGCCTCGTCTACGTCCTGCCTGGCTTCCGGATCGAGTCGATCCAGTGCTGCGTTGACCTCAGGATCGTCCGTTGTTCCGATGTGGATGCTGCTTACGGCGTTTTCACCCTCTCCGTTATGGGCATCGATCACGATGGAGTCTGTGGCGATCAGTGCGGCCAGGAAAAAACAGGCGATGCTGGAAAAGATGTACAAGCGCAGCGGCGGCGTGTAGCGGAAGCGCCGTCCGTCGAGGTAGTCGCGGGTGAGCTTTCCAGGCTTGAACAGGAGCGGTTTCATGGTGCGCATGAAGCGGGAGTCGAAGTCGAGAAAGTCCTCCATCAACTCGCGCAATAAAACCGGGAAAAAGCGCAGCAGATTCTTGTCCGGTTGGCCGCAGTAATGACAGAACGGCCCTTGCAGCAGCGTGCCGCAGTTGAGGCACTGCGGCGATCCGGCCAGCCGGTCGGGCTGCAGCGTCAGTTCGCTGTCCGGCGTGGGCACCGGCAGCTGCCCACGGGTCGAGTGCGCGTCGGCACTCTCCCCGGCGGCGGGTACCGTCCCGGAATTTTCGGATTCCTCGTTCATTGCAGCAGGCCCTTCCCCCTCATCCATTCGATCGTATCCAGCACCATGTCCCTCAGTGGCATCGCGCGGTAATCCAGTTCGCGCTGCGCTCTGCCCGAGTCGCAGCGGATTTCACGGGTGATGATCGCCGCCTCCTCGGGGGTCAAGTCCGGCTTTTTGCCGGTCAGGGCGGCCAGGAGGCTCTTCGCACGGGCAACCGCCGCGAGGATCCAGGAAGGCGTCGGTTTGCCCGGTACGGGTGCGCCCAGCATCTCGCCGGCGAGAACAATGACCTGCAGATAGCTGGCGAACTCGCCCCCGAGCAGGTAGCGCTGCCCGGTCGCCCCGCGATGCCAGGCCTGCACATGCGCCCGCGCCACCTCGCGGACGTCGCAGAAGTTTCCGCCTCCGGGCGGCGCCCCGGGCAGGGAGCCGTCGTTGACCATGCGGAACAGGCGCGACCAGTTATGCCGGTCACCCGGTCCCAGCACGTTGCCTGGATTGAGGATGACGGCATCGACTCTGCCGCCGGCAGCCGCGTCCAGCACCATTTGCTCGGACAGGTGCTTGGTGCGCACGTAGTTGATCCAGTCAGTGGCGTCGGTGCGTGGGCTGTCCTCGTTGAACTCTCGATCCAGGAATCCCCACGCGACAAAGCTCGACGTGTGCACGAAGCGCCGGGCCCCGGCCGCTTCCGCGGCATCCAGCAGGTTGCGGGTGCCGTCGAGATTGATCCGCGACTGCGCCGCGTTGTTCCTCGACCAGAGATTGGTGCTGGCCGCTACGTGGAATACGCCGTCCACGTCAGGCGGCATGGCCGCGTCGACCGATGCCGCGTCGACGACGTCCCCCAGGTGCACCGTCACTGGCACGTCTGACAGGTCTTCCAGCGAGGAGGTGGGACGCGCCAGCACGTGGACCGCCCAACCCCGCCGGTGCAGTTCGCGCGCCACGTGGGAGCCGACAAAGCCGGTGGCGCCCGTAACGAAAGCCGTCTGCGTCATTCAGCCCATCTCTCCTGTAAAATGGCCCCTTCCGATGTCCAGTATAACCAAAGGCAAAAACCACCTCGCCGAAATCCGGCGCACGCTGCATTTGGCGCTGCCCGTGATCATCGGGCAGCTTGCCGTATTCAGCATGAATTTTGTGGACACCGTGATGTCGGGCCGCCTGCCCAACCGGGAGATCGCGCTGGCGGCACTCGGTATTGGCGGCGCGGTCTGGTCGTCGATGCTGATGTTCGTGCTGGGCACGCTGATGGTTGTACAGCCGAGTGTGGCGCAACTCGACGGCGCTGCGAAGCGGCGTGAGGCGGCGGCCCAGACACGGCAGGCCCTTTGGATCGCGGTTACTTTGGCGGTACCGTACTTTCTGCTGTGCTACTTCAGCGAACCGCTGCTCACGGCGTTTCGGATCGATCCGGTCATCGTGCCGACCGCCGCCGCATACTTGCGGGCCATGTCGTGGGGCGCACCGGGCCTGTGCCTGGTGTTCCTGCTGCGTTTCTTCAGCGAGGGCACCGGGCACACCCGGCCGACGATGCTGTACGGTGTCACCGGCGCCTTGCTGAACATACCGCTGAACTACGTGTTGATGTTCGGCAAATTCGGCATACCCGCCATGGGCACGGTGGGCGTGGGTTACGCGACGTCGATCGTCATCTGGCTCCAGTTCCTGATGCTGTTCTTCTACATCCGCAGCCATCGCCACTACGAACCGTTCGAACTCATGTCCCGCCTGGAAAAGCCGCACTGGGGCGAAATCTGGGGTCTGCTCAAAGTGGGTATACCGATCGCGGTGGCGATTTTCGTCGAGGGCAGCCTGTTCGTGATGGCGGCATTGCTGATTGGGCGGCTCGGTCCGGTACCGGCGGCGGCTCACCTGATCGCCATCAATTTTGCCGCCCTGGTGTTCATGATCCCGGTAGGCCTTTCGAGCGCCATCTCCATTCGCGTCGGCAACGCGGTCGGCCGAGGCGACCCGGCCGGGGCGCGCTATGCGGGGCTGATCGGTATCCTGATCATCCTGGTCATCCAGACCGTTGGCGCTGTCTGCATGCTGCTGTTTCCGGAGACCATCGTCCGGCTCTATACGGATGACTCGGTCATTGCGCCGCTGGCAGTCAGCCTGCTGTTCTACGCAGCCGTTTTCCAATATCCCGATGGGTTGCAGATGGTGGCCTCGGGCGCGCTGCGTGGTTTCAAGGACACCCTCATGCCGGTAGTCTACATGGTGATTTCGTTCTGGATCGTGGGCCTGACTTTGGGCTATCACCTGACCTTCGCGCGCGAGATGGGGCCTGCCGGCATGTGGATCGGCATGATCGCCGGCCTCAGCGTGGCAGCGGTGCTGTTGCTGCGGCGGTTCAATCACACCAGCAAGGGTTTCATGGCTTAGGAGCGACTTCAGTCGCGATCGGAGGCCGGTTCGCGGGAAGGTGTCGGGTACCCCGATCCAGGACGCGCTCAGGCCATCCCTGGGCGCTCGAAGCGCGCTCCCGGCGCGCTACGGTCCTGTACCGGAGTACCCGACACCTCCCCTGGGAGGCCATCTGCGAATCGCGACCAGGCTTGCGTCCTGGACGCTTCAATCCCGGCGATCGAGTTCTTCGAAGCGCCGTTCCAGTTCGGCGATGCGTTGACTGCGGCCGGCGAGTTCGGGTGACTGGAGGCCGTTGCGGGATGTGCGCCTTCCCGGCCATTCGCCGCCGAGCAGCTGGAAAGCCAGTGCCAACGCGGCGTAGGCCACGATAGCCCAAAGGGTCTTGAGCAGCAGGAAAATGACGAACAGCGCGCGCAACGCCCAGACGTTCCAGTTCAGCGCCCGGGCAATGCCGGCACAGACACCGGCGAGCAGCGCGCCATCTGTGCGTGCGGTTTTCACGCCTGTGCTTCGTGCTGCTTCGGAGCGGTCTGCGGTGATTCGGCCGGCCGCGCCGGGGCCAGTCGTTGCTTGATCTGCTCCAGTTCCGCCTCGATCGCCGGATCTGCCTGTCCGGAACCGGGTTCCTTCCAAACGGATTCGGCAGGGCCGCCGACGTCATAGGAGCGGACCCGGGCTTCCAGGTTGTCGACCTGGGCCTGCAGGTGGTCGAAGCGCTCCATCGCGCGGCGGACTTTGCGCTCGCCCGGTGTCGCCTGCTCGCCGCCGGCAGCCGCGGAGCGGCGTGCCCGGTGTGGAACCTGCAGAGCCTTCAACTTTGTTTTGGCCTCCGCCAGTTTGCTCTTGAGCGTCGCCATGTCCTGTTCCATGCGGGTAACTCGCTCGGCCACGTGCTTCTGCTCATCGCGCGTCGCTTCCAGGCGGGCCTTGATATCAGCGCGCGCCTTGAGGGCGTCCCGGGCCAGGTCGTCACGGCCCTGCGCCACCGCGGCTTCGGCGCGCTGCTGCCATTGCGACACCTCGCCGGCAAGCTGTTCCTCGGCGCGTACCAGCCGCTGTTGCTCCGCAAGCAGCTCGGCGCTGGCCATCCGCGCCTCTTCGCCGGCGTCCTCCATTTCACGGATCAGCGCCCGCAGCAGCTTTTCAGGGTCCTCGGCTTTCTCGATGAGGGCGTTGACATTGGCCGCGACGACATAGCGAAGGCGAGAGAAGGTACTCATGGATGAACTCCTGTGTTCGAATGGGTGTTGACAATCACGGAGATGCAGTATTCGTGCCATTTTGTAAAACACATCAAAAACAGCAACCTGGAGCAAGCTTCAAGATAATCGGCAACACGACTCTGGTGGATTTCACACAATGTTGGCGAGATTGCCGGGCGCGTTAGCCCCGGCCCAGCGTCCATGACTTTTATCCGTTGTGGTGGACCTCACGCGGCACATAAAATGGTGCCAGAACCCCAAGGATGACCCGATGACTTCCCAACGATCCGTATTCTCCCGAGTTTTTGGCGCTATTTGGCGCTTTGTGGACGGCGCCCGTAAGCTGGTGCTGAATCTCGTGTTCCTGCTGATTGTCTACATCGTGGTGCTGGCTTTCATCGACAGTGGCGAAACGCTGATCATCCAGCCTGACACGGCTCTGGTCCTGCGGCCGCAGGGCGACGTGGTCGAAGAATACAGCGGTACGCCGCTTGACCACGCCCTCGAGCAGGCTACCGAGAGCATGCGCTCGGAGACCCGCCTGCGCGACCTGACGGATGCGATCCGCCGCGCGGTGAACGATGACCGTATCGTCCGGCTGGTCATCGACCCCACTTATCTTTCGCGAGTGGGACTGGCTTCCTTGCAGGAGCTGGACAGCGCGATCAGCGAGTTCAAGGCGTCCGGCAAGCCGGTCGTGGCGCTGGCGGACACGCTGGAACAGCAGCAATACTACCTGGCGGCACTGGCGGATGAGATCTGGCTGAATCCCAGGGGCCTCGTGTGGATCGACGGCTTTTCCTCCTACCGCAACTTTTATCGCGAAGGCCTGGACAAGCTCGAGGTCGAGGTAAACCTGTTCCGCGCGGGCAGTTACAAGTCCGCCATGGAGCCCTGGGTGCGAGACGACATGTCTCCCGAGGCCAAGGAAAACAACCTGCTCTGGATCGGTAACCTCTGGCAGCAATACCTGGAGACCATTTCCGGCCACCGCGGTATTCCCCTCGAAGACCTCTCCAGGGCCATCAACCAGTTTGCCGACGGGCTCGAGGCAGCCAATGGTGATTTTGCGCGCTTTGCGCTGGAGCTCGGCCTGGTCGACCGCTTGATCAGCGGGCCCGAGGCGAACCTGGCGCTGGCCAGCCAGGGTGCTGCCGGCAGCGGCAGTGAAGGCTTTCGGCAGGTGGACCATGATAATTACCTGAAACTGACGGGGCCGGAGAAGCAGTCGGACACGGCGGGCACCATCGCCATAGTAGTGGCGGAGGGTGAGATCGTTCGAGGCGTGCAGCCGCAAGGCGCGATCGGGGCGATTACCCTCTCGGACCGCTTGCGCTCGCTGGCGGAGGATCGTGACGTGAAGGCCGTGGTGCTGCGCATCAACAGCCCGGGCGGCGACGCTTTCGCCGCCGAAAAAATCCGCCGCGAGATCCAGGCCCTCAAAGAGATGGGCAAAACGGTGGTGGTGTCGATGGGCAATGTCGCGGCATCCGGCGGATACTGGATCGCGATGGGTGTCGATGAAGTCTGGGCCAGTTCCGCTTCGATCACCGGTTCGATCGGTGTCTACGGGATTCTTCCGACATTTTCACGACCGCTCGAGAAGCTCGGCATCCACACCGATGGGGTCGGTACCACGCCATTGGCCGGCAAACTGCGGCTGGACCGACCCCTTGATCCCGATCTCCGGCGCATTTTCGAGCACGCGGTAGAGCGCACCTACGAGGATTTCATCACGCTGGTCGCCGAAGCGCGGAACATGTCCGCGGACGATGTCCTCAAAGTGGCCGAGGGCCGCGTCTGGAGCGGCGCCCAGGCCAAGGACCGTGGCCTGGTCGATCAGACCGGCACCCTGCAGGACGCTATCGACTCGGCTGCCCGCATTGCCGGGCTGGGCGCCGATTACGACGTGATATACGCCGAGCCCGAAATCAGCCCCATCGAGGCATTCCTGGTTGAAATCACCAGCAGCGCGATGGCCCGCGTGGGCGCGGGGTTCGGGCGGGGTTTCACCGGACTGCCCGGTACGCTGCTGGAAAATATCGCTTCTGATTTGCGCGTTTTGGCGCGCAGCAGCCGCGGCGTAACGGTCGCGGCGCATTGCCTCTGCGATGTCGAATGAACTGAAATCCGAATCCGGGGGCTCGCCGTGGCGGTTGGACGGCGCTCGGGCCCTGATCACGGGCGCCAGCAGCGGCATAGGTCTCGCGGCAGCCCACGAATTTGCTGCGTTGGGTGCCGACCTGTTGCTGGTCGCGCGCGGTGCGGAGCGATTGGAACGGGCCCGCTCGGAAATCCTGGCCCTTTGCCCGGAGCGCTCAGTGCAGGTGCTTGCCGCCGATGTCGCGACCGTTGCGGGCCGCGAACAGATCCGTGCGGAAGTTGGAGACTCGCTGCAGATCCTGGTCAATAACGCCGGCACCAACATTCGCAAGCGCATGTCGGAACTGAGCCTCGAGGAATATCGCCAGGTCCAGCGGGTCAACCTCGAGTCCTGCTTCGACCTGTGCCGCTTGCTGCACCCGGCATTGGTCCATGGCTCGCCGGCGGCCGTGGTCAACAACGCCTCGGTTGCCGGGCTGACCCATTTGCGCACCGGCGCTCCGTACGGAATGAGCAAGGCGGCGATGATTCAGTTGACGCGCAATTTGGCGGTCGAATGGGCGGGGGAGGGTATTCGCGTGAACGCGGTGGCGCCCTGGTACATTCGAACGCCACTGGCCGACCAGGTATTGGCCGACCCCGCTTATCGGCAACAGGTGCTGGAACGGACACCGATGGGACGGGTGGGCGAGGCGGAAGAGTGCGCGCGGGCGATGGCATTCCTGTGCATGCCGGCCGCCGGCTACGTTACCGGGCAGTGCCTGGCGGTCGATGGCGGGTTCAGCGTCTACGGTTTTTGACCCGCGTCCGGGTCGCCGACACGGGTAGCGGGTCAGGCCCGTCGCCTGTCAGTAGCGCTGGGTCGGATCGGGCAGGCCGCTGTGCAGGAGCCAGCGCTTGACGTTCTCGTGGTAACGCCACTCCTGCTCGTTGAGGATCGTACGTTCGACCGCCTGGTTGGCGTTGAACATCTTGATTTCGACCACCTGGCGGGCCGTCATGCCCTCGTCGTAAACTCCAGTCGAGCGGACCGTGTACGCGGTCACGCGGAACAGGCGCAGGCGGTCCATGTCCAGGCGAGAAATCGGGTGTTCTGCCAGGTACTCGGGCGCGATGAAGTCGGCAGCCGCGTCCCACTGGCTCCAGCGTATGATCGTTTCGTACTGCTTGAAAGTCTCGCCCCTGCTCTTGTCCACCGGGTTGGACGGGCAACCGGCCAGGAAGACCGTTGTCGCAACCAGGGCCAGGACTGTGAATAAGCCTCTTCTGCTCGAAATGTTCATCTCGATCCTCGATGTTGCCGGCACGGTGGCCGGTGAACTCGCGGTAGATTGTAGCTTATCCTCGGGGCACTGGACGTCACAAGCACGCACGCATGCGTTACAGTTGAGGATTGGCCCCGACCTTCGCCACCAGAACCAGGATTGATTTTGCCGGATACGAATAAGCATTTGGTTGCAGAATCCCTGCCCCGGATGGCGGCGTCGCTGGTGCCGCGGGAATTACTGAGCTGGTCCCTCGTTGCCGTCGCCATGGGTGCCCTCGAAGGCGGCTTGCTTGGGGTCATTGTCAAGAACCAGTTCAGCGGGGTTGCGTCGCAGGTGCTGGTCAACGTCGCGGTAGCCATGGTCGCCGGCGCTGCCTCATTCACCAACCTGTTGAGCTTTTTCTTCGCGGCCCGGTCGATGGGCCGGGGCAAGGTCCAGCTGCTCGCCCGGCTGATGCTCGTGATTGCAGCATGCCTGTTGGCGATGACCACGACCCGGGTGTCCGTGCCGGGCCTGGTGACGTTCACCCTGCTGACGGTCGTGGGCATGGCGGCCTGGTCCGGCATACTGACGATTCGTTCGGTCGTTTGGCGGGCCAACTATCCGCGGCGCTGGCGTGGGCATGTCACCGCGCGGATTTCGCAGTTGGCCGCGCTGCTGACGGCCGGATTCAGCGCACTGGTGGGGTTTGCGATCCAGACGGATGGCGCGGCGTGGCGCATCTTGTTCCCTGCCGCCGCGCTCTGTGCCGTGGCCGGCAGCCTGGTTTACCGGCGCTCGCGCGTCCGCCGACACCGGCACCTGATGCAGGCGGAGCAGTCGCGCACGCAGAGCCAGGGCGGCCGTATCCGTTTTCGCTCCATGGGGGGCATCCTGCGGTCCAATCGGGACTTTCGCAATTACATGCTGGGCATGATGGTGTTCGGCAGCGGCAACCTGATGGTCGTGGCCATGCTGATCGTGCTGATGCACGATCAACTCGGGCTCGATCGCCTTACGCAGGTCCTGATCACGTCGTCCCTGCCGATCCTCGTGCTGTGCCTGAGCGTGCGGAGTTGGGCAAAGGTCCTGGACCGCCGCCACATCATCTCCTATCGCGCTGTGCACAGCTGGACGTTCGTGGCTGCGAATGCCTTTTTCGCTATGGCGTTCATTGGCAGCATGCCGCAACTGCTATGGGTCGGCGCCGTGCTGCTGGGACTGGCCTGGGGCGGGGGACACCTGGGATGGAACCTGGGTCACAACGACTTCGCTGACGATGCGGACTCCTCGCTCTACATGGCGACCCATGTCTGGTTGACCGGTTTGCGCGGGCTGGTGATGCCGGTTTTCGGCGTGGTGTTCATCCACTACCTGGAGTCACGAGTACCGGGTCACGGTGCGTTTGCAATGTTGCTGCCTCTCAGCCTCACGCTGGCGGGCTGGGGCTGGTTTATCCGGCTGCACCGGAACTTGCAGAAAAGGCTGGCGCAACAGGCCGCCTAGGCGAAGTTTTTCCAGCCAATGGCGATCCAGGACGTACCGGTCAACAGCAGGCAGATCAGCACGGCTGCCGATCCCATGTCCTTGGCCAGGCCCGAAAGTTCATGGAGCTCATGACCGATGCGGTCGACCACGTTTTCGACCGCTGAGTTAAGCAGTTCGACGATCAGCAGCAAAAACAGCGGCGTGACCAGCAGCAGCCACTGCTCGATGGATTTCGCGACAGGCAACGACAACGGTAGCAGCACAAGGACCAGCAGGACTTCCTGCCGGAACGCGGCCTCGTTCCGCCAGCAGGCGCGGATGCCCTTGATGGAGTATCGGGTTGCATCTGAAAGGCGGGACAGCCCGGTTTTACCGGGTTTCACGGTCGCGCATCCGACTTCACGTACAGGCCGTCGAACAATACGCTCCAGCTGCCGCCCTCATCCTGGCTGGCTTCCCACAACTGGCGCACGCTGCCGTCGGCATTCGGGGTCCAGCTGATACGATGCAGCGCCGTGCCGCCGTTCTGCGCCGGTCGCGTCCCGCTGAGCACCATGCTGCCGTCGACCAGGCCGCCGTCCAGCTGCAACAGCGTGCCGCTGGCGTCCACCCAGGTCTGGTGCCACTTGCCGGTGGCCTGATCGTAGATATTGAAGCTGCTGCCGCTGATGCCGCCGGCGCCGGCTCCCTGCCAGTTCTCCTGAAGCGCACAACCGCCGTGCACCGTGTGGATGGAGTTGGTGCCGGCGACCTGTTCACCGGCGGTGACGTTCCAGTCACCGATCCAGAAATCGAACTGCCGGTACTCGGGGGCGTCGCAGGGGCCGGCCGCCGGCCCTGCGGGGGCATCCTCCTGGGCCGCCAGGGCCAGGGGTATCAAGAGCATTAACAGGGTTAAGGCTTTCATTGCGCTTTCCTCCACGGAAACAGGCCCTGGGGCCATTCATGCTAACATTCGCTGTTGAATTGGAGCCAACATTATGCAAGCCGTTGAAGTGATGCGGAACCCGCTTTGTGACACCGGCCGGGCCTCTCGCCTTCCGGACTTTGCCGCGATCCGTCCCAGGCACGTCATCCCGGCGCTCGAGCAACTGCTGGAAGCCTACCGGCAAGGCGTCGAGGAGCAGATTGCCACGTGCAGCGAGCCGGACTGGTCAATAGTGGAAAGGGAAGTCGACTGGGCGGATGCCCTGGCCCGGGCCTGGTCGCCCGTGTCGCATCTGAAGGCGGTGGCCGACAACGCGGCTCTGCGCAAGGTCTACAACCAGGGGCTGGAGCTGCTGACCCGGCACGAGAACTGGCGGCAGCACCACAAGGGGATTTACCGCGCTTACCGGGCACTCAGGGACTCGGCCGGGTTCGCGAGCCTGAGCGAGCCGCAGCGGCGCATCATCGAGATGGAGTTGCGCGACTTTCACCTGGAAGGCGTGGACCTCAGCGACGAGGACCAGGGCAGCTATCGCGAACTGGTCATGCGCCTGAGCGCCCTCGGTTCAAAGTTCGCAGAAAACCTGCTGGACGCTACCCATGCGTGGACCAGGCAGCTGGCGGACGAAGAGAGCCTCCAGGGTCTGCCCAAGGCCGATCGCAAGCTGCTGGCCGGCATCGCGAAATCGCACGGCAAAGACGGCTGGATGATCGACCTCGGCGAGCCGGCCTACAAGGCCATCATGACCCATGCGGATGATCGCGCCCTGAGGCGCGAGGTTTACACTGCCTATGTGACGCGCGCTTCGGACCAGGGTCCGTCCTCCGGGCAGTGGGACAACGGGCCGCTGATTCTGGAAATGCTGGATTTGAGATACCGCTTGGCCCGCCTGCTCGGCTTCGACAACTGGGTCGAGTACTCATTGTCCCGCAGGATGGCCGAATCGCCGGCAGAAGTGCTCTCGTTCCTGCAGGAGCTCGCGGATAAAGCGAAGCCGGCGGCGCACCAGCAATTCACAGAGCTCGAGGATTTTGCCCGCGAACAGGGGGCGGAGGTGCCGCTGGAAGCATGGGATGTTGCGTATTGGTCGGAGCGCTACCGCCAGGCTGAACTGCAGCTGTCCGACGAGGAACTGAAGCCGTACTTTCCGCTGGACAACATGCTCGACGCGCTCCGGCACCTGTCGAGCTGCCTGTTCGGCGTGCACCTGGTGAACGACGATACAGTTGCCACCTGGCATCCGGACGTGCGCTTCTTCTGGCTGGAAGATACGGACGGCAGCCGCTTTGCCGGGATTTTCATGGACCTGTTTTCCCGCAAGGGCAAGCGCGGCGGCGCGTGGATGGACGTGTGCCTGTCGCGCCGCAAGCTGAGGGACGAAATCCAGCCGCCGGTGGCCTACCTGACCTGCAATTTCGCCCCGCCCGCGGGCAAGCAGCCCAGCCTGCTGACGCACCATGACGTGCAGACCCTCTTTCACGAGTATGGGCACTGCCTGCATCACCTGCTGACCGAGATTGACTGGCCCCAGGTGAACGGCATCAGCAATGTCGAATGGGATGCGGTGGAACTGCCGAGCCAGCTGCTCGAAAACTGGTGCTGGGAGGATCCGGTCCTGTCGACCTACGCACGTCACTACAAGACGGGAGAGCAAATGCCGGAAAATTTGAAATCCCGGCTGTTGCGCTCACACCGCTTCCAGAAAGCGCTGACGCTGGTCAGGCAACTGGAGTACGGGTTGTGCGATCTGCGCCTGCACCTGGAATATGACCCCGAAAAACCGCTTGACCCAACGGCATTGCTGCACAGGATTCGGAGCGAGCTCGAAGTCGTACATGTGCCGGAATGGAATCGCTTCCTGAACAGCTTCAGCCATATTTTTGGCGGGGGTTATTCGGCGGGCTACTACAGTTACCTGTGGGCGGAGGAACTCGCCGCCGACGCCTGGGGCCGCTTCCGCGAAGAGGGCGTGCTGTCTCCGGATGTCGGCCAGGCCCTGAGAAAAGAGATTCTCGCCGTCGGTTCATCGCGGCCGGCCATTGATTCGTTCAAGGCCTTCCGCGGCCGCTCGCCGGCAGCGGAGCCATTGTTGGAATCGTATGGGTTACTGTAGGAGCGAACATCGTTCGCGATCGTTTGTGCATTCAATGAAGGTCCCGGGTACGTTGGTGCCAGAAAATGCACGAGAGGAACAGACATGCTGAAAATCGCTTCCTGGAACGTCAACTCGCTGAACGTCCGCCTGCCCCATGTGCTGGCCTGGACCGCGGCCGCCCGGCCCGATGTGCTGGCGCTGCAGGAAACCAAGCTGACCGATGACCGGTTTCCAGCCGAAGAACTGAAGGAAGCGGGGTACCAGTCGGTATTCTCCGGCCAGAAAACCTATAACGGGGTTGCGATTCTCAGCCGGGAAGCCGCCACCGACCCGGTCACCGACATTCCGGGGCTGGACGACCACCAGCGGCGGATCCTCGCTGCGACGGTGGGCGGCGTACGCATCGTCAACCTCTATGTCGTCAACGGCAGCGAGGTCGGTTCGGAAAAGTTCGACTACAAGCTCCACTGGCTCGATCGCGTCACGAACTGGCTGGCGACGGAACTCGAACAGCACGAAAACGTCGTAGTGCTGGGTGATTTCAACATCGCGCCCGAGGACCGGGACGTCTACGACCCGGAAGCCTG
>Ga0316191_10001958_pt1 | contig 14839 bp, 12 predicted proteins | sample Eddworburr2cm_MG_FD_204928 | JGI IMG/M metagenome (GOLD analysis project Ga0316191, IMG submission 204928) | Coastal sediment microbial communities from Maine, United States - Eddy worm burrow 2 cm | ecosystem: Environmental > Aquatic > Marine > Coastal > Sediment | place: USA: Maine...
CCCTCCGGCCGGCCAGGCGTCGCCGCGTCCGATCTCGCCGAGGGTCGTCCCGGCGGGGAGCAGTGTGGCCGTGATGTAGGAAGGGGACCCTTCCTGTTGGATTCCGTTCGGGACCTCTATCCAGAGCTGGCTGGTGCCGGTGGGGGGCGTCAACGGCCTTCTGGCGATCTCCTCCGGGGATCCGATCGGTTCCAGATCACACGCGTCGAGTTCGGGGAGGTCGATCACCGTGTCCCCGTCGACATTCACCGAGATCTGTGTGCACCGCTCTGGGGCTGCGAAGTAGAGGTCGTAGGATCCCGGATTTCCAATGAATGTGCCGGCGAATAGTTCATAGGCGCCACCGGGAACAACGAGCGCACCTTGGGCTCCCTCTTCATGTTGCAGCAAGCCGCAGACGCTCGCTTCGTGGTATTCACCCACGTCGAGCATCGGCCGCAGCGGTTCGGCCCCCAGCCACTCGTCGAGGATCTCCTCCTCGCTCCGTCCGGATTCATTGGCCGCCTTGGCAATCTCGCGATTGAAAGGCCCAGGCGGGTGGTTGCTTTCCGGGCACAGACCGCCGAGATAGTCGCCGGGGTCTGTCACCGATCCGAAATCGGTGCCGACCGGAAGGAGCGCGAGGAGGATGATTCGCCCCACGAGGTCGTCGTGGGGCCTGATCCGCACCGAGAGCGCTCCGGGTGCTCCGCCGGTGATCGCAGTCGGGTCACAGTTCGCCTCGACCCACGCCTCCATCGACTCGACGGCCTCGATTGATGCATCAAAAGCCTCATCTGACGGCAGTCCGATCCAATCAGCCAGAATCTCCTCACCCTCCATTCCTCCGGGCAGGTTCAATCCCCGGTCACGGAACATGGCAAGGAACCCTGATTTGATTGCCTCGGCAGTCTCCCACTCAGACGTGAGATCGTCGGGAACGAGCATCGATCCGGCACGGATCGCAGACTCGTAGCGATCGATGCGCTGGTTGAGCTCATACTCATTCCAGTCAGATTGACCAAACAACACGGCGTCACTCAGCTCTGGCCACCGGGAGCAGAAATCGCCGCACGCTTCGATCGCCCAGTCATCGATCGCCTCGATCGCTATCTCGGCTTCACTGACCGCCGAGTCCATCCCCCCGGGACCGAACATCATCGTGACGTGTTCGGCACGGATAGCGTGTCCGGCGTACCCGACGGTGAACATGAGGTCACTCGCGCGGGTGTAGACGTCGTAGAGACGGTCCCAGTCGGCTCGGACCTCTGCCGGCGCCGCACGGTCGTACCCCGCCATGGCCTCATCGACGCTGCCAGCGTTCCGTGCGTCCTGGAAACGCTGATCCTCTCCGTCGATCAGGGTGAAGACGGTTCGCTGGGCTTCAGGCCACGCGCGGCAGAAGAGTGCGGTATTTCCCGCCGTCTCGCCCTCTGCTGTCGAGTCGGGGCCGATGATGGCGGCATCGGTACATGCCGTCAGAGCAACGACCGCGACCGTGACCAGAAGCCACCACCGCATACGGCGTCACTCCCCTTCCGTTCAGCAGGCTACGTGCGATTGCACCGCCCCGTTAGAGCCGAATGGCACCGGCACATCGACGGGGACATGAAGATGTCCCCTGGGCGATCGGCGACGCCGGATCGAGCCCGAGCCGTCGTTGATCCCATGGTGGCGAGCTTCGACGATACGGCCGAAGAACACGGAGTGCTCGGCCACGCTGACGAGCGCGGGGAGGGTCTCGAGATCGGATATGACACTGCCGACGCCCCGGCTTTGTGAAGAAATTCTCGATTGACACTTGAAGTCTGCGCGGATCTGTGTCATATTGGGCCCTCGAACGAGCCGACCCGCGCTCGTGGAACCCCTCCATCGTTGAGAGCGTTGTTCTGCGCATGCCAGCCCGTCGGCCGGGAACCAAATCGCGCGGTAGAGCGTCTAAGTAGGGACGCTGGGCCGGCGGAGCCGAATCTCCACTACGCACAGCGCTGAGACGCGAACCCAAAAGTCGAGGGACTTACAACATGAAGACGGCAGAAAAGATGCGCTGGGTCGGACAACCGCTCGAAATGGGCGACAGCTTGACCCGCTACCTCCAGGAAATCTCATACCACGACCTTCTCACGGCAGACGAGGAAGTCGAACTCGCTCAGGCGATCGAGGCCGGCACCGCAGCCGAGGAGCAGCTTGCTGCCGTCTCGGTGCGAGGCGCCGAGAAGGTCCGCTTGCAGCGCGCCGCCCGCAAGGGTCGCGACGCTCGTGAGCGCTTCACGCAGGCGAACCTCCGCCTTGTGGTGAGCCAGGCCAAGCGCTATCGCAGCCAGTACGGCATCGAATTCATCGACCTCATCCAAGAGGGCAACCTTGGACTCATCCGTGCAGTCGAGAAGTTTGATTGGCGCAAGGGCTTCAAGTTCTCCACGTACGCAACATGGTGGATTCGCCAGTCCATGCAGCGTGCCGTGGCTGAGAAGTCCCGCACGGTTCGTCTCCCGAACTCGTTGCACGACACGTTGGTGACGCTCAACAGCACCAGGAACCGACTCCTTTCGGAACTTGGTCGTGAGCCGACGCCCGAGGAACTCTCGGACGAATCCGGCCTGTCGTTCGACGCAGTGGTCGAAGCACAACTCGTCGCCGATTCGGTGTCGCTCGAGGCGCCAGTCGGTGAGGACGGGGCCGTGCTCGGAGACTTCGTCTCCCATCATGACGAAGAGGATCCGGTCCGCGAGACCGAGAAGGCCAGTGCCATCGAAGCGCTGCGGGATGCGATCAATCGCCTCCCCGAGCGTGAGGCCTACATCCTCTCGATGCGGGTCGGCTTCGAAGATGGCCTCCCACGGACGCACGAAGAGATCGGTGGAAACCTCGGTCTCGGCCCAACCCGTGTCCGGTCGATCGAGAAGCTCGCTCTCTCGAAGCTGCGCCATCCGGCGTTCGGCCTCCGAGAGGATGCGATGGACTTCTAGTCCAACCTGATTCCGTCTCAGTGCGAAGGCCGCTCCGATCTCGGAGCGGCCCTTGTCGTGCCAAATCAGCCCTTCCTCCCCAGCCATCGACCGTGCGCGAGAATGTGGGGGCTGCCTACACGAAGGAGTCCCCATGGCCGCGAAGCATCCCGGCGTCGTCTACGGACGCCGAGTCGCGATCGTCGACGGTCTTCGTACACCGTTCGTCAAGTCGGGCACGGAGTTCAAAGACGTCTCCGCTCTCGCTCTCGCATCGGGTGTCGTCACCGAACTGATCCAACGATCGGGGATCGAGGGACGCCAGATCGACCAGGTGGTCTACGGGACGGTCATCCCGGACGTGGGTGGGCCGAATATCGCCCGCGAGGTCGTGCTCGCCTGCGACATGCCCGACACCGTCGACGCGTTCTCGGTGAGCAGGGCCTGTGCCACTTCGACGCAGGCGGTGGTCTCCGGGGCACAGTCCATTCTTCTCGGCGATGCCGACATCGTTGTTGCAGGAGGCGCCGACTCGCTCTCGAAGCCTCCGATCCTCTACTCCGACCGGTTCGTCGACATCCTCATGGACGCCAACGCTGCGAAGGACATCGGTGCCAAGATGAAGGCACTCTCAGCCCTCCGCCCGAAAGATCTCGCACCGCATCCGCCGGCGATCGCCGAACGATCCACGGGACTGACCATGGGCGGCTCTGCGGAGATCATGGCGAAAGAGAACGGAATCAGCCGCGACGCGCAGGACGCGTTTGCGCTGCGCTCCCATCAGAAAGCGGCCGAGGCGTGGGAGAACGGGATCTTCGACGACGAGGTCATGTCGTTCCCCGTCGGTCCGGACTACCAACGAACCGTGTCCCGGGACAACCTCCCCCGGCCGGACTCGAGCCTCGAGGCGCTTGCCGAACTCAAGCCGGTGTTTGACCGCAAGTACGGCACGATCACTGCCGGCAACTCCTCACCTCTGACCGACGGTGCGTCGGCCATCATCCTGATGGAGGAGAAGACGGCAGAGCGACTCGGCCTCGTGCCGCGGGCATTCATCCGCTCGTGGGCGTTCACGGCCCTCGACCCGAACTGGCAGCTCCTGATGGGCCCATCGTTCGCCACCCCGATCGCACTCGACAAGGCCGGGCTCACCCTCGACGACATCGACGTGATCGACATGCACGAGGCCTTCGCCGCCCAAGTCCTCTCGAATACCCAGGCGTTCGCGTCGGCGGACTTCGCCAACCAGCGCCTCGGGCGCAACGACGCAATCGGCGAGATACCTGATGGCCAGTTCAACCTGTACGGCGGATCGATCAGTCTCGGACATCCGTTCGGAGCGACCGGCGCCCGGCAGATAACGACGATGGCGAACGAACTGGCAAGACGGGACGGGGGTACCGCCCTCGTCACACAATGTGCGGCCGGCGGACTCGGCGCAGCCGTCGTTCTCGAGCGGTAGGGGGAGTCATGGAACTCACACACTTCACATTCAGCGTCGACGACAATGTTGCAATCGCCCTCTTCGATCGTGCCGGTGAAACGCTCAATACGCTCGGTCCCGCAGTCTTCGAAGACTTCGTTGCGGTCATCGATCGCATCGAGGGCGACCCGGGCATCAAGGCGGCGGTGTTTGGTTCGGCGAAGAAGGGGAACTTCCTCGCCGGCGCCGACCTTCGGTTCTTCGAGACCCTGACCGATCCGGACGAGGCGGCAGACGCGATCCGGGAACTCCACGCCCTCTTCGCCCGGATCGAGGCGCTCCACACCGTGCACGCCAAGCCGGTGGTCATGGCGGTCGATGGGGCCTGCCTGGGCGGCGGGCTCGAGTTCGCTCTCACGGGATCGATGCGGATCGCAACCGACCACAAGAAGACCCAACTCGGCCAACCCGAGGTGCAACTCGGTGTGCTCCCTGCCGGCGGAGGAACCCAGCGGCTCCCGAAGATCGTTGGGATCGCAGCCGCGCTCGACATGATCCTCACCGGACGCCCCCTGCGCCCGTACAAAGCACACAAGATCGGTCTTGTTGACGAGATCGTGCCACAGGAAGTCCTCTACGACATCGCCAAGCAACGAGCAGCCGAGGCCGTCGGACACATCGGGGAGTCCGGCGGGTCATCGGTCAAGGGATTCCTCGCTCCATCTCACCTGCAGGAATTGGCGCTCGAACAGAACCCGGTCGGCCGCCGCATGCTCTTCCGCAAGGCTGAAGAGGCAATGCTCGCCAAGACCAAGGGCCTCTACCCGGCGCCGAAGCGCGCGCTGGAGGCGGTCAAGATCGGCATCGACGATGGCAACGAGGCCGGCTACGAGGCCGAGGCGACGTTCTTCGGAGAACTCGTCACGTCGCCTGAGTCGAAGGCGCTCCGCGGCATCTTCTTCGCTTCGCAGATGATGAAGTACGCCACAGGGATCTCAGGCCATGCCGATCCGACGAAGGTCACAAAAGTGGGCGTCCTCGGCGGCGGGTTGATGGGCGCCGGCATCGCATCGGTCTCGGCTCTCCGGGCCGGAGCGACGGTCCGCGTCAAGGAGGTCGACGAGGCCGGCGTCCAGCGAGCGCTGGCACACGTCGCCAAGAACGTGGCGCGGCAGGTGAAGCGCCGCCGCATCCGCCCGTTCGAGGGTGGGCAGACCATGAACAGGGTCACCGGAACCACCGACTGGAGTGGCTTCGGCAACGCCGACCTCGTGATCGAAGCCGTGTTCGAGAGCCTGGAGTTGAAGCAGGCCCTCCTTGCCCAGGTCGAGTCGGTGACGCCGGAGGGAACGGTCTTCGCCTCGAACACCTCGTCCCTGCCGATTTCCGATATCGGGGTGAACGCCGCGAGGCCAGAGGCCGTCCTCGGCATGCACTACTTCTCCCCGGTGGAGAAGATGCCGCTGCTCGAAGTGATCGTCACCGAGGACACCGCCGATTGGGCGACGGTCACTGCCGTCGAATTCGGCAAGCGTCAGGGGAAGACGGTGATCGTCGTCAAGGACGGCCCGGGCTTCTACACCACCCGCATCCTCGTCCCATACATGAACGAGGCATTCCACCTCCTCGAGGACGGCGCGTCCATCCAGGCGATCGACGATGCGATGACGGCCTGGGGATTCCCGGTCGGCCCGGTGCTGCTGAGCGACGAGGTCGGCATCGATGTCGGAGCACACATCTCGACCATCATGCTGGAGGCTTTCGGCGAACGGATGGCCGGCCCCGCGATGGCGAGCAATCTCGTCGACGATGACCGCATGGGCCGGAAGAACGGCCGCGGGTTCTACCGCTACGACGACAAGGGGAAACGGGGCAGCGTCGACGAGAGCGTCTACCAGGCACTCAAGATCGGTCCGCGTCGGGTGGTCTCGGAGTCGGAGATCCAGGAACGGATCGCTCTGGCAATGGTCAACGAGGCTGCCCGCTGCCTCGAAGAAGGTGTGCTCCAGTCGGCGCTCGACGGCGACATGGGAGCGGTCATGGGACTCGGCTTCCCGCCGTTCCGCGGCGGCCCGTTCTGGTGGGTCGACCAGGTTGGCGCTGCCGGGACCGTTGCGAAGCTCGACGCTCTGGCGGAACGCCACGGCCTGCGGTTCGAACCAGCCGAGATCCTCCGCACGCATGCAGAGTCCGGGAAGACCTTCCGGTAGGCGCCCGGCGTGTCAGGCGCCGGGCATGTTCTTCATTTGATCTGCCACGCGGCCCGTGGCGAAGAACGGACGGACCTCGATCGAGTGGTTGGTCGTTTCGGCGACCTTCCTACCCCAGGCCGACGCTGCGTCATCGTCGTCCGCGTTGATGATGTAGAACCCGGCCACGTGAGCGTTCGATTCGGCAAACGGGCCATCGGTCGCGACGCCGCCGGCGTCGGGGGTGACAACGGTCGCTGCATCCGGGCCCTGAAGTGCCCCGCCGAAGACAAACGTGTCGGTGGCATCCATCTCGGCTTCGAGGGCAACGATCCGTCCCATGAAATCCTGCATCTCTCCCGGAGTGCTGGGCGCACCGGAGACTGCGCCCTCCACCGCGTACGTCGACAACAGATACTGACCCATGAGTACTCCTCGCGCTGGTGCGGGGTCTCCCGCCCTCGCCGTCCCTTCCCGCGGGACCGCCTTCCGCCGCAACCCTACGCGAGCCACGCTCCCGGTGCCGTGTGAAATCTGTGACGCACCGCACCGGCGGCGCGTAGGATCGCTGCGGAGCCCGGCTGAGCGGAGGGGTTGACGTGGCGGAGAACAAGACACAGATCACGAATGTCGATCCCGACGATTTCGTGGCGTCGGTCGCGCATTCGACAAGGCGAGCCGACGCCGAGGCACTGGTCGAGATGATGCAGCGGGTGACCGGTTGCGCACCGAAGATGTGGGGCCCGTCGATCGTCGGGTTCGGGCGGTATCACTACCACTACGACAGCGGCCGCGAGGGCGACTTCATGCTGACTGGTTTTTCGCCGCGCAAAGCCAACCTCGTCATCTACACGATGCCGGGCTACGAAGACTCGGGCGAGCAACTCGCCGCCCTGGGCAAGCACAAGCTCGGGAAGAGTTGCCTCTACATCAACAAACTCGCCGACGTCGATCTCGGCGTTCTCGAAGACATCATCGCCGAAGGTGTCGCCACCATGCGAGCGAAGTACGAGACCTGGGACGAGTGACCGAAGAGCCCGGGCCGACCTTCGGGAACGACGGCGTCGATAGGCTTCTTCGGTGACCGACCGCCTCTTCACTCGACCGTTTGTCTTCGTCTGGCTCGCCAACTTCGGCAGCGGGATGGCCTATTCGCTGTTCCTGCACTTCTCCGGGTACCTGTCCGACCTCGGAGCAAGCGACACCCAGATCGGCTTGATCTACGCGGCGACCGCAGTGGCTTCGGTCGCGATGCGCCCTCTTCTCGGAACGATCATGGATCGCTACGGCCGCCGGCCCGTGATCCTGGTCGGGAACGTCCTCAATATCGCCTTCGTCCTGCTGTACCTCACGGTGACGACGCTGGGGCCATGGGTCTACGCCGTTCGGATCGGTCACGGTGTGGCTGAGGCCATGCTGTTCAGTGCGCTGTTCACGTACGGCACCGATGTCGTTCCGAGAGCTCGGCGGACCGAGGGCATCGCCCTGTTCGGTGTGTCGGGGCTGTTGCCGCTTGGCGTTGCTGGAATCCTCGGCGACTTCGTGCTGTCCATCGCCGGCTTCCGGGAACTGTTCCTCACCGCAGCCGGCTTCGCCGTCGCAACGCTGATCTTCTCTCTGCCGCTGCCCGAGCGGCGTCCCATTCTCGCTCCGGGTGAGAAGCCCAAGGGCTTCTGGCGAATAGTCGTGACACCGAACCTGATGCCGATCTGGTGGATGCTCGGCTCGTTCTCGCTCGTCCTGACCGGCTACTTCGTCTTCATCCGCCGCTACGTCGACGACACCGGATACGGGAGCGTCGGCCTGTTCTTCTCGGCGTATGTGATCGTCGCCATCCTCGAGCGACTCTTCCTCGGCTGGCTCCCCGACCGTGTCGGCAGAAAGCGAGTGTTGTATCCGTCGATGGGAGCGCTGATCCTCGGATTCTTCGCCCTCGCGTTCGCCGGGTCGTGGGTGGGGGTGGCTGTGGCAGGCGCCCTGTGCGGCGCCGGCCACGGTTTCGTGTTCCCGATCCTCACAGCGATGCTCGTCGACCGCGCCCCAGACTCCGATCGAGGTTCCGCCATGTCGTTCTTCACCGCCCTGCTCGACATCGGGATCCTCATCGGAGGCCCGATCCTCGGCGCCCTCATCGATACGGCTGGGTGGAGTTCGATGTACGTCTTCTCGGGAGTGTTCCTCGCGGTTGCGACCGTGATCTTCGCCCGGTGGGATCGGCGGGCCACCGACGAAGAGACCGAACCGGAGGCGGCTATCCCCGGTCGGGCGTGAACCCGACCATCGGGATCTGCTGCATCATCGCCATCCACGACTCCTGGGTCTCGTCGTGTGAGACGCCCATTATTGACTCAAGCCTCTCTGCGGTCTTCGGGTGCTTCTCTTCGTAGCCTTTCATGACCTCAACCGCTTGCTTGGTCGGAAGAAACCGCGTCGCCGCCGGGTACCGGTTGCTCCCGACCCAGATCACCACCGATGGATCTGCCTGGATGTTGCGATACCAGTCGGCCTTGGCCCCAGTTCCGGACGTCACGACAAACTCGTCTCGCTCAATGTCGTAGTACGCAACCTCGAGGGGTGTCTGATAGACCTTCCCGGACTTCCGGCCCTTGTGCTCGAGCAGCAAGAACCGCGAGCCGAACACGAACCCGAGTCGGGCCCGATACAGCCACTTCGGCGCCTGGTAGAACCACTTGGCCACCCCAGACGGCTTCTTGCCGACTCCGCTCGGCTCGTTGGCGTTCGTCATCGTTTAGGCCTCCGTGCCGTCGTCGTTGTCGGCACGGTAGGCGTCCATCGGCGGGCAGGAGCAGACGAGGTGCCGATCACCGAAGGCATTGTCGATCCGGCTCACCGGCGGCCAGTACTTGCCGATCCGCAGACGCTCGACCGGATATGCAGCGGATTCCCGGGAGTAGGGACGTTCCCACTCCCGCGTGACGAGATCCTCCGCCGGGTGGGGTGCACGTCGCAACGCACACGTCTCGATGTCGGCTCCTGACGCAACGGCATCGATCTCGGCCCTGATCGCGATCATCGCGTCGCAGAAGCGGTCGAGTTCCTGCTTCGATTCCGACTCGGTCGGTTCGATCATCAGCGTCCCGGCCACCGGGAACGACATCGTCGGAGCATGGAAGCCGTAGTCGATGAGGCGCTTGGCGATGTCTTCGTTCGTCACCCCGGTCTCGTGCTGGATGCCCCGGATGTCGATGATGCACTCGTGGGCGACCAGGCCGTCGTTGCCGGTGTAGAGCACGGGGTAGAACCGGGCGAGACGAGCGGCAATGTAGTTGGCGTTCAAGATGGCGTACTCCGTGGCCAGGCGCAGACCGGCGAGGCCCATGAGGGCGATGTAGGCCCACGAGATTGCGAGCACACCAGCCGATCCCCACGGCGCAGAGGAGACCGCACCGATTCCGTCCTCGTGACCAGGCATGTTCGGCACGAGCGGATGTCCGGGGAGAAAGGGAGCCAGGTGGCAACGAACAGCAACCGGCCCGACGCCAGGACCTCCGCCGCCGTGCGGGATCGCAAACGTCTTGTGCAGGTTCAGGTGGGAGACGTCGCTCCCGAACAAGCCGGGCTCGGCGATGCCAACCATCGCGTTGAGGTTCGCCCCGTCGAGGTAGACCTGACCGCCGTACCGGTGGACGACCTCGCACACCTCCACGATCGAGTCCTCGAACACGCCGTGTGTGGACGGATAGGTCACCATGATCGCTGCAAGATCGTCGGCATACTCCTCGGCCTTAGAGCGCAGGTCGGCCATGTCAATGCTGCCGTTGGCGTCGGTGTCGAGCACGACCACCCGCAGACCTGCCATCGTTGCCGACGCCGGGTTGGTCCCGTGCGCCGAAGCCGGGATGAGGCACACATCGCGATGGCCCTCCCCGCGCGACTCGTGATAGGCCCTGATGGCGAGCAGACCGGTGAACTCCCCTTGAGCGCCCGAGTTGGGTTGCACCGACACGGCGTCATAGCCGGTGATGTCTGCCAGCCAACGCTCCATGTCGGAGATCAGCCGGAGGTATCCGCTGACCTGGTCGAGGGGCACGAACGGATGGATGTCGGCGAACTCGGGCCACGTGATCGCCGCGAGCTCCGCCGCGGCGTTGAGCTTCATGGTGCAGGAACCGAGGGGGATCATCGATCGGTCGAGGGCGATATCCCGGTCCTGGAGAAGCTTGAGGTAACGCATCATCTCGGTCTCGGATCGGTAGCTGCTGAAGACCTCGTGGGTCATGAACGGAGTTGTTCGCCCAAGCCGGTCGGGAATCCCGCTCGGCGCCTTGTCGACGAGTTCTTCGGCACCGGCATCGACCTCGAAGATCTCAAAGAGTGCGTCGACGTACGCGGGAGTGATCGTCTCGTCGAGCGTGACCCCGACGGTCGTGGCGTCGACCGGACGGAGGTTGATCCGCCGGTCGGTGGCCTTCGCGAGTGTCTCCTCGGCGTTGGCGACGTCGACGGTCAGCGTATCGAACCACGAGTCGTTGAGAACCGTCACTCCACCCTCGGCCAATCCCTGTGCAAACGCGTTCGTGAGTCGGTGGATGCGTGTTGCGATTCGTGTGAGTCCGCCTGGCCCGTGATAGACGCCGTACATGCCAGCCATCACCGCCAGCAGCACCTGAGCGGTGCAGATGTTCGATGTCGCCTTCTCTCGCCTGATGTGCTGCTCGCGGGTCTGCAGTGCGAGACGGAGCGCCGTTCGGCCATCGGCGTCCTGGGAGACACCGACCATTCGCCCGGGCAGTTGCCGCTTGTGCGCTTCCCGGGTGGCGAGGAAAGCGGCATGAGGACCTCCGAACATCATCGGCACGCCGAAGCGCTGCGAGGTTCCGACGACGGCATCCGCCCCGATCTCGCCAGGGGGCACCAGCAACGTCATGGCCAGGAGATCAACGGCGAAGACAGCGAGCGCCCCCGCGTCGTGGATGTGATCGACCGCTGAGGCATGGTCTCGAACGACACCCGAGGTGCCGGGGTACTGAATGAGAACCCCAAAAACGCCATCGGGCAGCTCGCCGTGCGGATCGCCGACGACCACATCGAGTCCCAACGGGAAAGCCCGCGTCTTGATGACCTCGACGGTCTGCGGGTGTGCCTGCTCATCCACGAGGAATACCGATCCGGAGCCGCGGTTCACCCGCTTGAACATCGCCATCGCCTCGGCCGCCGCCGTCCCTTCGTCAAGCAGAGACGAATTGGAGAGCTCCATGCCGGTGAGATCCGACACCATGGTCTGGAAGTTGAGCAGCGCCTCGAGGCGACCCTGCGAGATCTCCGGTTGATACGGCGTGTAGGCCGTGTACCAACCGGGGTTCTCGAGGATGTTGCGCTGGATCACCTGCGGCACGATGGTGTCCGCGTATCCCATCCCGATGAGCGAGGTGTATCGGTCGTTGAGATTGGCGAGCACGCGCAATCTCGCCATGACCTCGCGTTCGGACATCGGTCCGGGAACATCGTGCTCGTGTTCGATCCGGATCGCCGGCGGGACCGCACGATCGATGAGGTCCTCAATGGAATCCGCTCCGACGACCGCGAGCATCTCCGGCAGGTCGGTGTTCGACGGGCCGATGTGGCGCGACCAGAAGTCATCGGTGGACTCAAGATCCCGGAACGGTATTTCGGTCATCGGCTGCTCCTCGGTCGGCGCGCGGTCTGCCTGCGCCCCGTCTGTCGCATGACCTGAGAGATTCACCGCCGCAGCGGCTTTCCCCTTCGGTGAGGGCCGTGACCCTGCTCTCCAGAGGTGCCTCGCCCCACGGTCCGTGTGCCTGTAAGTTTCCCGGGGGGTTGCTCCGTCGGCGCGACCTGTGTCGCTCTCCCGCGGGGGTCGATGGCCCACCGATCGTACCAGCCGGGACCGGCTTTCAAGATGCCCCTGGCCTCCTCGCGCATCGTGCGCGACACTGGACGGAGAGGAGGTGTTGCATGGTCACCCACATCCTGGTCGCAGTTGATGGGTCCACCCATGCGGATCGGGCGCTGGCCTTCGCCGCGGATCTCGCCGTCAAGTACGAGGCCAACCTGACCGTCCTGAACGTCGTATCGTATGCGTCGACCGTCCCCTTGGCGCTGGGTGCCTATGCGGAACTCGAGGGCCTCTACGCAGAGTCACGTTCCGTCCTCCAGGAGGCCGGGGCGAAGATCGTAGAGAGTGCCGCGGAGCAGGCCCGCCGTCTTGGCGTCGAGGACGTGAAGACGGTCGTTGAGCTTGGTTCGCCGGCTCAGTCGATCTGCGACGCGGCGAACACCAACGGGGTCGATGTGATCGTCATGGGGCGCCGGGGTCTCAGCGACTTCACGGGGTTCTTCCTCGGGAGCATCTCGCACAAGGTCGCACATTCGGCAGACTGCACGGTTGTAACCGTCAAATAGGGAGCACACATGAGTCCGCTCGCCGAGTCGATCGTTTGCGTCGAGTGCGGTGGCACGGCCCACCTCCTCCAGCGATTCACACCGGAGGATCCGCCGGTGGTGGGAGACATCGTCGCCTACCGGTGTTCCGACTGCATCGATCGGTTCGATGTCGTCGTCGACGACGCCGACCTGGAAGACGACTGAACCTCAGGACGCCTCGTACGGCTGCTGCGGGTCGTGCGGCAGGTCGAGGCGGCCAATCCTGAACATCGCGTACGGTCCCGGGTAGAGCAGATTCGAGACCCGCGACGTGTAGATGTCTGCGTAGCGTTCGACCTGACGGGCGAGCAAGCTCTTGTCGGCGCCGGCCCGCATCATGAGGCCCCACGCTTCGTTGCGGAGGTGGCCGGCTTCGATCGCCAGTGGAGCAATCACGTCGTCGAGTTCGAGGAGTTCGTCCCTCGTCTCGGTGATCGCCACTGAAACATCGGGCACGTCAATCATCGGCGTCGCGTGGCCTCCACGCATTCGCAGGGAAGCCAGACGGAGAGCGCTGAGCCTGGCCTCGAGTGCCTCCTTCTGCTCCATCAGCTCGCCGAGGAGGTACTGATGCGGGAGGAACCCTTCGAGCGCCCGGATCTCCGACTCGAGCTCCTGCAGGATCAGAGCGGTCCGCCACCGCAGCAGCCCCTTCGAGAAGTGCACGTCGCCGTAGAGATGGTCGCCGACGTAGAGGATCTGATCACCGGAGAGGCCCAGGTACTCCTCGACTAGACGGGCGTTTCCGCCGTAGAAGATCCCGTCCTTCTCGATGGAGGCAAAGTGGGGTTCGAGCAGCCCATTGTCTTCATCCACCACCTTGTAGAGGGCGTTCGACGAGGTGAAGAAATCCGGCTTCGACGCCGAAACGATCACGGTTCCGAAAAGGTCCCGCCAGGTCCCGCCTTCGGGGAGGAACGGGTCGAACGTGTAGGTCATCATGGCATTCGCAAACGACCATTCGGAGTTCGTGATGAGCATCAGGCGCTTCCCGGCGGCCTGCTGATCGAGGAGGCTGGCGACGATGTCGCCATCGAGTGAGATAAGCGCTCGGGGTCGGCGAGCACATCGGCCTTGAGCACTCCGTCGCGATGCGCACCGTCGACGGCCGCCCGCACCGCGTTGAAGAGTTCGCGGTAGCCGATACCGCTCGGCAGCTTCCCGGCGTCGAGGAGTTCGACGCACTGGGCGAACAGGCTCGCCTCGGACAGGGAGAACAGGGTGTTGAGAAAGACGTACCGGTCTTCGCCGAGGTCAATGAGGGTGCCGGCGTAGGAGCGCCTGAGTTCCTGGTAGTCGAGGAAGCGGGTCCCGTGCATGGCCCGGATCACCCATCCGAACCGGGTCGCTTTGAGGAGGTTTCCCAGGTCGAGGTCCATGACAAGACCGCGGCTCACGATCCCTGCGTCGAACTCCAGGAATTCGACCGGCCAGCCGATGGCGGCGAGGCGGTCGCGGGCGTGAGCGAAGGCGCGTTCCTCCCACGCCTCGGCGTGGTATTGCGTCAGGGTGTAGTCCATGTCGTACCCGATCGCCTTGATCGAGCGCATGTTCAGCGTGCGGTTGGTGAACACCCGTCGCTCGGGCGACGGATCGGGGATCAGGATCGGGTCGGTGGGCATGCCCATGAGTCTACGGACGGCAGGACCCGACACAATGCATGAGTGGCGAGAGGGAGCCACCAGTCGAACTGATCCGCCCGATCGAGCGAACCAGCCGGTCGTGTTTCGCGAAATCGCGCAGTGACGCGCGAAACAATCCGCGCGCGGGGGTCTTGATCGCGCCCTTCGGTTCGTGATATCTAGTGGTCAGGCTGAGTTCGATTGGGCGGAAGACGGGGGGTCGGATATGGATCCGATGGGGCATCCTGATCTGGTCCGACTCGGGCGCACGCT
>Ga0316191_10001959_pt1 | contig 14836 bp, 11 predicted proteins | sample Eddworburr2cm_MG_FD_204928 | JGI IMG/M metagenome (GOLD analysis project Ga0316191, IMG submission 204928) | Coastal sediment microbial communities from Maine, United States - Eddy worm burrow 2 cm | ecosystem: Environmental > Aquatic > Marine > Coastal > Sediment | place: USA: Maine...
TTAATCCTGATGGCACCGAGCAGGCTGGTGGTCGGCGCACTGTTCCAACGCCATGGCGAACCCTGGTGCGCGTATTTAAACTGTCAGGGTTGGAAAAGCGCTATCCTCAGCTATTCTCCGATTTTAATTTACATCAACAGCCATTGCCTGATCGGCCTATAGAAGTCGAAGCAATTTCAGGGGCCTGTATGCTTGTTCGTCGAGAGGCACTGGAGGATGTAGGTGAGCTGGATGAAGGGTATTTCCTGCACTGCGAGGATTTGGATTGGTGTATGCGCTTTCGGCAGAAGGGTTGGAAGATCCTGTTTGTTCCCGATGCCAGGGTAACGCACTATTTGGGAACTTGTGGTCGTTCTCGTCCGGTGTTTGTTGAATGGAATAAACACAAGGGCATGATGCGCTTCTATCGGAAATTCTTCCGGCATCAATATCCGGGCATTCTGATGTGGCTGGTGAGTATCGGGGTCTGGCTGCGATTTGGATTGCTTGCGATGTATTACACAGCCCGTCGAATCCCGCTGTGGTTCAGGCGTAATCATGGCTAAACGGGTGATTGGAGTTTTAGGTGCGAGCAGTCTGGTGGGTGACCATTTATTGTTACCTGAATCGGCGGGATGTTTGAATGCCGATGTGGAGTATGTCGCTTTTTCAAGACAATCTAAAGATACAGATCCAACAGCAGGCCGTCGGGTAACCTGGTGCTGTTTGGGTGAACCGGGATTGAAAAAGGGCGTGCGGTCAATCGAACACTGGATTTGCCTGGCACCCATCTGGGTATTACCGGATTATTTTTCTCTGTTCGAGCGCTGCGGGGCACGCCGGCTTGTGGCGCTGAGTTCCACCAGTCGTTTTACTAAAACAGATTCTTCTGATCGCTCTGAACAAAAAGTCGCTGCCCGCTTGGCTGCGGGCGAACAGGAGTTGATTGACTGGGCAGAAAGAAAAGGTGTTGCCTGGGTTATTTTGCGCCCGACGCTTATCTATGGTTTAGGTCAAGATAAGAACATTTCGTCAATCGCCGCCTTGATTCGCCGTTGTGGGTTTTTCCCGTTGTTGGGCGCGGCACAAGGATTAAGGCAGCCTATACACGCCAGTCACGTTGCAATAGCTTGCCTTCAGGCATTGCGCCATTCAGAGGTTGTTAATCAGGCGTATAATATTTCAGGCTCAGAAACGCTCACTTACAAAGAGATGGTCAGTCGGGTGTTTGCCGCGATGGGAAGAGAGCCACGTTTTTTGCGTGTTCCATCAGTGGTCTTTCGTCTGACGCTGGCGCTGCTGCACCTCTTGCCCCGTTTCCGGGGTGTTACTGTTGGGATGGCAGAGCGAATGAACCGGGATATGGTATTCGATCATAACCATGCCAGACGGGATTTCGGTTTCAAACCGGGGCCATTCCATTTGCGTAGGGCAGATGTTGGATGAATCACCGGACAGCTCGGCGACATAGCCCCGATCCATGATGTAGAAGGCATCGGCTTCGGGCATAAAGTGACTATTTTCATAAAGGGAACATCATATTACGGTTTCTGCGCGTTATTTTTACCGGGCAGCGGCAATTTATTTTATATATTAACAGGTTATGCTCTGATGCCCGTTCGATTTAAATTGACCCGCGGCAACGAATCGGGTATCGTTCCGCGCTGTTTAAAATGCGCCCAATAACCTGACGATATCAGCTGCCATGCATCTTTACCCTATGATTTTTAGCGGTGGCGCAGCAGGCGGCCGTCTTTGGCCGGTTTCCCGCGAGTTTTATTCCAAACGTCTGTTGTCCCTATTCGGTATGCGGACTTCGTGCGGGACGATGATATGGCGCGATATGAAGATGTGTATAATCGGATTGATTAAGTGTCGAAACTAGATATGGAATCCAGGCCGTTAGAAAGTTCATCGGATCCGCACCCGATCCCGGTCTATATTGCCCCCTATGAAAACAGGGGCGACGAAGTCAGTCTTATTGATCTATGGAGGGTGATCGCCAGGCGCAAGGGAATTATCCTGTTGAGTTTGCTGGCATCGATGATGTTGGCGGCGGCTTATATCTTTTTTACGGAACCGTCATATCGGGCTGTGGCGTTTTTGTTACCGCCACAGCAAGAGCAGATCCAGGGGCTATTGATTGACTACCGTGGCATAGAAAAAGCGGGTCTTGATATAGAGCGACTCACACCGGAGCTTGTGTATAACGCGTTCCTGGCGAATCTCAAATCACGGGGGTTGCGCCGTGAGTTTTTTGACAGAGGCAATCTGGTATCCCACTATGTCAACGAGGAAGCGGACACGAAGTTTAATGTCGATCGGATATTCGACAAAAAGTTTAACAAGAGTATTCAGTTGCAAATCGATGCGAAGGATCCTTTGTTTGTGACAGTCAGTTTGGCATATTCCGATCCTGAACTTGTTGCACAATGGCTGAATCGGTTCGTGGATCTTGTCGATGAGCGCACTGTTCATCAGTTATTAAGCGACGTCGAATCCGCGATTCAGACAGAAATCAAGCGGGTGCGTTACCAATTGGACAGCAAATTAAAATCAGCTAAACAGAGGAGGCGTGACAGAGTAATCAGTTTGCAGGAAGCTTTACGTGTCGCCAAGGCATTGGGCCTTACAGAGGCAGGTGCGTTTCCCATGGCTGCGGACAAAAATCCGGCGGGGGTTGCAGTGAATACCGCCCAAGTACCTCTCTATATGCGTGGAACAAAAGCGCTGGAGAAGGAAATTACCGTACTTGAGTCGCGCAAATCAGATGAACCGTTTATCCAGGGGTTGCGCGACCTCCAGGAAAGACTGAGTTTTCTTGAAGATATAGTTGTGGATCCTGATACACTTTCCGCTGTCAGGGTGGATTCGGTTGCAAAAACGCCGTATCGAGCGGAGAGGCCACGGAAACTTCTTCTGATATCTATCGCAGCGATGCTGGGCTTCATGATCGGCATATTCCTGGTGTTCGTCGCCGAATTTCGGTCGAAAGTTTACGATGAGCACGAAAAGGCCAGCGCGTAGCGGCAATCATTAGCAATAGCGAACCGCGCGCGCCGCCAAAATCGACAAAGAGTGCCATCCTTATTGCTTGTTTTAACGGCTGCCGTGCGCATCCTGCTTCAGGGCGAATTCTTTAAAGCAATCCGCGTGCACTTGGCACAGCTACGACTATCCAGACAGTGAAGTTGCCAATGTTGCTGGTGACTTCTGCTCATTTTTTGGGCGGGGGAGCGGAACAGTGTATGATATCGTGCTCCTTGGGTACGGCAGTGGCCCGGCGCTTGAGCTGAGTTGTCTTCAGGTGTGTTTGGCTATGGCTGCGCATTAATATGTTCGGATGCCTTCTTGGAACGCTGCGCTGCAACTCTGTCTGGCCGAATATAACCGAATGAATAATGTCCGAAAAGCAAGAAAATTTGATCGGTGGCCGATGTCTTGCTCGCAACGTCTTCGGGAGCCTGCTGGGCACCGGGGCGCCACACGAGGCCGGCAGGTCGATCAGCCCCGTGGGCCCCGGCACGGCTGTAAAGATTATTTGCGTTTGTTGATGGGGTATTTGGTGCGTTTGTGGTGGAGTTTCTGGCAAAGGCCAGCGTGACGAACAGTGGCTGATCCTACGCGATGCTTTGCGGCGCATTCCAGACGAACCGAAGCAGATCCGCCACATGATCAAATGCCAGATCGAAACTCATGGTTCGAGCACGCTATGCGGGCAAACATGTTGTGACAGAAAAGCCCATGGCAACGCAGTAGCAAGATGCCTTGCGCATGGTTAAGACCTGAAGAGAAAACGGAAACAGACCACGTTGTCTGATAAGGGTAATCGTGGTCTGTCCCCGGTTCCCGTCCCCGGTTCCACCCGGTTCCAGTTCCAGCTGCGGTTTCATTTGTGCCGTGCCGGATTTGGATCGGCTACTCACACGCGCCAAGTAACGTTGGTTCTATTTTTGGTTTCCCGTAGCATTTGTGATGTCGGGTAACCGATGTGTGGTACGGTATCATGAAGCACAATACTAATTCACTCGAAACTAATGACTGATAGCCTCTGGAATATTGAATAATGCCGTATAAATGCCCTGCTGCGGCCATCACTGATGAGGGTACGATCATTAGTGATAGGCTATCCGTCAACGTTATCTGACATATTACAAATAGGGCTGTATTGAATGGCGTGCTTACTATGAACATTACTACGAAGTTGAAATCATTTGCAAAACATTCCGCGAATCGGATGGGTTTCGATATTCTACGGAGCCAGAATAGCCCTAGACAAATGCTATGCGGCTTGAAGTCTCTCCCGATCAGAACCATCATTGATGTTGGATCCAACACCGGGCAATTTGCAAACTACATTTCAACCGTGTTCCCTAAAGCGCAGATTTATTGTTTTGAACCTTTGCCAGAACCATACGCGTTGCTACAGAGATGGGCGCGCAGTCAGCATGGAAGAGTCGAGGCATACAATATGGCTATTGGTGATGAAGAAGGGGAAATTGGCATGTATGCACATGTTGACTTCAGTCCCTCCTCATCGCTTCTGGCGACAACGGATGTCTGTACCAAACAATATCCATTTACGCGAGCACAAGAGAAAGTTCTTGTTAAGCTAACGACACTAGATACCCAGCTGCGAGCGACAGCGTTGAAAAGGGATGTTCTTGTGAAAATGGATGTTCAAGGGTATGAGGATCGGGTGATTCGCGGAGGAGGCGAAATTTTAGCAAAGGCTGCTGCGTGTATTCTTGAGGTTTCTTTGGATAAACTTTATGACGGTCAGCCGGATTTTAAGGAGTTAGTCCTGTTGCTTGATCGCTTGCAGTATCGCTATGCGGGTAATCTTGAGCAAAGCTATGCTGAGGATGGGCACGTTATCTACTTTGATGCAGTGTTCATAAGGTCGGGCGATGCTGTGAATGCGGATATCAATAACGGATAAGATGGTGTATTTGTTATGAAGCAGCACAGCGTGGATTTGTAAGCATAATCAGTCGAGGCATCTAGCATGGATCTTGGGGATATTAGAAGCATTCTCTACACCTACCCAAATGTCAGGCGTTTATTAACTCCGGCGATCTTGTTTAGGCAATACCTCAGGAAAAGGCATGAACGCCACATGCAACCCGCTTATGACAATCTTTGCGATATTGTTGCGGATGATCCAGTTATTAACCTCCCTGAATTCCATGGGAAATTTTTTGTTGATTGTCGTTCCGATTTATTCAGAAGAGTCATTTTCTACAAAACGTACGAATCCGAATTATCCAAGATCGTGTTGAAATATCTTGATCGTAGCAGGGATGTTATAGACGTTGGAGCCAATGCCGGGTTTTTTTCCGTTCTCTTCGCTAAAGAAATTGTTGGGAAACGGGTTCTCGCTATAGAGCCAACTAAAAGTGCATTAATGAGGCTGCATAAAAACATCGAGATTAATTGCCTTCAAAAATCTATTACGGTTTTTGAAGGTGTCGCTTCTAACTCGGATGTTCCGATTCAGATGAAAGTTATCGAAGGGAAGTGCGAATACTCCACTATTGGTGAAATGATGCATCCATCTATTTCGGGAGAAAAATATGGGCTGGAGGAAGTATCATCGTCAACGCTAGATGATCTGATCGAAAGATATAGTATTGACCCGGGATTTATAAAAATTGATGTGGAAGGTTCTGAGCATCTAGTATTTGATGGGGCAAGGAGGATGTTAGAGAAATGCAGACCCATAATCATATCTGAGTTAAGTGATCCATTGTTAAGAGCTAACGGCTCAAGTTCTAAAGAGGTTATCGATATAATATCTAGATATGATTACAAGATTGTAGACGCGATGGTGCCGAATCTTGCGGGAGGCGTAAGAAAATATGGAGATATTCTCTGCATACCGAAGGAAGTTGATGCATTAACACGGTGAAATAATGCAAGTTCATTAATGACCGCAAAATACTCCCGCTGTACATCGAGAATCGAGGTGTTTCGAAAGATTTAATGGATAGGCGAATCTTGACAAGAAATGCGATTGTATCAGTCGGGCAGGTCTTGGTTACTTCCGTTGTCCTGTTTGTTCTCTATCACTACCTCATTAAGACCGTTGGCATTGAGCGTTTGGGTGTCTGGTCCATCGTTATGGCGGCCGCGAATGCATTGAAGTTGGGTGAACTGGGGTTGTCGGGCAGTGCGACTAAATTTGTTGCAAAATATCAAGCCCTTAAACAACCTTTAGACGCATCCATTGTTATTCAGACGACGGCGCTTTCTCTAATCGCTATCATCGCCGTATTTCTGGTTCTTTTATATCCACTGCTAAGTTGGGGGCTAGGGTATGTCTTCCCCGTAACATCACTGGATGAGGCAAGAAAGTTACTTCCATTATCACTGGGTTACTTGTGGTTACTGACCTTATCCAGTGTATTTCAAGCCGGTCTCGACGGTTGTCTCCGCACCGATCTACGTGGATTGTTGGTGATCGGCGGTACTCTGCTCCTGCTGGGCATGGCAATTTTGTTAGTGCCACGCTTTGGCTTGGTGGGAATGGTATATGCTCAACTGGCCCAGGTATTCATCACCGCAGTGGTCGGTTGGCTATTATTACGCACGATCATTAAACAACTGCCCATCGTGCCATACCAATGGCGCTACGACCGCTTCAGAGAAATGCTCGGTTATGGTGCAAATTTACAGCTTGTCAATATCTGCATCATGCTGACTGAACCGGTTACCAAGATGTTTTTGGGTAAGTTTGGCGGATTGAGCGCGGCAGGCTATTACGAAATGGCACAACGCCTCGTCTCACAAAGTCGTGCGGTATTGCTGGCCGCAAACCAGATATTAGTGCCGGTCATCGCGCGCCTGCATGAAACTGATGCTAAAAGAATTCAGGATCTTTATCGCGCGAACTACCGGGTGCTTTTCTACCTGGCTCTACCAGTATACACAGGAATAATGGCCTTAAGCCCTGTGATCTCGGAACTCTGGATTGGGCACTATGCCAATATATTCGTGCTGTTTTTGATGATCCTGAGTGGTGCGGCATTTTTTCATATTATGTCAGGCCCGGCCTATTTCATGAATCTGGGAACTGGGCATCTGAAATCGAATGTTGTCGCGCATGTGTTTATGTCTTTCAGTAATCTGGGGCTCGGGTTCCTTCTTGGCAGGGAGTATGGCGGAGTCGGTGTTGTTGCGGGTGCATCAATTGCACTTGTGGCGGGTGGATCGATAGTCGCTATTGCCTACCATGCCAGACACCATATTGCATGGTCTGAGTTGGTGCCCCGTCAAAGTTTTGCTCTAATTACAGCCTGCACGGTGGGAATGACAACATGCTTGGCAGCGTATTATGGCAGATCTTCAAACGGTGCAGAAGGCTGGCAAATATGGGTGATTGGTGTCTTAATGGCGTTGTTTTTTCTACCCGCAATGTGGTTTCACCCGCAACGTAGTGCGCTGACATCAATGATAAAAAAGGTCGTCGTGCCATGACCGTGTTGGCATGGTCACGTGTTCGATGTGTTCTTTCCGGGGCACCCGATGAACGAGCAGTTTATGTCGTCGGCGAGTTGGTAGCTATTAGGTTGCCGATTGTATATTCGGTGCTAGATAGTGGGCCGGGTTCATTCCACCTGTGGGGAATTTCGTGATTGTTGTGCATAGCAGGAAAAACGTTTGACAAAGAAAACTGATATTCAAGCTAGGCCCGTAGTTTCTTTTATTGTCGCTGTATTCAATGGTGCACAGTATTTACAACGCTGTATAGATAGTGTTGCGAATCAAAGTTATCCAGATAAAGAACTTATCGTCATGGACGGCGGGTCGACAGATGGTAGCGTGGACATTCTCAAACATAATACGGATAAAATCACTTACTGGGAATCGAAGCCTGACCAAGGCATTTATCATGCATGGAACAAGGCATTGGAACATTCTCAGGGAGATTGGATAGCCTTTTTAGGTAGTGACGATTATCTGTGGAATTCCCAGGTTCTTAGTTCGCTGCTTCCCTATATGTCTTCGGCAGTGGATGATGGAATCCGCGTTGTATATGGGCGAGTCGCGTTCGTGAATGCGAAAGGAAAAGTCATTAGAGTAAATGGAGAACCTTGGGGCAAGGTCCGAAAGCGCTTTCTAGTGGAAATGAGTATTCCTCATCCAGGCACACTGCATCACAGGGATCTATTTTCAGAGTATGGTGGATTTGATGAAACATTCAGCATCGTTGGAGATTACGAGTTCCTAATGCGCGAGTTAAAGTATCGTCAGGCGCGCTTTGCTGAAGATATAATTACAACCGGTTTTCAGGACGGTGGGCTGACTAATAGCGTACATTCGCTGCAGTTGGCGTTGCGGGAGCTGCCCCGAGTAAGGAGGAAACACGTTAGTCGTGGCTACGCTATTACCCATCCATCGAAGATGTATATAAAAACGCTGTCGGCATTATTATTATATAAAATGATAGGTGAAACAGGGTTCAATCGAGTACAGAGACTCTATCGTTATATCAAAGGATCAAGATAGGATGAGTGCCGCGTACGCTCGTGCTCTTAACTCGCCATATAAGGTATTTTTGGCGGCCTTCATAATATCTCTTCCCGTAACAAATGCATTTGCATGGAGTATATGGTTGCCCCTTCCTCTATCTGTAATATTTGCATTCTTGGTATTATATATTGCTGAGATATTGTATTCGAGACGCGTTGCTAATCTTTTTGGAACTTTCGGGGATACGTTGCTGCTTGCATTTCTCGTAAGCCTTTACATTGCCAGTTCCATCAATATCGATGCGTTTGCTATAAAACAGTTCAATCACTTGTTGTCATATACGGTGGTAATTGGTGCCTATTATTTCGGTGCTATGATTCTTACCAGGAGGGCAAAAGTAGGGCTGAATGAGATCATCTTCTGGATCACAGTTGCTGTTATTTTTGCTTCTGTATTTGGCATCGTTGAATTCGCAGGTAAAAACATTTTTAATTATGACGTAGACCCAATGATTCCTCGAAACGTGGGAACTAGATACAATCCCACTTACGCTGGTGTTGTAGTTCGCGCCCGTGCATTCATGTCGGAATCTGGTAATTTTGCGTTATTTCTGGAGTTGTTTGCCCCATTGGTAATCGCGCACTGGTTCGGAACCGGAAGGAAAGTACTTGGAGGTATTCTTTCCTTAGTTGTCATGACTGCCCTAGTTACAACTTTCAGTGCGGCTGCAGTTGCAGGATTATCTTTTGGGATGATGTTCGCCTTAATCGTATACTTGGCGACAGTTTTTGCGAGTATGAAAATATCACGTAGTGGTTTAAAAACACTTATTTTATGTTTATTCGGAGTCGCTTTGTTGGCAATCATGGTTGCTCGCAATATGGATAGTGATTTTGTCAGCGGAATTACCAGTAAGCTGACGTTTTCCTACAGTTCTGTAGACGACCCAGAAAGCAGGCTTGCCAGGTGGCGTGCAGTATTGCCTTTTATCGCAGAACACCCTGTTTTCGGTCTAGGGCCAGGTGGTTTTTTAGGTTCCGATGGCTCCGGGCAGGGGATTGTGAGCTGGTGGTTGCAGATAATAGTGGAGGGTGGGCTTGTTTCCGCCGCATTGTTTTTCAGCTTTTATGTGAGCGTCTTTATAAAGGCGCTAAGGATAAGGGGCATCAGGAAATATGCTTATATCATTTCATTAGGTGCGGGAGCCGTACATTATAGTGTGATATCAGATTACTGGCTTCCGTGGATTTGGTTTCTATTTGTTGTGATTACTATGGAATCAAGACAATCTGGAGTTGGGCGTTTAGGTGTCGATGTATCCGGGAAGAATGGCACGGCACGTCAACACATATGAAGGTTATACATGTTATTACTGGCCTAAATACCGGCGGTGCGGAGATGGTGCTCTATAAACTGCTCTCCGTTATGGATCGGGCAACTTATACCGCTGAGGTTATTTCGCTCACTGATATTGGCCCTATCGGAACACAAATAGAATCTCTAGGTGTACGTGTACGCGCCTTGGGAATGCGTCGAGGAATACCAAACCCGCTGGCCGTATTAAAATTGGCAGGTTGGCTGCGGCAGTCAAAGGCAGATGTTATCCAGACATGGATGTACCATGCAGATCTTGTTGGAGGAATTGCAGCGAAGCTGGCTGGTGGTATTCCCGTAACCTGGGGTATACATCATAGTAATCTTGATCCGCATCTCAGTAAACAGAGCACAATCTGGACAATGCGGCTTTGCGCCTGGCTATCCAGATGGCTGCCTTACAAAATTGTCTGCTGTTCGCAAGGTGCGAAAAAAGTTCATGAAATAATGGGCTACGCTGCAGAGAAAATGATTGTGATTCCGAATGGCATCGATCTATCGGCCTTCAAGCCGGATCTGATGGCGCGTGCAAATATCCGCAAGGAATTGGGGGTTTCTGAAGAGGCGCTCATCATTGGGCTCGTTGCCCGCTTCGATCCACAGAAAGATCACCATAATTTCATTGAGGCAGCGGGAATGTTTTACGCTGATTACCCGGATGTCTATTTTTTACTCTGTGGTGACGGAATTAATTGGGATAACCAGAGGCTTGTGGGCTGGATTGATGACGCGAGAGTGCATGATTGTTTCCATCTGTTGGGGCGGAGGCAGGATATTGCAAGGGTGACAGCCGCTCTGGATATTGCTGCATCATCATCATTTGGGGAATCATTTTCCTTGACAATCGGTGAAGCGATGGCTTGTGGTATACCCTGTGTTACGACAGATATAGAGGGCCCTGTTTCTCTTTTAGCTGGGTGTGGCTGGGTCGTGCCCATTCACGATTCGCGCGCGCTGTGCCAAGCTTGGCAGGAAATATTGGAGGCTTCTGGAGATGCCAGGAAAGAACGCTTGGATGCTGCCAGAGAACGTATTCAACGGCATTTTTCTCTTGAAGCTATGGCGGAAGGTTATCAGCATCTCTTCCTAGAAGTCCATAGAGATTCTTAATGAGCGGTATAGTTGGCTACTGGGATATAAGGGGGCGGCTGGGTCTATCGTTCTTACACCGGCGGGCCACATCGGACTTTACATGAAAATACTGATACAAAAATTCCTTCCATTGGCGGACATCCTCCTCATACCTTTCGTCTATCCTGCCGCATGGCTACTGAAGAATATACGAAGAGCAGGCGTACACAGGCTGCCACACAGCAAGAATGCTTTGATAAATGTAGGTGTATTTCCAATTTGTAATCATTACTACGAACCTCAGTTTGATAACCGAAATCCGAATCCAGACTTCTTTCAAGACAGAAATCTTCAAGGGATTAACTGGAATGTTTCTGGTCAACTGGAAATGCTAGAAAAGTTTTGTTTTTCTGAGGAACTTGCAGATATTCCGCAAGAGAAACCAGACACTCTAAGGTTTCATCTAAATAATGATGCGTTTGAATCAGGAGATGCTGAATATTGGTATCAGATAATTCGTACAATTAAACCAAAGAGAATATTTGAAGTGGGTAGCGGCAACTCCACTCTAATGGCAATTAATGCCATTAATAAAAATCAGGATGAAGACCCAAGTTATCAATGTGAACATATTTGCATTGAGCCTTATGAAATGCCTTGGCTTGAAGAGGTGGGTGTATCCGTAGTCAGGAAAAAAGTTGAAGAGATGGAGTTATCATTTTTCTCCCAACTACAAGAAAATGACATCTTATTCATTGATTCATCTCACATTATACGACCTCAAGGCGATGTCCTTTTTGAATATCTTGAACTATTGCCGTCTCTCAATACAGGTGTGATTGTTCATGTGCATGATATATTTTCACCCAAAAATTATCTCAAGGAATGGCTACAAGATAGGGTTAGGTTCTGGAACGAGCAATACTTGCTGGAGGCATTCCTCTCACACAATAGCAGCTGGAAAATTGTGGGTGCCCTCAATTACTTGCATCACAATCATTACGAGAAATTTAATTCGGTAGCGCCGTTCTTAACACCTGAACGAGAGCCAGGCTCATTCTATATTCAAAAAATCGCCTAGCAAGGGTAATCCCCCCGAGAACCTGCGGTGACCGGTTGAATTAACTACCGCTAAAAATGGGGGGGATTACTCATGAGTATATTAGCGGAAAATGCCGCTGGCATTATTGCCTGTGGGGCGCACTGATGTGCCAGGCCCGGCTAGAAAGTGTTAAGGAGATTTAATGAAAAGGTATTTACCGTGGTGGGCAAAGATCGCCGGGAAAATTGTTTTAAGCCGCCTTCCGGTTAGTGGAAGAACATGGCAGAAGCTTGGTTTGTTTTCACCGGGAAGTATGTTGGATTCGAATTATGCGATATCAGTACACAATCAACACTTTGCCGATTTACACGCGGTGTACGAGGGTATCTACTATCTTGAATTTGGTCCAGGTGATTCATTGGCTACTTGTATCATCGCTTGGGCCCATGGGGCTTCTGGAGGCTATTTAGTTGATAATGGGGCCTACGCATCTGAAGACATTCAGTGTTATTATTCATTGATTAAAAGGCTCATATCGATTGGATCGAGACGTGATATCAGTTGCCTTATGGACTGTAAAAATGTTGAGGAAATATTGTCTGCTACGAATTGCAAATATATGCAGAGTGGTCTGGAAAGTCTGAAATCAATTGAGGATGAATGCATAGACCTGATATTTTCACAAGCGGTTCTTGAGCACGTCCGTCTTGCAGAGTTTTTTGATGTTACTAAAGAGCTTTATCGTATTCAAAAAATATCTGGCATCGGTTCGCATTGTATAGACTTTAAAGATCATCTTGGCGGTTCATTAAACTCATTGAGGTTTTCTACAGATCTATGGGAAAAGGATTGGTTTGCATTTAGAAGCGGGTTTTATACCAATCGTATGCGATTGTCCCAGGTATTATTTCAATTTGAATCGGCGGGTTTTGTGGTTGAAGTTGCTAAAGCAGAGATGTGGGAACAGTTGCCACTACGAAAGGATCAAATAAGTGGAGAGTTCGTAAATCTGGAGGACACGGACTTATTAACAATGGAGGCAAATATAATCGTTAAAAAGCCCACTTATAATTTATGAAAAATGTACGCTGTAAGCTTATTTACTACGTTACTGAAGACTGGTATTTCTGCTCTCATCGGTTGCCGATCGCAAGGGCTGCACAGAATGCTGGATTAGAAGTGGTTGTCGCTACTCGCATAGGCAAACACGGTTTGTGTATCCAGCAGGAAGGCTTTCGCTTAATTCCGCTCGCAATGCGCAGGCGCAGCAAGAATCCTTTTTGGGAAGTTCTGGCTATTTTCGAGATCTTACAGGTATATCGTCGTGAGCAACCTGATCTGGTGCACCACGTGGCCATGAAGCCCGTGCTTTATGGTTCTTTGGCTGCCAGGCTCACGGGAGTGCCTGCCGTGGTCAATGCGCTGGCAGGAATGGGTTTTGTGTTTTCTTCTGACCGCTGGAAGGCGAAATTGCTAAAGCCATGGATCCGATCTGCTTTTCGGCTGTTGTTAAATCAAGAGCGTGGCAAGGTCATTCTTCAGAACCCGGATGATCAACGCCTGTTGGCTGAATCTAATGTGTTATCGCTGGATCATACTGTGCTTATTCGAGGCTCGGGTGTGGATGTCTCGCGTTTCCGAGCGTCCCCTGAGCCAAAAGATGGCCCGATAGTGGTAACCCTGGTTGCACGGATGTTGCTGGATAAAGGCGTGGTTGAATTTGTAAAAGCGGTCCGCCTACTGAAACAGCAGGGTATATCATTCAGGGCAATTTTAGTGGGTGAACCAGACCCGGAAAATCCAGCGTCGATCCCGGCGAGCCGGCTGCTTGACTGGCAGTCTGTAGGGATTATCGAATGGTGGGGTCGGAGAAGCGATATCCCGGCAGTGTGGGCACAATCCCATATCGCGGTGTTGCCTACCACTTATGGTGAGGGTGTGCCTAAAAGTTTGCTGGAGGCGGCATCATGCGCCCGCCCAATTATTGCCACAGATGTGCCGGGTTGTCGGGAAATTGTGCAGCATGAGAGTAATGGATTGCTGGTTCCTGTAAAGAATCCCGCAGCGCTTGCGCGTGCAATAGAGCGACTCATAACCGATCGAGACCTGCGTTGCAAAATGGGGAGCAAGGGCAGGGAGCTTGTGCAACGCGAGTTTGCCGAGTCGATCGTGGTGCACAAAACTCTTGATTTGTATCACTCCATGCTTGGGAAACGATGGCCGGAATCAACCTGACATCTACCCGGCTCGCGCTGATCAGTGGTGCAACGGGTTTTATCGGCCGGGTGCTGTGTCAGCAACTCCGTGAACAGTGTGTGCAGGTGCGTGGGGGTATGCGTCATGTGGCCGAGGGCCCCTGGGATGAGGTGGTTTTGTTCGACCTCGCAACTCAGAGGTTGCCAGAGGACGCGCTGACCGGGGTCGATACAATCTTCCATTTGGCGGGAAAAGCGCATGCGCTTTCCGAAACCCGGCAGGATGAAGAGGAATATTTTCGTATCAACACGGAAGGAACCGGCACACTGCTTGAAGCCGCCAATGGCGCCGGTGTGCGTCGCTTTGTCTTCATCAGCAGTGTGAAGGCCATGGGTGAAGGTGGCGACGTCTGCCAGGATGAAAGTGAGACATGTCGCCCGGAATCGTCCTACGGCAAAAGTAAACTGGCCGCAGAACGCCTGGTGCTGGAGGGTGACTATGTGCCAGAGCCTGTGGTGTTGCGCCTGAGTATGGTCTATGGTTCCTCACGCAAAGGCAATCTCCCCCGCATCATTGAGGCAGTTGCAAAAGGACGTTTCCCGCCCTTGCCGGAGGTCGGTAACAAACGTTCCATGGTTCATGTAGAGGATGTCGTACAGGCTGCACTGTTGGCTGCGGAAAAGCCGGCAGCGGTCGGGC
>Ga0316191_10001960_pt1 | contig 14835 bp, 23 predicted proteins | sample Eddworburr2cm_MG_FD_204928 | JGI IMG/M metagenome (GOLD analysis project Ga0316191, IMG submission 204928) | Coastal sediment microbial communities from Maine, United States - Eddy worm burrow 2 cm | ecosystem: Environmental > Aquatic > Marine > Coastal > Sediment | place: USA: Maine...
AGATAGTTTCACAAGTGCAATGTTTGGTATAAGCAAAAAATTTGACTTACCTAAATATTAGAATTAGAATACTAACAGGGAAGCATAGTCACCTCATTTGATTAATTTCAATATAAGCAGGTAGGACGCTTCCCTTTATTTATATCAACTTATCTGATTCAATAATCACATCAATAGGTATTTTTATTCCAGTCGTTTTTAATGTACTGCAGAAATGTGTTGTCTTAAATACTTCAACTCCTTCAATACGCATTATAGCTTGCTTCCAACTGCTAGCAAATTGTGTGTTGTTGTAGCACTTAGCAGGTGTACCATCTTTCTTACCAGCCAACCACACGAAACCATCTCTAACCATGATGCCTCTTGACTTCATAGCTTTATCTAGTTTGCCTTTATCCCAACCATCTATATTATGAGGGTGATTAAGCATATAGATAACTTCTGATATCTGTAAGCTACGTTTGAAATCTCCTTTATCTTCACACATTATTTCTGTGAAAAGTAATTTATCCAAACATTGCACTTCCTGAGTTTCAACAGATTTTGCTTTGTCTGTTTCTTTTTTATATCTTGAAAGATATTTTATAGCCATATCTTCCGTTATAACATCATCACTCACCAAGCCATATAAACCACATAGAGGCATGGCAAGAGTTTTACCTGTTCTCATGCAGCCAGTAATCCTAGCTCCTAAGTTTGCAAATATATCGTGATTTTTACGCATAACTGGAATTAAATTAACAGCCCTTGTAAGTAAACTACCCACAAACTCCTTGTTTATTAGTTCAGCACATGTTTTTTCTAGTTTTCTGAAATTGTCATTATCTTTTATTTTTTCTTCTGCAGAAACATTTTTTGGTGAACCAGCTAATTCTAAAAACAACATTCTATTTTCATCTGCCGTTTTATCAGTTGATTTATTTATAGATGCAAAAATAAATGAACTCCTGCAAATAAAACTTTCTCCATCACCTGAACCTTTTAAAATTTTGCTCGACTTTTCATCTGAAGCATTACGAGCCAGAGAAAATACAGCTTGCATACGTTTAGCATCAGTTTGTTCTTCTGCTTCTGCTTCATTGAATATAATCGGTCTTACATCACCGTTTAAATATTTTCTTATTCCAGATTCAGATGTTGTTGAAGCACAATCAACAGCTATTTTCCCCATAAGTGGAATAACTACATCTTCCATGATCCATGATTTCCCTGAGCCAGATTCACCAGTTAAATATATATTAGATCTAAAAGGCATGACACCACATACTAAAGAGGCAAATATCCACCCTGCTAATAATTCCCCATAAGATTCATCTTGCCATCTTGCTAGCTTTAACATGTAAACTAATTTTTTTGATTCTTCTACAGGTAAAAAAGCCCCATAATCTAATGATAACGGAGTAGCCTTTTTATATATAAATACGCTGTCCATATCTTCTGGTTGCATCTCAACGCCATCAACTATAATTTTATCACCTAAATGCAGTACGGCACGGCCTTCATCAGTCCATGCACCACGCCCACGAATACATTCAGTATCAAATATACCTACTTTTTCCTGTATTCTTAAATGGATATCTAGGATTAAATCCCAATCAGCACCATGCTTCCCTTTAGGCCATTTTGATTCCCACCAATCCAATGGAGCAAGCGTTATCATGTTGCTTTTACCCATTTCACGAGCTGCAAAACCAACCACTTGACCTGTTGGCTTATGGTAAAAGAAATATTTCATACCATAAAAACCTAAGCATTTAAAATATGTATCGTCATAGCTTACTTTGTTATTACGTTCTTTAACCATTATTTCAACGGTTTTTTCAGGCTCAATACCCATTGCTTTATCTAACCATTCCATAAATGAGTCTTTTGTAAAATCTTTGTCCGCAACGTCCCAGCCTTCTTTTACTTTACCCATAAAATGTGTATCAACTATTGTTACCTTTGCAGGGCTAGGCAATAATGATTCAACCTGTTTCATGGCTTTGTAGCCTTCCTGATTTTCACGAGGAAGCACTTCATCTGTTTTAATATCTTTCCTGTAGTCTGCATCTGGAATTAATATATATTCACGGTTTTTAGGTAATGAATCCCAATCAGCACGATTTACAGCTTTTGTACCCATAGGCCAGCTAATTACATTTTTGCCTAATATATTACGCAATGCATCAAGTGATTTTTCACCTTCTACGATATAAATTGTTCCTTTATCCTGTAGACTGTCAAAACCATATAACGGACGAGGTTCTGCAAACGGAAATAAACAAGGTGATTTTCTTTTTCCATTATCCACAACTTGCACAGTTAATGGTATTTTTTTGCCTTCTCCGTTGTATATACGCACAACGTATCCAACAAATTTTCCTTCTTTATCACTATATTCATAAATTGCATTTGGTATAAGTGTAATATTTTTACCTGTTTTAGGGTTGTAAATACTTCCAGACCTTTCACCAACAACGAAGTTAATTCTGTCGCCTGTAGGCGACAAGCCTGCATAAATATCTACAGCCTCTTTAATGGCAGGTGCTTGCGGAACTTGTCCTTCTACCATTTTTTCACCATTTAATATTTTACATGCTTCATGTAAATTAACACCCTTAATAGTTTTTATGAAGTCTATAACTCCACCGTGTTCTCCACAGCCATGACAATGATAGTAACCTTTTTCTGGTACAACAGTAAATGAAGGTGTTTTTTCTTTATGGAATGGACACAGTCCACGATATTCATTCCCATCTTTTTTAAGATCTACATATTGAGAGATTACATCTTCAAGTTTATTATTGTTTACTATTTTGTTTAAATCGTACATAATCATACAGTCCTAATGAGGCGGGGTTTTCATGTCTTCCCCGCCTTGTTATTTTTTTTTGCTTACAGGTCTTCTAGATCTCCAAAGAAATCTTCTGGATCACCGTCAAATTCATCTGGTATGTATTCTTCTGGTTCATTAGATGTATCTGTGATATCATTAATAATAGTTGCATCTTCATCTATAATAGAATATTCGGTACCTTCAGTAATAACATTACCTTCACCATCAGTAACAACCATATCATTAACAGTAAAACCATCTGGATAGTTAGTTGTATCAGTAGCTTTTTCTAATTCTTCCATAGCTATAGGAGGATTAACAGCCGGTACCAACGATTTAGCGGTATTTTCTACTGAAACTTGGCTAGCTTTGGTTTCACCTTTCTTAACCTCCTCAAAAGTTAATTCAACCTCTTCATTGTTATTCACAACTTCTAAGAATACTTGGCAATCATGTTCAGTTGCAACTTTTGAAATTGTTTCTAGCATAGCATCATCTAGTAATGAAGCATCTTTAATATTTACAATTTTGATTTCTTTATTTGCAAGCATGGATAGCTTAGCAGACACCTCAATGCGTTCAGCAGACGAAGCCTGTGAATATGGGGCATCACCTAAGTAAAGCTTTTTACCGTCTGTTTTGAGGCCTTTAACTGGTGACTTAAATGAACTCATAGCTGAGTCTTTGGTTTTTTCAAGAACCTTAATTGCTTTTTCTTGGTTGGCTAAATCAGTAACCTTAGTTGCCAAGTCATCTGCATATTGTTTTTTGCGTGAAATATCTGCACGAATAGAACTATAATCATTTGCAATTTTAATTTGATTTTTTAAATCGTCTGTATCTTGTAATGTTTCGTCAAATTCTTCTTTTGCGATAACAAGAAGTTTATTGTACTCTTCTTTTAATTCATTTAAACGAGCAATGGCACGAGCTTTTGCATCAATTTTTGCTTGAATTTCCATGTTATGTGTAGTGGCATTCATTAAGTTTTCATTTAACTTACCAATATCAAATTCTTGCTCAGGAACATCTGCAGGAATAACAATACTATCACGGCTATTTGTAAGTTGTTGCACATCTCTTTTTAATGCTTGGCGTTCAAGAACTGCATCATCTAATCTTGTATCATAATCTTCAAAATCAAAGTCAATTCCACACACTTTTGCCATAATTTCGGCTTGTTCTTTTTCTTTCATATGCATAAATTTGAATGGGTCTATAGAAATATTACTTAATAAGCCATCTAATAATTCACGGCAATTTTTTACCTGTTTGCCATTTTCTTTAATAGTAAGGCTGTTACTTTTTTCTGTAATTGTACGAGTTATTTCAAGTTCAACATCTTTTCCAGCAAGTGTTAAGTTAATAACTGCTTTTGTTTCACCTTCTTTAATAGCTTTTTCTGGTAAATTAGTTTTTGCCAGTGCTACATATATAGCTTCAAGTAATGATGTTTTACCAGAGCCGTTTTTGCCTGAAACGTATATTACATTTCCTTTAATATCTTTATGTAGACTCTGAATGCCTTTAAAGTTATCAATGTTAATAGTTGTTATTTTCATGTTTGCGTCCTTTTAATTAATTACAAACGCAAGGCTATTCTTAATTTCCAAAACTGTCAAGAATTATTTTGCTTGGAAACCAAGCATTTTTTTATTGACATGTATTTTTATAGGTGTATATTGGGTTTATTAATTTAACAAGGACACAAAAACATGAAAACAGAACTTAAAGATATGCCAAACGCAGAGTACCACAAGGTTCCTGCATTAGGCTCAACAGTGGTTAAATCCGCACTTAAATCTCCTCGTGCATATTTACGTGCAATTCAAGGTGAATTTAAACAAACAGCTTCTATGGCACTTGGTGATGCTATTCATGCTCATACTTTAGAGCCACATAGATTTGAAGAAATGTATGAATTATCTACAAAGAAAAATGGTGATAATGAATTACTACCAAAACTTGATGGCATAATGAAAATCACTCCTGCTGAATATTCTAAATTCTTAAGTATGACTGATGCACTTGCTAAATGTCAAGAATTTCAAGAATTAGTATCTAAAGCTAAATGTATTGAGAAATCATTTTTTACAGAATTAGATGGCGTAGCTTTTAAATGCCGTACAGACTTTATAACGTCTGATGGTTGGATTGTTGATTTGAAAACAGTTGGTGGTATGAGTGCTACTCCTAGCTCACCAGAAGAATTTGGACGTAGCTTTTTTGATTTTGGTTATGATGTTGGCATGGTTTTATATACAAATGTTGTTGAAAAATGTATCGGTAAAAAAGTAAAAGGTTTTAAATTCGCTTGTGTTGATGCAAAGCAGGAAGATTCTGGCGTAAAAATCTACACATTCGCAAGAGGTGAATCTGATTGGTGGAAACTAGGTGCAAAACGCCTTGAACTTGGTGTAGCTAAAGCACTTGAATATAAAGATGCAGAAGTATTCCCAGTATATGAAACAGTTGAAGAAACAGATCTACCGTTCTCTTATGGTGCAACTAACTTTGCTGTAGAAAATGAGGTGTTATAATGAGTTTTGAAATAGAATCTGCATCACGTAAAGATGCTAAAGTATGTGTTCAATTCGCTGGCCTTAGTGGTTCAGGGAAAACATACTCAGCACTAGCCTTTGCAAGAGGGTTGGTTGGTGAATACGGTAAAATAGGTTTCATTGATACAGAACAAAAACGTGCCAGCCTATATTCTGATAAATTCGGTGGGTTTAAGGTTATCAATATGGACGCACCTTTTTCTCCAGATAGATTCATTGAGGCAATTAAAGTTTTTAAAGACGCTGGTTACGGCTGTGTGATTATTGATTCAATGTCACATGAATGGGAAGGTGTTGGTGGTATTCTTGAAATGGCGGACAACCAGAAGTACGGTAACGGTAAAGCCATGGTTGGATTAAGTAAATGGAATGTGCCTAAAGCTAAACATAAAAAAATGATGAACTATATGTTACAATGTGGAATGCATGTTCTAGCTTGCTACCGTGCCAAAAAGCCTATGGAGGAAGTTTTTGAAAACGGCAAGAAAATTATGCGTGAAGGTGCATTACAAATATGTGCTGAACATAAGAATATTTATGACATCACGGTTTCACTTATTCTTGACGAGGATACTAAATTTCCTGCAATTAACAAGAAATGCCCAGAAGATATTGAGTTTCTATTTAGAGGTGATAAGTTTATTTCTGAAGAATCCGGTGCTGTGGTTAATGAATGGTTACATACCCCATGCAAGGATAAGCATGAGTTAAAGAAAAATTTTGAGGAATCAGGATTAGAAAAAGGTGTATGGTTTGAAACGCTAAATAAGTTTGAACAGTATATTGCACGTAAACACAAACAACAGATATTAGGAGAATAAATAAATGGCAAACAAAGCAATACTAGTCGGAAACGTAGGGCAAGACCCAGAAATACGACATAACACAGCAGGAGAGCCAATCGCTAACATATCATTAGCAACTTCTGAAAAGTGGACTAACAAAGATGGCGAGAAACAAGAGAAAACTGAATGGCACCGCATTGTTATTTTCGGAAAGCTTGCCGATGTTGTGCAAAAATATGTAAAAAAAGGTGATAAACTTTATATTGAAGGTAAAATTCAAACTCGCAAATGGGAAAAAGATGGTATTGCAAGATATTCTACAGAAATAGTATTAGATTTTGGTGGAAAAATGGAAATGCTTGGCAGTAAAGGCGATAGTACTCAAACCACTGCACCATCACAGGCAACTATTAAACCAGTGGCGGTAGATAGTACTTTACCAGATATAGACTCTGAAATTCCATTTTAATACTAAGAGTTTGGCTTAATCAACCACAGGTTAATAATCTAAAAGATACTGAAACTGATTATCACTACTGCATGTGATTAATGCTCCAAATGCTCTTGCCAGTTGAGTGTTATGCAGGAAAATATTGGTCGGCTAGTCCACGTTACGGGCTATTATTTAACAAAGGAGAAATAAGATGAGTAAAGCTGAATGTAAAAAATATGAAGATAAACTTTCTGCATTGAAATGGAATTTCCAAGTAAATGAAAAGCTACTTAATGTTATAAATGAATTTCAGAATAAATATGGTGATATGTATTTTCATGTATTATCTGATAATTGTATGCCAAAGGCTTTTTGTGAAGCATTTGAAAATTTCCTTAAAGAACAAGGCGATGAAAAGGCTAAACTGACGCAACAATTAATGACTGCTCATGCTGTAATTGCACAAATGAAAATGAACGGATATAAATAAAATGAATAAAGCAGAACAAGTAATCAAAGCATTTGGAGGAGCTACACGCCTATCACGCTTGTCTGGTATATCCAGAAGCACGATTACAATGTGGCCTATAGACAAACCAACAGGTTCAGGTGGACGTATTCCTGATAAACACCAACGAAAAATAGCCATGCTTGCCTTTGATTTAGGCTTAGATATTAACGAATATATAGTGGACACAACCAAGTAACAAACCCATAGGACAATGGACATGAAATTTGAATTAAGAGATTACCAAAAGAAAATAATAAGAGAGGTAATCGCACAACTAGAAAAAGGACATAAAAGAATACTTATAGTTCTACCTACTGGTGGTGGTAAAACTGCTATATCTTCTGATTTAGGTCAGAGATGTTATGCTAAAGGCAGAACTTCTACATTTGTTTGTCATAGACGTGAACTTATAAAGCAAACATATAATACCTATTTAAAGCATGATTTAACAGCTTCATTCATTGCTGGTGGTAAAAGATTTAATCCTAACAACCCAATTCAGATTGCTAGTGTTAATACGCTTGTGAACCGACTAGAAACCATTCCAGTTCCAGATGTTGTGTTCGTAGATGAAGCACATCATACCTGTGCTAGTCAATGGGCTAAGGTTGTTAAGCACTATGAAAAATCAGTACACATAGGACTTACAGCGACACCAATACGCCTAGATGGAAAATCTCTTGGTGGTTACTACGATGTCATTGTGGAAGTATGTTCTACAAAATGGTTAATTGAACAAGGATACCTAGTCGATTACCAATATTATGCACCAAGTACGATTGATAAAAGCCAGCTTGAAATGCGAAACGGTGATTTCACGAAAGCATCACTGGAAAAAGCCAACTTTGAGTCAAAAATTGTTGGTGATAACATTGAATATTACAAATTACATGCCATGGGAAAACGTAATGTTATATTTGCTCGTAATGTTAAGCAATCTTTACGCATTGTAGAAAAATACAATTCTGAAGGAATACCAGCCAAACATTTAGATGGTACAACACCAACAGGTGAACGTGATAAGGCTATTAAAGATTTTGAAGCAGGAAAAATACTTGTATTAAGTAATGTTGATTTATTTGGAGAAGGATTTGATTTACCTTCTATTGAAGTAGTTTCATTATTAACTGTGAGTAATTCATTATCAAGGGTTATCCAGTGGTGGGGGCGAGGATTAAGAACGGTTTATGCCAAAGGGTTTGATTTATCCACACAAGAAGGAAGGCTTGCGGCTATTAAAGCTTCAGATAAAAAGTTTGCACTAATATTTGATCATGGTTCCAACTATGAAACACATCTTTTGCCAGATGAAGAGCGTAAATGGTCATTACATAACGGAGTTAAGCCTAAAAAGAAATCTGCAGAGGATGATGGATTAACTATAAAACGATGCCCTATATGTTTCAGGCCACACCGTCCTGCAGTTACTTGTCCATTTTGCGGTCATAGATACCAAGCTAATGGAAAAGACCTTAAAGAGGTCGCTGGTGAGCTTGTATTAATTAACTCTGAGGAACATAAAAAGGCACAAAGAAAAGAAATGGTAGCCGTTAGTACCTTTGCAGAATTAGTTTCTATAGAAAAAGATCGTAATTATAAAATTGGTTGGGCTGAAAATCAATGGAAGTATAAAACAGGAATTGATTTAAAAGCAACATTAGAAGGTTGTCAAGAAATAGCACAAGCTCGTGGTTATGCTCGTGGTTGGGCTTATAATAAATTTAAATATAGAAAGGCAAGATAATGAATAAGTTTAACAAAGGCGATAAAGTTTACGTTGAGGCAGAGTACGAACATGAAGCTCAAGGAGATAACCATATTGTTTCTTACAGGTACTCAAGTGGTGGTAAGAAGATGATAACGGTTACGCCTAAGCGTTTACACAAAGCAATCCCAGATGATAGCAAGAAGTTCCACGGTGAGTGGGTTTCGTATAATGGTGAGAAGTGGTGGTGTGTTGGTAGAAATGGGGGAAGATTATATCTAATTACTAGCTGTGATAATATAGGTAAATGTATGTGGGCTAATTATTGTAGTGAAGATGAGTTTGAGGAAAACATGATTAGAATTGTTTTAGAAGACACCTTATCCCTATGGAAAGAACCCCAAACAGCAACCTTGTCTGACGGAACAGTTATTGAGCTGACAGACGAAGAGTTTAATGAATTTAAGAAAAGAGGTTAGTTATGAGTAGAATATCTATCTATATGCCATATTTGGTTATGATAATTGTAGGTTTAAACCAGTAGAAAACGTAACAGTATTACAAATGGCAGAAAAAATAAGAAACCTAAACAAGGAAGGGAAATAGAGATGTATGCATTATTCAAAGAAGGTAAACAAATAAGCAAAGCACATGAAAATAGAGATGTTGTAGTTATTGAAGCGTATGAACTAGGTATTATCAATGAAAGTTATAGAACTGGTAAATTCATGCAAGATGGTTATGAAATTAAGGAGCAAAGTAAATGACTAAACCAAGCACAAAAGATATTCAAGAGGCTAAGAGTTTCTTTACTGATATTATAGCCTTGTTTCAAGGTGAGCATTTAAAAGGTTTTTGTGAGGAGCATAATATACCTGAAGATGTTGATGAAACACATGGTATAGAGCAAATAAGAACCACACTATACGCATTAAACCAATTACTAGAAACCCAAGCCAAGCTAACAATAGCAGGTGAAGATGAACTTGCATTATTACAAGATGCTGGGTTTGATAGTGTAACAGATGTTTTAAGTGAAATAGTTACGTTAAACCAGCAGTTAGATGCTAACCAATGGCAGGAAGAAAAGAAAGATATTGACTAACTGCCCCTTAACTGCTACGATACATTATTAATTAAATAAAGGTTGAAAATATGTGGAAAGATGTAGTTGGTTGGGAAGGTGTTTACGAGGTTTCAGATAAGGGGCAGGTGAGGAAATATAAAGGTATTATTATAGGGCAATGGATTAGTGATGGATACCCACAAGTAAGACTGTCTAAGCCAAGAATGAATATGGACGTACATAGAATCGTTGCCTTGGCTTTTATCCCTAAAATAGAAGGTAAGAATGTTGTTAATCATATTGATTTTATAACTCACAATAATAATGTTGAAAACTTAGAGTGGTGTACACAGGCAGAGAATATTAAACACTCAAGAGATGCTGGTAGATACCCAGATTGTTATTGGAAAGGTAAACGTTCTCCCAATGCTAAACTTGATGATGTAACTGTTATGGCTATAAGACACGAATATGCACAATCAGGAACACCTTATAGTAAATTAGCCAAGAAATATAACTCATCAAAAAGAACAGTAGGAAGGATTATAAATAATGAAACATACAAAATGTAATTGTAACGAGTGGTTTTCAATAAGCACAGCACCTAGTGGAGAATGGATTATGCTCTATGCACATGATTGTGTGTTTCAGGCGTGTTGGAACAGTAATGGATATTGGAGCAGTTATGATAATAGCCGTGTATTCACGTATGAAGGTATGCTATGGCAACCACTACCAACACCCCCAAAAGCAAAACAGAGTGAGGAGAGTTAAATGGGAGCATTTATTAAAATATCTGGTATTGATGCAGAGAAAATAGCAGGTAAAAAACTTGATAAAAGAACTTCTTACTACGTTATGAAGGATAAAGATAAAAGTGAGTTTGATGTAGGTGTGTTGTTATGGGCTGTAAGTAAATGGACTGATACTTGTTCAGGCTGTTCTGAATATGACATGGGTAATCCAATTTATGAAGGTGCAGGCTGTCATGAATGTGGTTATACAGGAAAAAGAAGGCAAGAGATGTTTACACCATATTTATTTAAACAAAACCAACAGTAAGGAGAGCAAAAATGAAACCAGTAAAACTTAATTGTATGACAACGAACCCACCAAAGGAAGGAAAGTTTGTTGCATTATACAACGATGGAAGCGGTGCATCATTATTTGTATGTGTGTATGACGATAGGAACGAATTATCATATTTTGATTGTGAAGGTGAGAAGTATTATGAGGAGTGCATGGGCAATTATTCAAGTTGGATACCGTTACCAGACACATATAATTTTTGGAAAGAGGAGCAAAAATGAACAAAGTAAGTGAACATACGCCAAGTGAGTTAAAGAAAGCCTTAAAAGCATGTGTAGAAGCTACTGGTGATGATTTAGATGGTAACAATAACGATTATGGTTGGTTAATTAGAAATGGTGCTAGTGTAGTTAAAGATGTTGTTGATGAAATAGAGCCACTTGAAGAACAAGTTGAAGCCCTACAAGCAGAAGTAACACAACTTAAAGAGTTGGTGTTTCCTTTACTACAATACACAAGTGAATATTACAGGAAAAATGTTGATAGGACTGGTGTTAGACATGATGGGATTGAAAGCCTTTTACTGCAAGCAAAAACCATTACGGAGGGTGAGTAGATGGAAAATGATTTTATATTTAAATATAGGTTAAAAATTGCTAGAAAAAAAAGAGGTATGTCGCAAAGTGTATTAGCCCATGTTTCTGATTTACAACCATCAGCTATATCACACTTTGAAACAGGTAATAGGCAACCATGCTTACGCAATTTAGCTAAACTAGCTCTTGCGTTGAATGTATCAGCAGATTACTTGCTAGGTTTACACAATAATTAAATTTAACAACCAACAGTAAGGAGAAAGAATGAAAAGTGAAAAAAGAATTGAGCAGGAAATAACGCTTGAAGCTGCGTTACATGATTGCACATTATTTAAGAACAATGTTGGTACTGCATATCGTGGCACATTAATGATGCTGAACGGTAAGCAAGTTCTTACTAACCTTCAATTTATCAAATATGGACTTGGTGGAGTTAAGGGTTCCTCAGACCAAATCGGGGTGACAAAATTAAAAATCACTCAAGATATGGTTGGTAAGGATATAGGAGTATTTACAGCTATTGAGGTTAAAAAAGATAAATATGGAGCTTATGGTGCTACACATGAACAGAAACTTTTTCTACAGATGGTTAAAGATAATGGTGGTATTGCATTTATTTGTGATAACGCAGATGATGTTAAAGATAAGCTCGCCATATAAAAAAAACCCCCAGTTAAGGGGGCAACCAGTATTATTGAGCTGGTCTTAATCTGCAATTCTGGAAAGGTCGTTCAATTACTGCTAAATTAACTGTAGCAGGAGAAACTGTTACTCCAATATCTGCTTGTATTTTTACGGCACCAGCAGGGATATCTACTGTAGTACCAGATACAGCTAAATCACCTGAAGAATTAACAACAGTGTGAGATACAGTGCCAACTGAATCCATTTGGGCTACAATAGTAACAGTAGCAGCAACAGACGGATCCGCAACAATTTGTATTGCACTACAAGCATCAACAGTTAGTTGGTTTGTGCCAGTATCTAGATTGGTAATTGAAATATAATGGGTTTTCAATCCCTTACTTTCGCTTCCTTCAGAAGCAAATGTTGCAGCGTTAACAGTGGTAGCAAACAGCACAAATGCCATTGCTAATAGTAAATTTATAGCTTTCATAATATATATTATCCTTTTATTTGTTTTAAAATTACATGTAGTATTTAGAATAACCATTTTTAATAGTTTAGCCAACAAAATTAATCATCAATCTTATTATGTATAAAGCTAGCCCACTTATTAACATGCTTTTTATAGCTGTTATGGTGATAACCACTAGCCTTAACATTAACTATACGTTTATCGTTAAGCTGATAACCTTTTCTACCCATTCCTCCAAAGTCATGCCATGGTAATAGCTTGGAAACCATTAAAACATTATCATCGTCACTATGGACGTTATAAAGAATATCAAATTTATCCTGTGGAAATAGTTCTTGCTTATTTATTGCTGCACCAAAAAAGAACACTTTAGAAAACTTCCCACCCATACGCATTGCATAAAGAGTACATAAGCAACCGAAACTATGAGCAACAATAATATCACCATCGTTAGCCATTTCTAGTATCTTTTTAGCCCTACGCTTCTTGCTCCATTCAAAATATCCTAGGAAAGCAGTCATCATAGGATAACGTACTATTACAGCATCATGCCCCATTGCCTGTAATCTTCTTGCATAAATATCTGCAAATGAGCTTTTCGTCCATGAAGCATTATATATTCCTGATACAACCAATATTCTAGCCATTATTTAGTACCTCCTGATATTCAACATGTATATGTGTTTTGTGCAGAATTACATCATATTTACTACCTAGTTCTTTCTGCAAGTTAGCAACGATAGTTGATAAATCATTTTTTGCTATACCCCATATACGGAAATCTAAAGCATAACCATAATAATGCAAACTACCAGCTGAATGCATTCCATCTAAAGCAGATGTTATTACAGCTTCTTTACCTAGTGCCTTCCAGAGATTTTCTACTAATATTAATACTGGACGCATTTCTATCTGCAGACCAGCAGTAATTACACCTCTTTTTTTCTTCAAAATATTAACCTCTCATAAAAAATCCAGCCAAACTAACTAAGGCAACAACGATAATCCAGCCAAATCTTTCAACGCCACTGGTTATCCAAGAGTTTTTGTTAGTATTATCTTCTACTGTACGAATATCTGTGATAACACCATCTATACGTTCATGCAATTTATCACGATCTTCAACTGTTGCCAGTTTAGTTATCATGTATTTTTCTAAAGAATTAATGCCTTCAGCTAGCTTGGAAACATTATTATTTGTTTTTGCCATCTGCTCTATTGCATTAGAAACTTTTTCTTCGAAAACACGCCTACTTGTACTTTCCTCACCTATTATTCCAACAAGTTTTGCAAGATCACCTTCTATCTCTTTAACTCTAGGCATTACATCTTTAGATATTAATTGGTAAAATGTTGCATTATCTTCTTTTTTTGATGCCATCGTTTTCCCCTAACTTACTATTGTTAATATACCGCTATTACTCCATACATCACCAGAATTTAATCCTGACGCCGAAGTTGGAATATTGCTTATGTTTATATTTGTTACAGTTAAAGAACCATCACCAAGAGCTTTTGCGGTTACAGAAGTTCCTGCTTCATTTTTAATACATAATATTACATCTGTATCAGAGTGACCAGTACCTATTTGTAGGTTTAAAGCTGGTCTTCCGTTAGATATTAAATCATTTCTCATTAACTCACCAATCCAAATTTGTTTGCGTTTTCAAAAATTGCGTCGCCTATTAAGGTCAAATTCAATGCACCACCACGCATAGTGCAGAACCCTCTAAAAGGAACACCTGCAATAACAGGGTTACCTTCAAATGATTCAGAACCATGAGAAGCAATCGCTAACGTATCACTGTTGTATTTATTTTGACCATACTCAATAACCACCTGGTTAGCATCTGGACTATAGTATATTCTATGATTAACCCATTGATTTGTTGTTACTGCTCCTTGGGGTGCTCCAACACCACCAGTATTATCATCATATACCCCAGCAGTTATTGCATCTACAAAAGCTGTATTGAACCCACCAGCACCATCACGCCAACTAAAAAAAATATTTGGTGCTGTAAGTATATCTCTGTAAATATTGTTTGGGTCACTAGGGGTAGATTTTGTTTCTAGACCAAAAAAGAACATGTCGCCTGCACTCTTTGCAAACTTCAAATTACCAGCTGGGTCACCAGAGAATTCGTTACCAGAAACATTTATAACATCTAAAGCTATTGCTAAATCTGTTAAACTAGCAGCTATGTTATGAATAGGTGCTGATGTAAAGTC
>Ga0316191_10001961_pt1 | contig 14831 bp, 13 predicted proteins | sample Eddworburr2cm_MG_FD_204928 | JGI IMG/M metagenome (GOLD analysis project Ga0316191, IMG submission 204928) | Coastal sediment microbial communities from Maine, United States - Eddy worm burrow 2 cm | ecosystem: Environmental > Aquatic > Marine > Coastal > Sediment | place: USA: Maine...
CATGCCGTGCCATCTACCGTATCAACCGACAGCTCACCACGCGACAGCCCGCCCATGACGCCATCAGTCACCATTCGCCAGCTGCCAGCAACCACGGATTCCAGGTCACCGCTGCGGCGATCATCAATTATCAGAATTTCATCGGCCATAAGCGTTGCGCAGCCAAAGCAGGAAGACAACAGTAGTGTTATAAATTTCAAAATATCTCTACGGTATTTCACGCCGGCTACAGAGTGCACAGTATTACACACTGCTCGATGATAGCCCGGACGGATGCCCACCTTCAACGAGCTCCGTTTCACAACTGATATCCACCCGGTCAAGTTTGTTCTGCCGGTCAATAGCCGGTAGCGTGCAGTTTCAGATCGCCACAGTGAACAGCTACCGCCATAAAAGACCAGCGGCTTGACGTGCCCATGCATGCTTGCCTGGTCGCTGGCTTTTAATGACTACATAAAGTAGCACTACTACAACAAGTCATTCACGCAGCCTGCCTGTAGCGCTTTTGTGTTCAGCGGGACTCACCCGATGCTGCCGGGACCGTGACATTATCCATGCGCCATAGTCTGCCATTACATGTTTCATACAGTTGGCAACGATTCGTGCAGCCCCTGCAAGGCAGCCGCCTGACAGGCTGCGGATCAGCCGCATCATGCAGCATTTCGCCAGGACTATCCTTTATTGACGTTGAAATCATTTTAAATGATTACCCCGGCGCGGTTTATGGTGAAAGCGCCTGTTTTGATACACCAGGAAACAAACCGGTTTGCCCGCCTCTCATGGAGTATCGGTTCTGAGTATAAAGTATAAGTATTGCACATATTTAGTCAAGCTCGTCCTAAGATATTATACTGTTTTATAGAGATAAAACCGATATCCCGCTGATTATTGTCCAATCCATTCGCTAAATCATGACATTAAAACTAACAAAATTCAGGCATATGATGTACAATATTTGTATAATTTTATCGGGAAGAAAATAATGCCGAAACCATCACTGACGGAACCAACCCAGCAGCCATGCAGTTTTTTACCGATCCGCACGGTGGCCGATTTGACCGGAATAAATCCTGTTACCCTGCGCGCGTGGGAACGTCGCTACGACTTGATAACACCCCGTCGCACACCCAAAGGGCATCGCCTCTATACCGAAAATGATGTTGAACAGATCAAACAGGTACTGGAACTGCTTGATAAGGGTATCTCCATCAGCCAGGTCAAACCCCTGCTGGCGCAGCCCCTCGAACAGCAGGATGAAACGGCACTTGTTGAAAACGCCAATGTCTGGAATGACTATCAACAGAAAATGCTCCGTGCAGTCGAAAGATTCGATGAGCAGGTACTTGACAGCACCTACAGTGACGCACTGTCACTCTACCCCGTCGACGTGGTCAACCAGCGCCTGGTGTCGCCGTTATTGAGGACCATTGGCGAGCACTGGAAAGAACGTGATGCCGGTATCGCCGAAGAACATTTTTTTTCCGTTTACTTGCGTAACAAACTCGGCTCCCGCATACATCACCTGAACCAGCGCAGTAGCGGCCAGTTGTTACTGCTCGCTTGCCTGCCCGGCGAATACCATGAGATCGGCTTACTGTTGTTTGCCCTGGCAACCGTGAACTTTGGCTATCGCGTGCTGGTACTGGGTTCCAACACACCAACGGAACAAATCCCAAAGGTTCTGCAGCAGCAGCCCTGTGCCGCTGTCGTCCTGTCAGGTGCAGCTCGTCCATCACGCGGCCTGTTCGACAGCGAGTTGCCTGAACTGGTGAAGAGCAGTGCTGTTCCGGTTTTTGTCGGCGGTATAACCGCGGACAGACATCAACCGAAGATTGACGCTGCCGGTGCTATTTACCTTGGCGACTCGATCAGCGCAGGACTCAAACTGATGAGCCGGCTGTTAAGACCGGCAAGCAGCGTACAATAACGTGTCCGCAGCAATACTCTGGTTTCGCAGGGATTTACGCATTGCGGATAATCCTGCCTTGCAGGCATTACTGCAGGATGGACACATTCCTGTACCCGTTTTCATCCATGACGAGCCGGATAAAGACTGGCAGACCGGTGCGGCCAGTGCCTGGTGGCTGCACCACAGCCTGGTTGCACTTAAACAGGCACTGCAACAGCTGGGCAGCGATTTGTTTATCTACAGCGGCAACACTCAGCAACAATTATCTCAACTTATCCAGAATACCGGCGCTGAAGCCGTTTACTGGAATCGCTGTTACGAGCCGGCATTTGTCATTCGGGACGCGGCCATAAAAAAACAACTCAGGCATCACGGTATCAATGCAAGCAGTCATAGTGCCAGCCTGCTGCTCGAACCCCGGCAACTGCTGAAAAAAGATAACACGCCTTATCGCGTGTTTACTCCGTTCTGGAAATCTCTCGTCAAAACCGGTCCATCACGTGATCCTGTAGCAAGCCCGGATACACTGCCGGCTGTTGACGGAAAATACAAAACATACACACAGACTATTGAATCGCTGCGGCTGTTACCGGCCATTAAGTGGGACAAGGATTTTAACAGCCACTGGAATCCTGGCGAGAACGGCGCCTGGCGTGCCCTGGAGGATTTCTGTAACGACCGCTTGATCGACTACAGCATGAATCGTGATCAGCCGGAAAAAACCGGCACATCACAGTTATCAGCACATTTGCATTTTGGAGAAATCAGCCCGATTCAGTTATGGCATTATCTTTCGCAGCTGGCAGCCTCGCATACATCACCCGGCACAGTAAGCGCTGTTGAAAGCTGGTTGCGCCAGCTATGCTGGCGTGAATTCAGCCAGCACCAGCTGTTTCACTTCCCTGATACCCCCCTGCAACCACTTGATAAACGTTTTGAACACTTTCCCTGGCGCACTGACAACCATGCCGACATACTGGCAAGCTGGCAGCGCGGGCACACCGGCATCCCGATCGTGGATGCCGGCATGCGTGAATTATGGGCAACCGGGTACATGCACAACCGGGTACGTATGCTTGTTGCGTCATTGCTCACCAAAAATCTGCGCATACCCTGGCAGGAAGGCGCACGCTGGTTCTGGGACACCCTGGTAGATGCCGATCTGGCGAACAACACCATGGGCTGGCAATGGACAGCCGGCAGCGGCGCCGATGCTGCACCTTTCTTTCGTATATTCAACCCGGTTCTGCAGGGGCAACGATTCGACCAGGCAGGCAACTATGTCCGCCGCTGGATACCGGAACTCGCCCGGCTGGAGAATAAATACATTCATCAGCCCTGGTCAGCCGAACCGAAGATCCTGAGCGATGCGGGCATCCGTCTCGGCGAGGATTACCCCGAGCCGCTGGTCGATCTGAAAACCAGCCGCACTGAAGCACTGCTGGCCTGGGACCGCGTTAAACGACAGTCTGCCTGAGTGCGCCTGTCGACGAGACTGCATCGATTTTTTCAAACGCCACGGCGCGCGACTTCAATGCTGACGTAAGCGCTGCCAGTGCGGCCTCAACAGCTGCGCGTTCACCGCGAAAGCCAAGCTCGATTGAATTTTCAACTGCCAGATGTGGCAGGCTGAACAGTTTTGCGCACGGATGACCGGCAGACAACTCGTCCATGAGCTGAACCAGTGCTGATTCGTAAGTATCAAATACCCTGACTGATCTCTCCACTTGCGGTGGCATATTGTGACCATAATAAGTCTCCAGCACCCAGTCGAGCATGGGCCATGCCATCGAGGGAAATCCCGGGAAAAAATGATGCTCGAACAGGCTAAAACCCGGTATCCGGCTGTGCGGGTTTGGAATCAACAGGCAATCTTCGGGCAGGTCTGCCATGCGTATGCGATTCGGATAGGCCCCTGCACCAAAGCGGTCTTCAATCAGCCTGACAGCCTCCGGGTGTCTGACCAGACGGGTGCCGAATGCATCGCCAGCGGCTTGCCGGGTCTGATCATCTGGCGTCGCCCCGATACCACCAAAGCAAAAAACCGGCACCGAATCCAGCCGGGTCTGTTTTAACTCATATGCCAGCCTGCTGCGGGTATCGCTTAGCACTCTTGACCAGGCGACGCACATGCCGCGCGCATGCAGGATTTCTATAACATGCGGCAGGTGTTTGTCGATCCGCTTGCCGCTGAGCAACTCATCGCCGACAATCACAACACCAAACTCCCTTGCCCTGTTCATGCAGCCGGGCTTAAGCGGTTTTTTGCCTGTAATTTCAACATCACCAGTAACCGTTCAGGAACCCTGCAAGCGTTCAACGGGTATCAACACCTCGTTGCGGCGCAAGAACCAAAGCGTGAAAGGCGCGTTGTAGCGAGCAAAAACAGGTTCTCCAACAGCCCTGAGACCCTGTGCATCCATGAATGCCCTGAGGCTCGCTTCCTTTTCCTGGTAGCGCTCTCTGCTCCACGTCCCGGAGTATCGAATCGCCGCCATGAGTTGTGCAGGCTCCTGCTTGAGAATTACCCGGTCATCCAGCGGCATGGGCAGGGTTTCCATGGTGTACTCGGCAGGCATGGTGAAGGTAATGCGCCACTTGCCGTCCAGCGTTTCCTGACTGACCGGCGCCGTCATGGCAATTTTCTCCGAGTCTGACTGCTGGCTGACCGGCGCGGTCATATCAATATCCTGCTGCTTGCGATTATCGCCGAAGATGTACCCGGCGAGGCGACGAAAGCCCTCGTTGCCTACCTCGGAAAAATCACCCTCTACCAGGGTCTCCGCGACAATCTTTGGCTCGTACATGCGAAGCTCGAAATTATCCACCTGCTCAATCACGGTGTAACCGGGCTCCTCAATTGCCATGGCTTGTCCCGCGCCCAGACTGAAACCGCCAACCAGTAGCACAACGCCACCCAATACCTGTATTACCCGTCTCATATTCGTTTACTCCCATCGATCAACCAGTCAGATTATAGATACTACGTAGTCGCAATTTTCGAAGCGAGATTCGACTGCAACAGCGTCTCACATCACAAACTACTGCATTCGCTCACCTGTATTCACCAGGTTAAACGCTCCCCGTCAAATGCAAAAAACTGTCCCGTCTGTGACGGCTTCAGGTTATCCAGCACATTCAGCAGGCCGTTAACACTTCTCTGCGGGGTAAACAATTGCTCCCTCGGCACGCTGCGCTGAAAAGGTTTCGACAAGGCAGTATCGGTTGTCCCCGGGTGCAGCGCGGCTACAGCCACATTCGGCAGGCTTCGCTGCCACTCTATGGCGAGCGTTTTCAGACACATGTTGAGGGCCGCTTTTGATGCCCGATAACTGACCCATCCACCGAGACGATTGTCTTCAATGCTGCCGACTTTTGCCGAGACAGTCGCAAAAACGGCAGGCCGTCCGTGCCGAAATTTTTCATGCAGGTGTTTCGCCAGCAACAGGCTGGGCAAGGCATTGATACGCATGTTCTGTAAAAAGAAATCGGGGTCGATGTTTCGAATACTCTTTTCAGGCCCCTGTTCCGGCGTGTGCAGCATGCCTGCGGCGTTAATCAACAAGTCGACCTCTTCGATTGCTGCGGCCCAGTATTCAATGGCGGCTGCATCGGTCAGGTCCAGCTGCTGCCAGCTGACATTCGCGTATTCAGCATCAGGCAGGCGGCGATGGTAAGTGGCGACTATGCTTGCTGATGGCGTGCGTCCGGCGAGCGCTTCAACAAAGGCACTACCAATACCACCTGCCCCCCCTGCGATTACAATGTTCATGGATTCATACCCTGGGTCATATCAGTAGATCATCGAAGCGCCGTATTTCCGCTCTTGCGATGACTCATTGTGTTGTACGTTTGTTGTACATACATGTATAGCTATTGTACACTATTCGAACAGTAACATGCAGTAAAGCTGGTTCGCTTGTGTATTGTGAAAACCAATACGCATGACACAATTACTCAAAATTCGATGCAATCACCATTGCTCGAAAATTACCTGTATAAACGAGTGGGTCTCGAAACCCGTATTAACAGATGAAACATAAACTCCGGCGCAGTTGCACACTGGCCACCATTTTTCTGCTGGCCGCTTGCAGCAGCTCGCCCAACAGGCCTCAACACCGGGATGCCTTGCCGGAATGCGGCTGGCTACCCAATTGCGTCAACAGCCAATCCGGACGTGGCGCACAAGCTAGCGAGCCGATCAGCGCAACTGCACAGCAGTGGCAACAGTTAAAATCGTGGATTGCACAACAGCCTGATTGGAAAATCACCGTCGATGAAGGTAATTTCATACAGGCGGTTGTCAAAACACCAACGTTGAGATTCCGCGACGATGTGCAATTGCTTTATCTTTCTGATGAGCAAATCATCCAGGTACGATCTTCTTCCCGACTTGGTTTGAGCGATCTGGGCACCAACGCAAGACGCGTCAAAACACTTCGCAAGCAACTCACGCCATGAGCCAGACCGGAACAGGAGTATGTCGCGAAACTAAATATCGGTTGCAAAACCCGAACAGGCTGAAGCCTTCCAGAAGCGATTGGCATACTGGTGTAACGGTTCCTCGACAGCGATGCTTTGCATTCCCAGTGATTCGAAAAAGCCGTTTGCATCCTGCTGCGCCTTGACCAGCAAGCCGTCATATTGCAACTGGCAAACAGCCGACTCGGCAGCACCGAAGAGCTGACGACCGATGCCTTGACGGTGATGTGACGGATCTACATATATGCCATGTAACAGCAGCGAACGGCATCCAGGAAGTGACTCCTTCGCGGCGGCCTCTTCCCAGGCGGCAACACCTACGATCTGCCGCGTCTGCTCCTCTGCCAATACCATACCCAGATGAGCAAGGTCCTGAGAAGTATAGCGGTAGACTGGCAGCGACAGACGCTTTACCCGTTCCGGCAACGCCCATGTCATTATCGCCGCCTCGATCACCCGGTTGACGCAAGCAAGGTCGGTCTCAACGACCGGGCGTATGCGAATACCGCTGCTGTAGCTGGCAATCATGGCGCTGCTGGCCTGACCCGGCTGCACTAGACAGCTTGTCTCCATTCAACATCCTGGTCGACATCGACACTGGATATCTCTTCAGGCACTGCTGTCCTCATGGTGACCAGTTCTTCGGCACTACTGGGGTGGATAGCTATGGTGTTGTCGAAATCGGCCTTGGTAGCACCCATCTTCACCGCCACGGCAAAGCCCTGCAGCATCTCGTCGGCGTTGTCACCAATGATATGAATGCCGACAACGCGCTGCTGCTCCCCGGCACACACCAGCTTCATGGCCGTGACCGGACCATGCGCCGACAGGGCATGCCGCATGGGAGTAAATTCGCTGGCATAAACGGTTACATCATCAGCAAAACATTCACGTGCCTCGGTCTCGGTCATGCCGACTGTGCCAATCGGCGGGTGCGAGAACACCACACTGGGAATACTGCTATAATCCACCTTGCTGTCCGCCTGATTGTTGAACAAGCGTTCGGCGAGCCTGCGACCAGCCGCAATAGCCACCGGTGTCAATGCTGCCCTGCCAGTAACATCACCAACCGCATAAATGCCGTCTGCACTGGTGTTTTGATAATCATCTACCGGAATAACGCCATCGGGCATAGCTCTAACTCCTGCGGCTGCAAGATTAAGGTTGCGCGTATCAGGACTGCGGCCGACCGCCCAGATGACACTGTCAAACCCTGCCAGTCGCTTGCCATTCGCTGACTCAACTGCCAGTCCATCGGTATGTCTTGTCAAGGACATCACGCGGAAGCCGGTTTGCAGCTGGACACCCTGGCGCTGCATTTCGCTTTCCAGCACACTGCTGATCATCGGGTCAAACCGCTCCAGCAGGCGATCGTTCATTGCCAGTACGGTGACATCCGACCCGAGCGCGCTGAGCACACCACCCAGTTCCACCGCAATATAGCCACTTCCGACAATGGCGACCCGCTGTGGCTGTTCCCTTAACTCAAAAAAACCATCTGAGGTAATTCCCAGCTCAGCACCGGGGACCGGGGGCACATTGGCCTGCCCACCGGTTGCGACAACAATGTGATCCGCCGAGTAACGTTCCCCGTTCACCTCAATGCTTTTGGCATCGATAAATCGGGCATATCCAGTGAAGTGATCGATACCGTTTTCCTCGACATGGTTATTCCAGTAGTCATTAATGTTGCTGATATAGTCATCACGCCCGGCAACAAGTTTTTGCCAATCGGTGTTGCCACGGCTGGCATTGACTCCGAAGTTACTGGCGTCATCCACCGCATGCGCCAGCTGCGCGGCATACCACATGACTTTTTTGGGCACACAACCACTATTCACACAGGTGCCTCCAATACGGTCAGCTTCGATAACAGCCACTTTGCGTCCATAGCGGGCAGCCTGCTCGGCGACAGCCAGGCCACCGCTGCCGCCGCCTATAGCGATGAGATCGTAATGTTTTTCATGCATATCCGGATTCCTCAGGTCGTTTGCAGGGTGGGTTATGCCACCCTGCAAACTGTTTTTTAAAATAATCGCCGTAACGACACCATCAAACTGATTCTGTGCCGTTTAAACAGCCCGTACCTAGGCGGCCTCAGCCTTGTTCAGATACTCTTCAAGGGCTTCGGAATCACCAACGTAATCGCCATTGATAAACACCTGCGGTACCGTTGATCGTCCCGACACGGCACGCAGCGTGGCCTCTGTATAGTCCCGGTTAAGCACCAGTTCCTCAAAGCGGATGCCGGCATCGTGCAACATACCCTTGGTGCGCACGCAATAAGGACAACCCTCACGACTGAACACCGTAACATCCAGTGGCTTGCCGGCTCCGGGCGCGATGAATTCCAGCATGGTGTCCGCATCGGAGACCTCAAAGGGATCACCGGGTTCATTCGGCTCGATGAACATCTTTTCAATGACGCCATCTTTCACCAGCATGGAGTAACGCCAGGACCGATCACCGAAGCCCAGGTCGTTCTTGGCTACCAGCATCCCCATACCGCGACTGAAGTCACCATTGCCATCGGGCAGGAAAGTGACATTGGTAGCCTTTTGCTCGCTGCGCCATTCGTTCATCACAAAGGCATCATTCACCGAGATACAAACCACTTCATCGACGCCGTGCCTGGCAAACGTCGGTGCCAGCTGATTGTAGCGAGGCACATGTGTCGACGAACAGGTGGGAGTAAAAGCGCCCGGCAATGAGAACACCACCACGGTTTTACCCTTGAAGATTTCATCAGTGCTCCTGTCGAGCCACTCGTGGTCATGACGGGTATGAAAAGTTACCTGCGGGACGTTCTTTCCTTCACGATTTTTTGACATGTTTCAGCTCCTTTATGCGTTTACAATTTATACAGCTGCTGCATCAGCCAACATGACGTCGTCAACCGGCAGTTGAGCATTTATCAACCTGTGCTCATGCAACACAGCAGCAAGAGTGTTTACGGGAATAATTATCGAGGCTTTTGGATAATAGATAAAATCGTTTATTTCTATTGTTTCGATTGTTCATGCCGATGTTGTTTGGAGCGCAGACACCAGCGCAAGCAAGACGTCGGCTAGCTTGCCCGGCGTTTCTTTTTCTTCACCCGCCGGGGGCGGACAACGCGTTTCACGGTATTGGGCAGGCTATCAAGGATAAGCCCGGCAAAGGCCTGCAGGGCTTCACGCCGCGGAAAACTGCGGCGGTACACCAGTGATATGCGTCGTGAAGCGCCCGCCGATGCCAGCGGTTGCGCCACCACCCCGCTACCGCTTGTCCAGGAACCGCGCATGGCAAGCGCCGGAACGAGCGTGATGCCATAACCGGCTCCGACCAGTTGTATCAGGGTCTCCAGGCTGGAAGCACGCAAATCAGCCATCTCGCCATGGGCCTCTCTTTGCCTGATGTGACACACCTCCATGGCTTGCTCTGCAAGACAGTGACCTTCTGCGAGCAGCAGCAGATTGGCATTGTGCAGGTCACGCAACACGATCCTGTCTTTCTCGTAAAATTCATGGTTACGCGAATAGGCGACCCAAAACGGCTCATCAAACAGTGTCAGCGTCTCAATATCCGCATCCTCCACCGGGGTCGCCAGCAGGGCGGCATCAATTTCATGATGGCGTAATCGTCCCAGCAGGGTATCGGTAAGCTCTTCCGACAGTACAAGCCTGGTCTGTGGCAAGCGTTTCTTCATTGGCGCCAGGATCAGCGGCATCAGGTACGGACTGAGCGTGGGGATCGCACCGACACGCAGCGGACCCGCCAACGGGTCCTGGCTGCTAATCGCAAGTTGCTCGATAGCCTCGGCCTGTTCCATCATTTGCCGGGCATGGGTGACAATTTCCTGGCCAACAGGGGTAATCTCTACGGAACGATTGGTGCGCTCGAATATTGTTACCCCGAGTTCGTCCTCGAGCTTCCTGATCTGCCCGCTGAGGGTTGGCTGGCTGACAAAACAACGCGCTGCCGCCTTGCCGAAATGGCCGGTTTCCGCAACTGCAATGATGTATTTAAGATCTCTTAGATTCATCAGCCTGATATCATCGGTAGTACAGATGGTTATGATAATTACAATCAATATTATCTATTGTTGATTTGCAGCACAATTGCTTCATTCGTCGTTGGGTACCTAACCGGGCAGGCTGCAAAATAATCTCAGTCATCAACACGGGTCTGCCACAGCAAGCTCCCGGGCAGATGCGGTGATCGGACCCATCAAGGAATAGCCTGAGAACGCTGCTCGACCTGCAAGCGGGTCACAAACAGTCACGCAGTGCCCGGGACCACGCCAAACGGCCACCCAGCCAATAGCATGCCCGAAAACACACTACACATTGTTTCTTATCAGCAACGCCTGTGGATGCGGATTCAGGTACACCTGCTCACTGATGTAGGCATGAGGATGCATGCTGAAATGGTGTTGCAGCAGGCGTACCGGCACGACCAGCGGAAACTCACCGCGCCGGTAAGCATCAATAGTATTGTCAAGATCAACACGGTAGGCAGAGTCCAGGTTGTTTTTCAGGTAACCGAGCAGGTGCTGCAAGACATTAGTGTGACGCTTGCGAGTCGCCGGCAGTCTGAGGGCCTGCATCAGACCGGCAATGTACCTGTCGGCGACATCAGACAGTGACTCCCGGGTCAGATCTGACAGCAACTGTCCCAGCTCGCGGTACTTCACATTACTGTGAGACATGAGCAGAAGTTTGTGCCCGGCATGAAATTTAATCAGTCCGGACTTGCTCAAGCCACTGCCGGTCAGTTGCTTCCAGCGCGCAAACACATAAACACGGGTAATAAAATTGTCGCGCAGGTCTGCGTCATTCAGTCGACCTTCTTCCTCCACCGGCAACAGTGGATGCGCCTTCATGATCTCACGGGAGAACAGACCTGTCCCGGAACGCTCTGCCATGCCCTTGTCGTTGTAGACCTTGACTCGCTCCATGCCACAACTGGGCGAATCTTTTTTGAAGATAAATCCGCACAATTCACTAATATCGTCGGCCACCTTTTTGCCATAGTCTCTCAAAGGCTGTGTAACATCCAGTTCCGGCGTTTTTACACCAATAGCCACGGGGTTGCTCGCATCACCCACAAGTCTTATAGGTTGTCGTGGCGTACCCATACCGATGGCCACTTCCGGACAAAACCCGGTAAAGCTAAAATGTTCTGCGAGCATATCCGTAATAAAACGACTGCGCTTGTGACCGCCATCGAATCTTACTTCCCTGCCCAGCAGGCAGGCACTTACGCCAATAGTAATTTTTTCAGGCAGTATTTTGCTCATAGCAGATCCTCAATAATGGTTACCAGTCGATTGTCGTCAGGCGCTACCTGGCTCGGAAAGCTGGCCACTACCCGTCCTTGCCTGTCTATTAAGTACTTGTGAAAGTTCCAGCCGGGTTGTTGCCCGCTAGCGCTGGCAAGGAACCTGTAAAACGGATCTGCTGAGGCACCCTTGACGCGCACCTTTTCGAACATGGGAAACTCAACACCATATGTAAGGCGGCAGAAATCCTGTATCTGTTTTTCTGTACCCGGCTCCTGGCCGGCGAAATCATTGGAAGGAAAACCAGCCACTATTAAGCCCTGCGCCCGGTAACGGGCATACAACTTCTCCAGCCCGTCATATTGCGGCGTATAGGCACACTTGCTGGCGGTATTCACCACCAGCACAACGTTCCCGCGCATTACATCGCAAAGGTGCACCGGCTGTTCCTCGCCCAGCGGACGTTTATGAAAATCAAGCGACTCCGGGCAAGCTGAATAGACGTTGCCAGCCAGCATTAGCAGCAGGCTGAAAACCAGTGCGTTTCTAAAAGCATTAAAAATAGACATTGGCATCCTCAGTTCTCCAAATGTTGTACAAGATTACATTTGTTTCTGTTTTATGTATAGATATTTTTTCGCCGAACAAGAACATTGTTGATGTTCAATAAACAGGTATAATTTGTATTTTTATCTATTAATTATAATGTTGTAGACTATTGTTGAGGACTATTGTAATTTCAAACCAGTCAATATTTTCCTGTACAATTACTTGACCTTTCGATGATTATTGTATAATTTTGTCCACAACCTAAAACAACCTGTTCAACACAAGGTAGATAACGATGAAAAACGCCGCCGCCAAAGCAATTGACTGGTCCGAACAGGGCCTGGTGCCTGACAGCGTGATACGACACGGTATCAAACGCCTGCTGAAAAAGCGTATTGCAGAGCTGGGCACGAACGACTGCCAGCTGTTGGCAGCGCGTAAAGCAGATTTTATCAAGTCGATGAACCTCGCTGAGATCGCCCCGCTGCCGGTCAAGGCAAATGAACAACACTACGAGGTACCGACCGAGTTCTTCCTGAAGGTTCTCGGCAAGCAGAAAAAGTACAGTTGCAGCTACTGGAATACTGATGTCAAGGACCTGGATGAAGCTGAAAGCAGTGCCTTGCAAATCACCTGTGAGAACGCCACATTGCAAGACGGTATCGACATCCTGGAGCTGGGTTGCGGCTGGGGCTCGCTGACTCTATGGATGGCGAAGCATTACCCCAACAGCCGTATAACAGCGATTTCCAATTCAAATTCACAACGTGAACACATCACGCAATTGGCGCAGCAACAACAACTGAATAATGTCCGCGTGCACACCTGCGACATGAATGAATTTGTCAGCCAGGACAAATACGACCGAATTGTCTCTGTTGAAATGTTTGAGCACATGCGCAATTACCACAGGCTATTCAGGAATATCAATGACTGGCTAAAACCGAATGGCCGTTTTTTCATGCATATCTTTTGCCATCGCGACCTTCCCTATGCCTTTGAGGACTACGATGCAACAGACTGGATGAGCAGGCATTTTTTCAGTGGTGGCATGATGCCAAGTGACGACCTGCCACTGCATTTCCAGCAGCACCTGTCATTGCAGCGCCAATGGCGCTGGGACGGCCGTCATTATGAAAAAACCGCCAATGCCTGGCTGAAAAATATGGATGACAACAAGCAAAGCCTGTGGCCTGTTCTGGAAAAAACCTACGGCGCAGAAGCAACCATGCAATGGTGGATGCGCTGGCGCATGTTCTTCATGGCATGCGCCGAGCTGTTCGGCTATGACAACGGCCAGCAATGGTGGGTGAGCCACTACCTGTTCGAGAAAAAGTCAGTCGTATGAAGGCGATCATATTGAATTTCACTGCTTTCCAGCTAGGCTGGTTTTGTTGTGTACTTGCCGGTGCCAACCATCTTCCCTGGCTGGGTACTGTGGTCGCGCTGTTGATCGTGAGTTGTCATGTCAGTCATGCGCCCCGTCGCGGCAATGAACTGCTGCTGATAGTAACTGCCGGCCTGATTGGCGCCGCCTGGGATAGCCTGCTGGTCTATGCAGGATGGCTGCAATACCCATCGGGCATGCTCATTGCAGGTACCGCACCGCACTGGATTATTGCCATATGGCTGTTATTCGCAACCACACTCAACGTATCGCTACGATGGCTGCGGCACCGTCCGTTTCTGGCAGCCGCACTTGGCGCAGTAGGCGGACCAGCTGCTTACTATGCCGGTTTTAAACTGGGTGGCGTACAGATACCTGCCTTTAGCACCGCCATGACGGCGCTGGCTGTCGGCTGGGCCCTGTTAATGCCGCTGATGATACAGCTTTCGATGTTGTTCGATGGTTTCAGAACCACGACATCTGGCTTAACCGTTCAGGGATACGCTCCCCGTGTTTGATCTGACACTATATTGGCACGGTCTGGCTGTCGCTCTTTTCCTCCCCTTGCTCACATGGATCGTGAGCTTTTTTAAAGGTGATGTCAGCATTGTCGACAGCCTCTGGTCGCTGATCTTCCTCGCCCTGTGCGCAACCTGGTTCATCGAGTATGATTTCACAACGACGCGCAGCGACCTCGTCATGGTGCTGGTCGCACTCTGGTCGATACGCCTGTCGGCATACATTACCTGGCGCAACCATGGCAAACCTGAGGATGCACGCTACCAGGCCATGCGCCACAAGTATTCGCCGTATTTTGCATTCAAGAGCCTGTTCATCGTTTTCCTGCTGCAAGGCTTTCTTGCCTGGATCATTTCCCTGCCCTTGCTTGCCGCCATCACCGGTAGCAGACCCTTGAACCTGCTTGATGGCCTGGCTGCGGCAGTGGTACTCTTTGGCCTGCTGTTCGAAACGGTTGCCGATGCCCAACTGGCAGCGTTCAAGGCCAAACCGGATAACCGGGGTTGCGTCATGAACTATGGCCTGTGGCGTTATACAAGACACCCTAACTACTTTGGTGAATGTTGTGTCTGGTGGGGCTTTTACCTGTTTGCTGTCGCTGCAGGAGGCTGGTGGTCAATGCTGTCGCCGCTGTTGATGACTTTCCTGCTACTGCGTGTATCCGGAGTCGCATTACTGGAAAAAGATATTGCCGAGCGGCGACCCGCCTACCGTCAATATAC
>Ga0316191_10001962_pt1 | contig 14830 bp, 12 predicted proteins | sample Eddworburr2cm_MG_FD_204928 | JGI IMG/M metagenome (GOLD analysis project Ga0316191, IMG submission 204928) | Coastal sediment microbial communities from Maine, United States - Eddy worm burrow 2 cm | ecosystem: Environmental > Aquatic > Marine > Coastal > Sediment | place: USA: Maine...
TCGGCGGAGCAACTTGCGAAGGCACGTCGTCGACTGCCGTCGCCAAGTCTCCGGGTCTGAGGCGGATCGCGCCCGGGATTCGGGATGCGTCGTAGTCGGTTCTGGACGTACGGGTGTCAATCAGCTGGACGTCCGGATCGCCGAGGTGCGCTTCCAGCCAATCGGTGTCCACCACGAGCTGGGCTTCGGGCGGCATGCCCCCGTCGGGGATGCCGCCGTCCGGCTGAGTGCATTGCTCCGTCGTCAGTCCCTCGCACTCGGCCGAGGTGGCACTGCCCCCACAACCCGCAAGCAGCAGCACGACAGCAGCCCCAACTCTTCTGAAAAGCATCGCGCGACTCTACCCGAAAGAGGCGAAATGCGGTACGAGGCGTTCTGCGGTGTTTGATCCGAGCAAGACGCTGGTCATTGCGAATCCCATGGCGCGCCACGGTTTCGTCGGGGACCACTGGGAAGAGCTGAGCGTCCGGATTCGCAAGGCGCTCGGACCTGTGGAGCTTCAGATCACCGAGTCGCGGGGCGACGGTTTGCGCATCGGCAAGGAAGCGATCGCGAACGGTGCGCGGACCATCGTCTCATTCGGCGGCGACGGAACGCACAGCGAAGTGGTCGACGGCATCATGCAATCCGGCGTCAACGAGCAAGTCACTCTCGGTGTCCTTCACGCAGGCACCGGCGGCGACTTCCGAAAAATGATCCCCGGTGCCGAACAGCTGGAGAGCGCTTGCGCCGTCATCCGTGACCAACCGGCAGTCCCCATCGACATCGGATGGGTCCGGTACGTGCACGACGAGGGGCACTCGGAGGGGCGTTTCTTTCTCAACATCGCCTCGATGGGGATGGGCGGCCTCGTCGATCGATTCGTGGCGGAGTCGAAATCAAAGAGCAGCGGCAAGGCCAAGTACTTCAAAGCCGTGCTCCGCGCGCAACAGAAGTACAAGCCGGCCCGAATCCGCTTGTGGATCGACGGCAAGGACGAAGGGGAGCACGACATCAGCAACGTGTGCGTGTGCAACGGCCGATGGGCGGGCGGCGGCATGATGTTTGCGCCCGAAGCCCGTCTGGCCGACGGCCTATTCGACGTGATTCTACTTCGCGCGACCTCGACCCTGCGCGGCCTCCCGGTGATGGTGGGGCTCTACAAAGGCACCCACGTGCGCTCCCCAATCGTCAGCACGTACCGCGGCCGGCACATCAAAGTGGAGATGCTCGCGAACACCGCGTGGATGGACATCGACGGCGAGGCGCCAGGGGTCGGGCCGGCCGAGTTTCGGATTCACGAGCGTGCGCTGCGGGTCATCGGCATCGACCCCGAGTTCCTCTGAGCTCAGTCGTCCTCGCGGCGAAATTCGCGAAACTTTCCGATGGCGATCTTACTCACTCGCATCGATGCGTCAGGCGCATAGCGATGGAGCCGCCACAGCGCGTGCGTGGTCAGCGTCAGGACGATGAAGAACTCATTGCGATCGATGCCTCGCAAAATGAGCTGCGCTGCTTTGCGAGGGGGTATGGGTTTCTCAGGGGCGACCTTCCGAATGACCTCAGGGTCGAGCTTCACGTACTTGGTCGAGTCGAGGATCGGCGTGTCGACCAGCCCCGGACACACGACGCTAACCTTCACGCCAAACGCCTCGGCCTCGACGCACAACGCCATCGAAAGCCCCACCACCGCATGCTTGGTCGCCGCGTACGCGCCTTCCGCAGCGGCGGGCACCAATCCAGCCGCAGAGGCCGTGTTCACGATGTGGCCGAAGCCCTGTTTGCACATGATCGGATACGCGGCGTGAACGCCATGAACCACGCCGCGGAGGTTCACGTCGATGAGCAAATTCCAATCGTCGAGGGTGGTATCGCGAAGCTCCGCGCACAAGTTCACACCCGCATTGTTGAAGAAGTAATCGATACGACCGAGCTCGATGAATGCCCCGTCAACGAGCGCCTGAACCTGCACCGCATCACGAACGTCGACGGTCTTGGCGTCCAGCTGCGCCCCCGTCGCGCGAAGCTCGGCAGCGGTCTTCTCGAGTAGCTCCGCGTTGATGTCGGCGAGCACCAGATAGCAGCCGCGTTCCGCCATTTCCTCGGCCAGGGCTTTGCCGATGCCTCCTGCGCCGCCAGTGATGATCGCGACTTTGCCTGCCAAGTCCATTGCCATTCTCGGAGTCCCTTTGAAGGGGCACGATGGACAAAAACGCACTGGCCGACAAGTGTCGTGCCCTCCTCACCGAAAACGGCGGTATGCTGTCTTCCCGATGCCTCGCCCCTACTTCGGCCCGACGACGCCGATAGCCTTTGCCCATCGAGGCGGCGCCAAACGCTGGCCCGAGAACACACTGCTGGCGTTTCGTAACGCCTTGGAGCTTGGATACCGGCACATCGAAACCGACATTCATGAGACATCGGACGGTCACTTCGTGTGTTTTCACGACGCCACCCTCGAGCGGACCACCGACGGGCACGGCAATCTTCGCGACCACACCCGTGCGGAGCTCCAGCGCCTCGACGCCGGTCACAACTTCATCGAAGACGGAAGCTACGCGTTCCGAGGCGCCGATGCGCGCATCCCGACCCTCGAAGAGGCCCTCGCGCTCGACCCGAACCTTCACTACAACCTGGAGATCAAACCCAAGGACCGAGCGCTCGCTGGGCGCGTCTGGGAATTCATCGAGCATCACGGCATTCACGATCGGGTGCTGGTAGCTTCGGAGCACGACGAAGTGACGGAGGCCTTTCGGAAGCACAGCCGAGGGCGGGTCGCCACCTCACCCGGCCGAAAGGGCGCGCTCGACTTCTGGAAGCGAGTCCTGGCCGGTGTATCGAAGCACGCGATGTTCCCTTTTGATGCCCTCCAGATCCCACCGTCATTCCGCGGAATGAAGCTGGTCACGCCGCGATTCGTCGACGCGGCTCACCATCACGGCATCCAAGTCCACGTGTGGACGGTCGACGACCCAGCCGAGATGCGTGAGCTCCTCGATGCGGGCGTTGACGGCCTCATGACCGACCTCCCCGACATCCTGCTCGAGGTTTTGGCCGAACACTAGCCTGTGAAAGCGGTCTGTGTTGTCATGGGGCCAGCACCATGAAGCCACCGACGCTCCTGTTCGCTACGGAACGCTACCAAGAGCTCGGCGAGGATATCGCCGGCGCCGGCGATTTCGACCTGGGCGTCGTGGAGCGCAAGGTGTTCCCGGACGAAGAGCGATACCGCCGGATCGAGACCGACTGCGCGCAGCGGGATGTCGTTTTGGTCGGTGGCTCGGTCGACGATTTCGATACGCTCGAGATCTACGACCTCGCGTGCGGACTGGTGCATCTCGGCGTGCACACCCTGACCCTCGTGTTGCCGTGGTTTGGATATCAAACGATGGAGCGGGCCTCGAAGCGCGGCGAGATCGTCGCTGCGAAAAACCGAGCCCGGCTCTTCTCGTCGATCCCCGCGGCCGGCTCGGGCAACCGCGCCGTTCTCATCGACCTCCACTCGGAAGGCATCCCACAGTATTTCACTGGCGACATACGCCCAGTCCACCTGCAAGCCCGCTCGGTCGTGCTGCAGGCGATTCGAGACTTTGGCGGAGAGGACTTCGTCCTCGGTGCGACCGACGCGGGCAGGGCAAAGTGGGTCGAGAGCCTGGCCAACAATCTCCTGGTCGACGCCGCGTTCGTGTTCAAACGCCGGCTTTCCGACACCCAAACCGAGATCACCGCCCTCGCCGCCGATGTCCAGGACCGCCCCGTGGTCATCTACGACGACATGATCCGCACCGGCGGCTCTCTGATTTCAGCGGCTCGCTCGTACCGAGACGCAGGCGCAAGCGAGGTCTTCGCGGTATGCACCCACGGGGTCTTCGCACAAGAGTCGCTCGAGAAGATTCGGGACAGCGGGGCGCTCGGGGGAATCGCATGCACCAATACCCGCCCTCACGTCCAGGCCCTCGCCGACGGTGATTTCCTGCGCGTGTATTCCGTCGCCGACCTCATCGCGCAGTTCCTAGCCGAGAACGTCTGACGCGGTCGGTGAACCGCGTTCAGCGGATCGCGGTCGAGAGCCTTTGGCTACTCGCTGGGGGCGCCGAAGGTGCGCACGTGATCAACCAGCTCGGTTATCTGCTCCGGGGCCAGCAGCTCGGCGAAGGCTGGCATGGAGGGGGGTTTGCCGGCGGCGATGGTTCTGGCGATCGTCGCGTCGCTGATGCCGTCCTGCCACTCCGCGGTGTTGAGGTTCACCTTCGCTTCGCGTCCACCCTGTCCGTCGGTTCCGTGACACCGGGCGCAGTTCCGTTGCCACAGAAGCTCGCCGACCGTGAAAGTGGGGCTGTCTTGTTGCCGGACCCGATTGGGGTCGATTTGAGTGTCGGGTGGGTGCGCGTGGTCCTCAGGGGTCCACACGCGAAGGTCTGCCGAGTCGCTCGAACAAGCCGCCATGAATAGGCAGGCCACCATGATCCTGATCAACACCACACCCCTGTAGCCTATCCGCCGATCAGACTCATCCCGACGCGCTCGTGCTCGTCCTCCGCGGCCTCCAAGAAATGGTGCCCGCGATCTTTGCCGGACAGCGACCATACCATCGCCCAAGCGAGGTCGAGGTCGCTGCCACCGGCCCGCATGATGTTTCGGAGGCTGATCGCCCGGCGCGAGGCCAGGCAGGCGCGGATGTCGCCCCGGGCCGTGACTCGGACCCGATTGCAGGTATCGCAGAACTCGTTGCTCATCGGAGTGATAAAGCCCACCCGATGACCGGAGCCGTTGCGAGCCGCCATGTACCGCGCGGGCCCGTGCCCTTCGACGCCGGTGGGCGCCTCAGTGGACACCCGGTCCCTCAGCACCTCCAGCACGTCGTCGACATTCATTCGCATGCTTTGCGGAAGCTTCGCGCCCTCCCCCAGTGGCATCAGCTCGATGAAACGAGGGCTCGCGCCGAGTGACCATGCGAAATCGACGATGCGGCCGAGCTCGTCGTCGTTACGGCCGCGAAGCGGAACGGTGTTGAGCTTCACCTCGAGCCCCACGTCGAGGGCGGCATGAATCCCTGCCAAGACGCGACCCAGGTCGCCACCGCGCGTGATCTCAGAGAAACGATCGGCGTCGAGCGTGTCGATCGAGACATTCACACCGTGGAGCCCCGCATTCCGCAACGGGCGCGCAAGCTCGGAAAGGCGCGTCGCGTTGGTGGTCATGACCAGTTGCTCGACTTCGGTGCGCCGATGTACCAGCTCGACCAAGCGCACGATGTCTTTGCGCACCAAGGGCTCGCCTCCGGTAAACCGCACTCGGCGAATTCCCGCGGACGCAAACACCGACACGACACGCGCCGCTTCTTCGAAGGACAGCAGGTCGCGCCGGATCGCATGCTCGTCCTCACCGCTCGGCGGCATGCAGTATACGCATGCAAGATCGCAGCGGTCGGTCACGCTGAGGCGCAGGTACGTGTACTCTCGATCGCGCGCGTCGCGCAGCAGCGGGATCGCCTCGAAATCGTCCGGTCGGGGGGGCCAGTCTTCGTAGACGGCCGAGCGACTTTCCAACTGAGGCAGGCGGTGCACCGGCTGAGTCTAAGGGCCCGTACCTGTGGGTCAACGCCGCTTTGCTCGCTTGACTTCACCGAGGCCCGGTTTCAGGCTCTTCCCTTCCACTGAATCACCGTTCATTTTCAGGAGCTCGGCGCATGGAATCTAATGGAAAACGCGTGGCTATCGTAGCCGGGCTGCGCACGCCCTTCGCAAAACAATGGTCCGCATATCGCGAGGTCAGCGCCCTCGACCTCGCCAACATCGTGGTCTCCGAGATGCTTCAGCGAGTCGACCTCGACCCGAGAGAGATCCAACAGGTCGTCTACGGGCAGGTCGTCCCCTCGGTCGAAGCCCCGAACATTGCCCGGGAGATCGTGTTGGCCACGGGGATGCCGAAGAGCATCGAGGCCTACAGCGTCTCCCGCGCCTGCGCGACGAGCTACCAGTCGGCAGTAAACGTCGCCGAAGCGATCATGGCCGGCGCCATCGATACGGGTGTCGCCGGCGGCGCCGACAGCGCGAGCAACGTCCCGATCACCGTGTCGAAGCGCCTCGCCGAGGCCCTCATGGCAGCGACGAAAGCCAGGAGCATCGGCGAACGCATGCAGGCCTTCGCCGGGATTCGCCCCCGGGACCTCGCGCCCGTGCCCCCGGCCATCCAAGAGTTCTCGACCGGCCTTTCCATGGGCGACAGCGCCGAGAAGATGGCGAAGGAAAACCACATCAGCCGCGAGGCCCAGGACGAGTTCGCGCACCGAAGCCACTCACTCGCCGCCAAGGCATGGGCGGAAGGCAAGCTCGATGACGAGGTGATGGAGGTCTTCGTTCCCAATCGTTTCAACGAGGCGATCCGCGAGGACAACCTCATTCGAAAAGACACGGCGATCGAGAAGTACGCGAAGCTCAAGCCAGCCTTCGACCGCAAACACGGCACGGTGACGGCGGCGAACAGCTCTCCGCTCACCGACGGCGCCAGCGCCTTGCTCCTCATGCGCGAGGACAAGGCGAAAGCGCTCGGCTTCGACGCGCTCGGCTTCATCCGCAGCTATGCATTTGCCGCGCTCGACCCCGCGGGCCAGTTGCTGATGGGCCCGTCGTACGCTTCGCCGATAGCGCTCGACCGAGCGGGGGTGAAGGTCTCGGACCTCGATCTCATCGACATGCATGAGGCCTTTGCCGCGCAGATTCTCTCGAATACGCAGGCATTCGAGTCGGCGGACTGGTCGCAGAAGCACCTGGGCCGCTCCGACAAGATCGGCGACATCGATTGGGACAAGTTCAACGTGACCGGCGGCTCGATTTCAATCGGGCATCCGTTTGCAGCTACCGGAGCCCGGCAGATCACACAGACCCTCCGCGAGCTGAAGCGGCGGGGGGGTAACCTAGCCCTTTGCACTGCCTGCGCGGCGGGCGGCCTGGGCGCAGCCATGGTCTTGGAGGCAGAGTGATGGCGAACGAAGGACTCAGCATCGAGAAGCGCGACGACGGCGTAGCCATCGTTCGTATGGACATCCCCGGCGAGCCGATGAACACGCTGAAGGCCGATTTCGTCGAGACCTTCATGGAGGTGTTCGACTCGCTCGAGAACGACCCAGGGGTCAAGGCGATCGTGTTCACGTCCGGGAAGAAGGACAGCTTCATCGCAGGGGCCGACATCACGATGCTCGAATCCGTGAGCAGCGCGGAGGAGGGCGAGCGCACCTCGCTCGCAGGCCACAAGGCGATGAACCGCATCGAGGCGTGCTCGAAGCCGATCGTTGCAGCGATTCACGGCGTCGCACTCGGCGGAGGTCTCGAGGTCGCGCTCGCCTGTCACGCGCGCGTAGTGAGCGACAGCAAGAAAACCAAGCTGGGTCTCCCCGAGTCCCAGCTCGGCTTGATCCCTGGCGCCGGTGGCACTCAGCGCCTCCCACGGCTCATCGGCGTGCAACCCGCGCTCGACATGATGCTGACCGGCAAACAGATCGACCCCAAGAAGGCACGCAAGCTCGGCCTGGTCGACGACGTGGTGCCTCCCTCCATCCTTCTCGAAACCGCGGCGGCGCTCGCGCTCTCGCGGGTCGGCTATACGCCCAAGCGCGACAGCTTCATCGAGCAGCTTCGCGACAAGGACGCCGTCACGGAGTTCGCGCTGGCGAAGAACCCGGTGGGCCGGAAGATCCTCTTCGACCAGGCGCGCAAGCAACTGCACAAGCAGACGCGTGGTAACTACCCGGCCCAAGATTTGATCATCGATGTCGTCAAGGCTGGTCTCGAAGATGGCTTCGAAGCAGGCCTAGCCGCGGAGGCACGGGCGTTCGGCCGGCTCCTCACCACCGCCGAAGCAGCGAACCTCATGAGCCTCTTCTTCGCGACGACCGCGTTGAAGAAGGACTCCGGTGTGGATGATCCGGACGTGAAGCCGCGCGAGGTCAAGAAGGTGGGCATGCTGGGGGCCGGCCTCATGGGCGCCGGCATCGCGTACGTCACGACCTCGGTCGCCAAGATCCCCGTGCGCCTCAAAGACCGGGACGCCGACGGCGTGATGGCAGGCCTCCGCTACATCCGCGGGATCATCGACGGCCGCGTGAAGCGCAAGCGGCTCTCCGAGCAACAGGCCAACGCACTGATGCTGCAGACCACGGGAACGACGACGTACGCAGGGCTTCAGGACGCCGACGTCGTCATCGAGGCCGTGTTCGAGGACCTCGCGCTCAAGGGCCAAATGGTCCGTGATGTCGAGGAATTGGGGCGAAATGAAGTGATTTTCGCGTCGAATACCTCCTCGCTGCCAATCACCCAGATCGCCGCGGCCAGCAAGCACCCGGAAACCGTGATCGGGATGCACTACTTCTCGCCGGTCCACAAAATGCCGCTGCTCGAGATTATCGTCACTGATCAGACGGCGGACTGGGTCACCGCAACCTGCGTGGACCTCGGCAAGCGTCAGGGCAAGCACGTGATCGTCGTGCGCGATGGCGTCGGCTTCTACACCAGCCGCGTTCTCGCACCGATGATGAACGAAGCCGCACACCTGGTCGCCGAAGGAGTGCCCATCGAGAAGATCGACACGGCCATGCTCGACTGGGGCTTCCCGATAGGGCCGATCAAGTTGACCGACGAGGTCGGCATCGACGTCGGCGCCAAGGTCGGGAAGATCATGCTCGACGCGTTCGGTGAGCGCATGAGTCCCCCCGACGGAATGAAGAAGCTCATGGAAGACGAGCGCTACGGTCGTAAGAACGGCCGCGGCTTCTATCTCTACGGCGACAAGAAGAAGGGTGTGGACGAGTCGGTCTACGAGCTCCTCGGCGTCAGCCCCACCAACAAGAGCGTCAGCAGCGAAGACATCGCATGGCGCTGCGCCCTTCAGTTCGTCAATGAGGCGTGCCGCTGCTTCGGCGAAGGCATTCTTCGAAGCGCCCGCGATGGCGACGTCGGCGCGGTGTTCGGACTCGGCTTTCCGCCGTTCCGCGGTGGCCCGTTCCGGTTCGTCGACCAGGTGGGCGCGAAGGAGATCCTCGGACGCCTGCGCGAGCTCGAAAAGCAACTCGGGCCCCGGTTCTCGCCGGCGCCGGTGCTCCAAGAGATCGCCCGAAGCGGCCAAACCTTCCACGGAGAGAATCCGGTTCAGCCCGGGGAGTCGCGCGGAAACCACAGCCAAACGGCACCACGAGCGACCGCTTAGTGCTCGATTTCCCAAAGGGATTCACTGATTTCCGAATAAGCCCAGGGGTCGATTGCAACGGGGGCCGGACCTCTTTATGATGGACCTCGGTCGGGGAGGCGGAACAACGGACGCGCATGAGGCGTTGCTCCGTTGTCACCCTTGATAAACGACCAAGCACAGAACATGGCACCCGAGCGAAGAGCACAGAAACTGGAGACCGCCGCAAGGACGATCGCAGAGAGTCGTCCGAGGCACCGCAGCGTCCTGCTCGTCGAGGCCGACCCAGACCTTCAGTGGAGCCTGGCGCGCATGCTGACCGTCGATGGGAACCGCGTGGTCGGCACGAGCTCTGGCGAGGGCGCCCTCACGGTAATCGAGCAGTGGGACGCGGAGCTAGCGCTGGTGGCGTCGAAGCTCCCAGGGATGAGCGGCATCGAGGTCGCGCGGCAGCTTCGTGAGTGGAACCCCGACCTATTGGTCATTCTCATGGACGAGGAGACCCCGGGGCCAGTGCCCAAAGAGCGTTCGTCCTACGTCAGCGCGTACCTGCCCAAGCCATTCCGCTTCGAGGCACTGCGTGCTCTGATCGAGTCGCTCCAACTTACACCGGCCCCCGCGGAGTAGCCCTGTTAGGCTTCCTAGGTGTGAAGCGACTGCTTTCCGGGTTGTGTTTCGTACTGAGCGTGTCGCTCTTGTTGGCCTCGGTGGGCGCGATCGGCCAATCGACGCCGGGCTTCATCCACGTGGACGAGATCCGTCCGGGGATGAAGGGCTACGGCCTCTCGGTCTTCCGGGGCACCGTGCCGGAGCGCTTTGACGTCGAAGTCATCGATGTCCTGCACAACTTCCGGCCTAATCAGGACCTGATCCTGATTCGAACGCCGCACCCGCTTCTCGACCGGGCGCGGGGCGTTGCGGGCATGAGCGGGAGCCCCATTTATCTGGAGGGCCGTCTCGCCGGGGCGTACGCCTACGGCTGGAGCTACGGCACCGACCCGGTAGTCGGCGTGACCCCGATCGCCAACATGCTCGCTGAGCTCGAGCGGCCGGTGCGGCTAGACATGTTCCCTGGGGCCAGGCCGCTCGGGAGCGGACCGAGCGCCGAGTCGACCGGGCGCCCACCGTCGAAGGAGCGATTCGCGGGCTTGCCGCCCTTTCGAGGGGATCACGAGGTGAGCGCGCTGTCCACGATTCGCGCGCTCCAGAAGCAGCGTGCCGCGACCCAGGCGCCAGTCGGCCTCCATCGCGCGACCACGCCGATCATGCTCGGCGGTCTGCACGACTCCGTCGCGCACATGCTCGCCAAGGAGCTCGAGCCACTTGGCTTCGTCGCCACCCAGTCGAGCGTGGGCGGAAGCTCGAAGGGCGGCCCCAAGAGATTCGAGCCAGGCGGCGCAGTGGCGGTCGAGCTCGCGCGGGGTGACATCAGCATCACCGGGGTCGGCACGGTCACCTACGTCGACAAGGGAGGGCGAACCCTGGCCTTTGGTCACCCGATGATGGAGGCGGGCACCAGCGGGCTCCCGACCGCGACGGCACGGGTGCTCCACGTCTTGGTCAGTGAGTCTCGCTCCTTCAAGATCGCCGAGGCGGGCCAGCCGCTCGGGGCACTGGTGCAAGATCGGCAGCCGGCCATCGTCATCGATCCTGACATCGAGCCGGCACGCATTCCGATTCGGGTGAAGGTGAACGGCGTCGAGGGCGCCCCGAAAACGGAGTGGCGCGTCGAGGTAGCGAGCCACCGCATTCTCACACCCTCAATCGTGTTCGGGGTGATCTTGAACGCGGTCAAATCGACCGCCGGCGACGTGACCGACGTCATATTTCGAGCGAGGAGCAAGGTCGGCATCGAAGGTCACGGCGTCGTGTCACTCGATGAGCAAGGTTTCTCCCCGATGGGCGCCGCCAGCCCGGCCGTGTTTTCGCAGCTGCGGATGTTCGGGCTGATGGAAGCCGCGTTTGCGAACGCCTTCGAAAGCTCCCGTGTGACCTCGATCGACCTGGAGCTGGACCTCGAGCGGAGCCGCGACGTGTTTCAAGTCTCCGACGCCTCTGTGGCCTCTGATGAGGTCGACCCGGGCGAGGAGGTGACGATCTACGTCAGGCTGCGCCGCGTCGATCTGCCCGACACCATCCGCGCGGTGAAGGTCCGCATTCCGAAGGCCGCTGCCGGTCAGACCGTCCGGGTGCAGGTGGCCGCGGGCAACCAAATCGCCATCGAGCAACCTCGAGCGGGTTCGCTCGGCGACCTGATCGAACGGACCCACCGGCGCTACCCCGCCACCTCTTTGGTGGTGGCCCTTCAAATGCCCACGCGCGGCCTTAGTTTCGAGGGGCACGTGGTCGATTCGCTTCCCGCCTCCGCGCTGAACTCGCTTACGCTCGTGAGCAGCACAAAAGATAGCCGCCCGTTCGTCACGCAATCGCGTACGGAGATCAAGCTGCAGCAAGTCGTGATCGGTGGCGCCAACCTTGCACTTCGCGTCAGTGAGGTCGCGCGCGACCAGCTTCTCGGCGAGTAACAAAACGATGAACATCTCAAAGACGACTATTCGAATCGGGTTGGCAGGGCTAGTTCTCGCAACGAGCGCGAGCGTTGCCGCGGTGACCACTCAAAGCTTCGTGCTCGATAGCGCCGACGCATTCTTCGCGGGCGAGCTCGAGGGCGCTGCGGTTCACTCCGACGGCTCGGTACGAGCTGGCGCTGTCACCACGCGAACCGGGCTCGATAACGTTCCCCTCGCCTACAGTGTGGCTCAGCGCGGCAGCGCGATGTTCATCGGGACGGGCACCAACGGTGTCGTCTATCGGTTCGATGGGAAGAACGCGAAGGTGTTCGCCAACACCGGCGAGCTGCTCGTCTCCTCGCTGGCGTTCGGGCGTGACGACGCGCTGTACGCGGGGACGCTCCCGAGCGGCAACATCTACCGAATCGATGCCAAGTCCGGAAAGACGAAACGCTTCTCGAGCCCCGCGGGCGCGAAACACATTTGGGCACTCCACTATGACAAGAAGCGTGGGCAGCTGATCGCAGGGACGGGCCCCGAGGGAAAGGTGTTTGCGGTCGACTCGATCGGTCGCGCAAAACTGCTCCACAAGGCCGAGGCCTCGCACATCATGACGCTCGCGGGCGACGGCAAGGGGACGATCTACGCCGGCACCAGCGATGACGCCTTGGTTCTGCGGATCCTGCCGAACAACCGAACTGAGGTCGTCCACGACTTTCCGGGCAACGAGGTCACGGCGCTCGACTATCACGACGGGAAGCTCGCGGTGGCAGCAAATACGTTCAAGGCTGCCCCAGGAAGCCAATTCAAGCCCTCAGCGGCCGGCAAGCCAGCCACCCCCGCGCGCCCGGCTACCCGACCCCGCCCCGGAAGCGGGGAGCTCTGGCGCGTCGACGCCGACGGGCGCGCCGAAATGCTCGTGAGCCGGAAAGACACCCATTTCACCGCAGTTCAGTGGGGCAACGACGGCGCGATCTACGCGGGCGGCGGTCACGAGGGCCGCATCCTCCGGGTCGAGGCCGACGCGAGTTATTCGATCTGGGTCGATATCGAAGAACGCCAGGTCCTCGCGCTCGATCTCCGCTCAAAGAACCCTTCATTCGTCACCGGTGACAGCGCGGCCATTTACCGCGTGCAATCGGGAACGCGGCGCGGCGCGGTTTGGACGAGCAAAGCACTCGACGCGCGCTTCGCATCGAAGTGGGGCCGGCTCACCTGGCGGGGTCGAGGACGCATCGTTTTCCAAACGCGCTCGGGCAATACCCAGGAACCGGGCGACACCTGGAGCGGCTGGTCGAAAGATCTCAAACAGCCTGGAGCCGTCGCAAGTCCGCCCGGACGCTTCATCCAAGTGCGCGCGAAGCTTCCGAAAGACGACTCCGCCGTACTCCGCGCGGTCGAGCTCTTCTATCTGCCGCAGAATCAGCGGGCGCGCGTCTCAGACGTGAAGGGCAGCCGACCTCCAGCCAAGCGCGGAGAGCCGCCTCGCCAACCACCGCTGCCAACCACCCTTCTCAACCTGACTTGGAAGGTCGACAACCCCGACCGGGATCCGTTGCGCTATCGCATCGGCTATCGGGAAGAAGGGCAAGCGGTGTGGCGCGACATGTTTGGCGAAGACGTGGTCCTCATCGAACCGAAGTACACCTGGGACACCGGCAGTATCCCGGACGGGTATTACGTGGTGCGGGTCCAAGTCTCGGATGAAGAAGCCAATCCGGACGGGCTCACCCTGCAATCGGACGCCGCATCGGAGCCGATCCGCGTCGACAACCACCCACCGCGCATCGAGCAGCTCAAGGTTCACAAAGGGCGCGTGAAGGGGCGCGTCGTCGACGAGCTAGGCCCGATTGCACGCATTCAGATGTCGATCGATGCCGGTACCTGGCGCGACGTGTTCCCTACGGACTCCCTGCTAGACAGCCCGAGCGAGAGCTTCGACGTCTCGCTGGGTGATCTGTCAAACAGTGCCCACATCGTTGCGGTTCGCGCATTCGATGCGTCGGGTAATCAGGCGAACCGCGAAATCACCGTGAAAATAAGGAGATAGAGACGACCTTCCCGGCGTGCGCCCGAACTTGTTCACGCGAGACGCTGGCGGTGGGTGTTGGCACCTGTCAGTCCGCTCCCTTACCTTGTTTCACTTGATTTGAATCTGGGGACGGCCGTGGTAAACACGCGCACGCAAAAAGGGCGATGTGGTGCCGGAAGACCCGGACCTTAAGGAGAAGAACGTATGAAGATCAGCAAACTAGCTTTGATTGCACTGCTCGGCGGTGCACTGATGGCCTTCGGCTGCGACAGCGATAGCGGCACGGGCGGCGCGGGTGCGGGCGGCGACGGCGGTGCCGGTGGCGCAGGCGGTGAAGGTGGCAGCGGCGGCGCGCCCGGGGTGGACGATCCTTGCGAAGGGTCGCCCTCTTGCGTCTTTTGCCCAGCGGACTCACTCGATCCGGTCCTCGCAACATTCTTGCCAGACGGACTCACCGCTCCGATCATCTTCACAGCGGCACCCACCGCGGCGCCAGTCGCGGGTGAGGATGTCACAATCGACATCGATGCGGAGACCTTCATCGCCGGCCTTGCGGTTGCTGTCAGCCTGAGCGTCACCGAGGGCGGCACGACCACCTACGTCGCCACCGGTTCAGCTGACACGGCTGAGATAGATATTCCCCTGCAGACGGTAATGGGTGCCGCGAACGAGGACTTGGTAATCGAGCTCGGCGCCGGAAGCGGCGACTTCCTGGTCGACGTCGATGCCACGGAGATCGTGGTCACCCTCGACGAGGCCCTCATCAACATGGCCGTCACCGCGCCCCTCCCGCTGGACCTTACCATCGACGCGACGGCCACCGGCCCATGCGAGCTGTCGGGTCCCGGTGTCACCATCCCCGTGCCAGCCCCCACCAACTAAGGGCGCACGAACCGTTTAGACCAGCAACACACACGATGAAGGGCGGATGCCGAAAGGCGTCCGCCCTTTTTTTATGCGTCTACTTCGTGAAGCGGCCTACCTTGAGCCGGTGCATCACCGCCAGCTTCTGACGCTCCTTGTAGGCCTGATGGCTCGCGTCGCCCGCCTCGTTGCTTTCGTCGGTCGCCCGGTCGAGCACCTGGAACTCGGTCTGCACGAAGATCGTGTGACCGAGCCCCTCGGTCGC
>Ga0316191_10001966_pt1 | contig 14818 bp, 8 predicted proteins | sample Eddworburr2cm_MG_FD_204928 | JGI IMG/M metagenome (GOLD analysis project Ga0316191, IMG submission 204928) | Coastal sediment microbial communities from Maine, United States - Eddy worm burrow 2 cm | ecosystem: Environmental > Aquatic > Marine > Coastal > Sediment | place: USA: Maine | collected...
GCCGACATCGTCGTTTATCCCTCGTTGTACGAAGGCTACGGCAATGCCTTTGTGGAAACCATTTACTGCAAAAAACCGATTGTGATCAACCGCTATGCCATATTCGTGGCCGACATCGAAAACAAGGGGTTCGATGTCATCTCCTTTGACGGATATATCACAAACAGCACCGTCCAGCGAATTCAGAATCTTCTGGGCAATCCGACCCATCTATCACGGATGGTGGAGAAAAATTACATGCTCGGCTGGAGATACCTTTCCTACGAAATGCTCGAAGAAAAGCTGGAGCAGCTTCTGATTAATTTTTACGGATCCTGAGGAATCACACCCTAATTGAGTGAAAAACACTCAATTAGGCGTTAATAGTTATTTGTTATTAGAATTTGATCATCTCTTCGTTTTATAACCTTCCGGCAGATGAAATATAGGAAAGAATAACATGGCCGGTCAGTTGATTACAATAACCTTGACAAGATAGGTGCTGCGGCCCTGATCATCGATTTCTCCGGCCACCATTACGACGTGATCCCCGGCGCTGATAATCTTTTCCGCTTTAAATCGCTCGATCAAAGGATTAATCAGATCTGCGAGTTGCTTACTTTGGGGCATCGTCAAGAGGGATAAACCGCGGTGAAGCAACAGCTGCCGCAATACCCGCAGGCTGTTCACCACCCCGTAGACCGGAACTCCGATGCGGGCTGCTGCAAGCGAACGCAATGTCGCTCCGGATAAAGAGAATCCGATCACACAGCGGGCCTTCATGCGTTTCACAAGCGTTACGGTCGCCTCGGCCATACGGTCGTGGAGGCCTTCCCGGCCCTTAATTTGAACGGCAGCGGGATGTCGCCTTCCCAATTCCACTTCAGCCGCCCGGCAAATCCTATCCATCTCTTCAACGGCCTGCACCGGATAACGTCCGGATGCGGTCTCACCGGAGAGCATCACGGCATCGCTTCCGGCCATAATGGCACCGTAGACATCGGTCACCTCCGCCCGGGTCGGTCGATGCTGATCGATCATCGACTCCAGCATTTGCGTGGCAGTGATGACCGGCACGCCGCGGGTATTCGCTTTGCGGATGATCTGAGCCTGGATGGCGGGCACCTGTTCCCGGGGCAAAGTTACGCCCAGATCACCCCGCGCAATCAGAATGCCGTCGGCCGCATCCAGAATTTCGTCGATGTTGTCGATGCCCTTGCGGTCTTCGATCTTGGCAATGATAAACGAATCTCCAGCACCCCATTCTTCCAGACGGATTCGCATTTCAAAAATCTCGGTGGCCGAACGGACGAAAGACATCGCAATCATATCCACCCCGAGTTCGGCCCCGAATTCAGCGTCGATCAGATCCTTTTCATTGATAAGAGGGAATTCAAGATTACTGTGGGGAAAAATTGCCCCCTTGCGGCTGTCCAGCACACCTTCAATGATCACCTCACAGACTATGTCTCTACCCTTTTTATCAACGACTTTAAGATCGATCATCCCGTCGCTCAGGTAGATGTGGTGACTCGGTTCGACAAATTTATCGATTCCGTCGTAATCGATTCCGATGCGCTCGAGGGTTACCGAATCTCCGCTTCCCAGACGGATTATCTGTCCGAGTGCGAGCCTGAGAGCATCCCCGGTCACCACGGTTCCCACCCGCACCTTGTGTCCCTGTAAATCCTGCATAACAGCGACCTCACGACCGATAGATCGGCAGGCGTCTCGCAGCCGATTGAAGGTGTCTCGATGGCTCTGATGGGTGCCGTGCGAGAAATTGAGTCGAGCGACATTCATGCCGGCGCGAATCATGGCTTCCAGATTCCGGGGCCGATCAGACGCAGGACCCAGGGTGCAGACAATCCGGCTGTAGCGGGGAGATTTTTCCAACATCATCGGTTTCTCGCAGGGAAAAACGTTTCGTGGGATTTGAATATCTTTTGGTACAATTCGTATAGATACATAACTTCCATCGGAGGTCAAGCCATTATTGTTACAGATCTTAGTACCTAATTATTGATATCACCTCATGTTTGCGAAGGATTTATCTAACAAAATATTTTCGCCACCAAGACACTAAGACACGAAGTTTTAATTATATTAAACATTTATTTTTTGTGTCTTGGTGCCTTTGTGGCTATTCTTGCCTGCTTATCCGGGTTGGGTATGAACAAATCTTAAGATACCTTTCAAATCAATTGTACCATGCAACATCTATGAGACAGTTGTGAGACAATTCTAAGTCTCGAAATGACCCTAAGAAAGACTGGCCGGTATTCCCCAAATCCTGCAGACTCAGACGCATCAATGCTTTAGAGAAGGGGAGGAAACCTTGGCACGAATTTTGATCTATATATCGATAATAAAAATCAATTGGATATCGACCAGAAATTATAAACTGTAAAAGTTAGAAGCCCGATATAGGAGGAAGTAAAATGGCGCGAGCTGCCTTAATTGTAATGGTCACCTGGTTTTTTGTAAGTGGTGAAGGAATGGCAAAAAAACCACCGAAAGATGACACACCACCGCAGGAAGAAATTACACCACTGCCGGAAGATGTTATGCCACCGCCGGAAGGTGATATCGAAGAGCTACGTCAGGAAAACGCTCAGTTGCAGGCAGAGATCGATCTGCTGAACGATGATATCGCACAGCTTAAATTTGTCTCGGCTGACAACAAGAAGGTCAAAGCCGAAAAGGACCTACTGGCGGCCGATAACAAGGAAATCAAAGCCGAAAAAGATAAACTGGCGGCTGACAACAAGAAGGTTAAAGAGGAAAAGGACAAGCTGGCGGTCGACCACAAAAAGGTCAAAGAGGAAAATGACAAGCTGGATGGCGGAACCACAGCTTCCAGCCAGGTCGTCGGCTGGCAGTCCTATCCCTCCAACAGCGGTTATTATGTTGTGGCCTGCGAGGATATGTACCCCAGCCCCGGCGACTACGACTTCAACGATCTGGCGGTCGCCTACCGCTTGCAGCTCGCTTGAGCTCAACACCATTGGAGGCATGTCTGGAGCCGACGCGCCCTTTGAGGCCGGCATTGTAACCCTGCGCAATGGCACCGGCGCTATCGTCGAGCAAAAGCAGATGAACCGCCGCTGGCCACCAGCTCTCAATGCCGAGGGCTGCAATGACGCTCGTTCCTACCCGGAGTGTTGGATCTGGGGAGACGGGATGAGCCCACTCCTCGCCTTGCTGCCCGATGTCCTGACTGGAACGGCCAACACCGGTTTCGACTCCGGCAACGACCGCGTCTACGTCGAGGGTGGAATGAGGATGGAATATCCCCAGTCCACCGGCTTCACCGACGACTCTCACCGGTCTTTCGTCGTGTCGTGGGTGGCTCCCGAGGGCAAGGTGCTCGACGGACAGCTCTTGTTCCGCGGGCGCTATGATCACGAGTGCAACGGGCTCGGATCCGCCGACCTCTTCAAGACCCTGTTCCTCCGGGACAGCTACACCCCGGCGAACAACTTGACCTCGTCAGCGGTCCAGGTGGTGGTGGACACACCCACGCTGCTGACCATCGAGGTGAACGTGCAAGCCGGGCTCGAAGAGGTGCGCGATGCCTACCTTGCTGATGGATTGAGTCTGCCCGGCGCAGGCTGTGTCGCGCCGTAGCAAGTGAAGCGCCTGGTTGTAGTCTTCGGAACCGGGTTTGAAGTGGGGGCAGTCGGATCATCGGCTGTCCCCACTTTTGTGCATTGGTAACAGAAATGACATCGGCGATGCGTAGGAACACGAATGCGCGGGCCGTGGGATTGTGGCACCGAAACTTATCGTCTTCCCGGATGCCGCGAGAGCAAAACATCAGGGCCTTCAGTAACCACAAATTCATCTTTTTCGCTATTTTGGCGATTTTTTTTTAGCTGCTTGCCATTTTCTTAAAATTCCTGATTCACAAATATGTTTACAAAGGAAAGATTCTTGCCCCAATGGTAAGAAACATTGTATCCGTGTTTCGGGTGTATTATCTTGGCAGATGGCAATCATGGCAACTCATTTCAGTCGTCTGTTTGGCTTTTTTCATTCGACCCAAGGAGGACGCGTCATCACCCGGCAAAAAATGACATACTGCGCGGTGTGTTTAATTGTATTTGGGATGCTTTTCATTATTTGCCCCGCAACCCATGCCGTTGCTCAAGAGGTCGACCAAACTTACCGGGGCCGCCGAATCGATCTGACCGACTTCGCGGGCCACCGGTCGAGCTGCGGGCCCTATGATTTTACCACGGACGCATTTCCATTACAGATTTCGAATGTGCGTTTCAACGGCCCGGCCGACAGCTTGGCCAACATTGCGGTTGAAATCGACGGCGACGGGATCGACAACGACGGTGACGGTTTCAGCGACTGCAGCGACCCAGAGGGGTATCTGGCGGTCGATTCAAACATCGGGACGCCCGACAGGGTCTCGGATATGATCGGCAGCCTGGAAGATAAAGTTGATTTTGGTTTTCGCCACTGGTCGGCTGCGGCGGGGGATCCGATCGGCGATGACAGGGATCTTGACGACAGCATGGGCGCGCATCGTGCCGCCAACACCGGCGGCCGGATTTTGGAGGTCAGCATCTTCGGCGGAACCACCGAGTGGGATTTCAATGTTTCCCAACCCGGGTATTATATTCTGTCGCTCTTCGGCTGGTGGCGGGACACCCGGGCCTATTATCTTGACGGCAATCAGTGGCAGCCGCTGCCCCAGCCGTCCGGTCATTTCGCACAGTATTATCTGGTCCGGCTTTCACAGCCCGCTGCCCGGTTCAAGCTCGAAAACGGCTATCATTTCCATGCCCAGATTTTTAAGGTCGGGACCGATCCTTTCAGCGGTTCGGCTCCGGATCCATTGCATCCCAGGCTCTATTTCAAGCCCGGGGATATTCAGCACTTAAAAGACAGGATCGAGGATGTCGCCGTTTTGGGCAACCCGACGGACAGTTACCGGCATTTTCTTTTAAACGGCTGGGGCAGCGCCTCGTTTTACCTGGCGGCGGATTTTTCCTCCTGGCAGGACCTGGCCGACCCGCGAACCTTTTCCAATGGGTTGTCATATCTGGCATTGGCCTACGTTTTAACCGACAACACCGACTTTGCCGGCAAGCTCATCGAGATGATGCTGCTGGCAGCGAGTTGGGATTCAGGCTGGGGGCGTGATCGAAGTGTTTTGAAAAACGGCGAAATGCTGGCCGGCATGGCGATCGCCTACGACCTGGTTTACCACTATCTGACGCCCTACCAGCGCGACATCATCCGGCGTGCGCTGGACCGCGAATGCCGCTACCTGTGGGTCAAATCGCTCAATGCCGAGCACTATGGCGACGGCGAGTACTGGTGGGCATCTGAAAAAAGCAACAACTGGGCGGCGGTCGTCCATGGCGGGCTGGGCGTTGCCGGTCTGGCGCTTTTGAACGAATCGAAGTATGCCCAGGACTATGTCGACCAGGCCGTCAAAATCAGCAAGCGGTTTATGGACACCAATTTCGACGCCGACGGGGCCTACCAGGAGTCGTTCATGTATTACGAATATGCCCTGGAATACCTGATGATCTTTGTGGAGGCGCTCAAAAACGTCAGCGGGATCGATCTTTATCGCTACAACAACGAGGTTATTCAAAAATCCACCACCTGGCACCTTTACGGCGTCGAGCCCTCGAAAGCGTCCATGACCCCTTTTGACAACGACACTGAAAACGGTTTTGTGGCGTCGCCCTACTTGCTGGCCGTCGCCTCAGCCTACGATGACCCCCTGATCATGTGGCATTGGAACAACATCGCCGGGCTGCATCGCAATCGCGCCGTTCTCTCATCGTTGAATATGGGCGGGACCACCCACCTGGTTCCCCTGGTTTTGCTCTGGTACGACGATACCGTCGCGCAGACACCCCCCGGCGGGAAGCTGCCGTTGGGCGCGGTCTGGCCCGACTTCGGCCGGGCGGTTTCTTTGACGGGGTTCGAGGCGGGCGACGGCATTCATTTCGCGCTGCAAAGCGGCGTCGGCGGCTTTCACGGCAACCACCAGGACCAAGGCAGTTTTTTTCTCTCGGCCTATGGCGAAAGGCTGGTGGGCGAGGGCGGGGTTTATAACTTCGAGGATTCGAAATATCACAACATTATCATGATCGATGGCACGGGGCAGGGGACGCCGGACCTGGAACAGCCGCAGCGGGCGGGGATCGCCGGATTTTTGCATTCGGATCTGGTGGATTACATCGAAGCCGACACCACTCACGCTTACGCTTATAAGCGGGGCAACCCCGTTCAAAAAGCAAGCCGGCAGGTACTGTTCGTCCGACCGACGGATACAACTGCCGCCTATTTCGTCATACTGGATCAAGTCGAAAAAGGCGACGGCCGCCCGCACAACTATGAATTTTTGCTGCATTCGACCAAGGGAAATCCGATTAAGGCCAGCGCCGGGAATCGATTCAGAATCGATGGCGTCCAGGCGGGATTAGAAGTCTTTTTCGCGCAGCCCGCTGCGATATCCAGCAGCATTGACACCGAGCACGACGTGCCGGTATTGAAGGCCGCCGCTGCCAGCGCGCAGTTCGAGGGGCTGTTTTTCACGCTTCTTTTCCCGACCAGCGCGCAGCATACCTTACCCGCGATCCGTGCGACCGAGACATCTCAAGCAAGTGTCATGCATGTCGGTGACGATATCATTTTATTTAACAAAACCGGCTCAAGCATTACCTACCAAAATCTCAAAACCGATGGTCAGATTGCCATAATCCGAGAAAATCAAAATTTGGCTTTCGCCGCCGTGTTCCAGGCCACCGAGTTAACTTACAACCAGATCGATTATGTTCGCACGGATATTATCACCAATATGGTCTTCGGTGTTTCAGAAGATAGTTATCACCTGACGATCGGTAATGAATCGATCGAGAAAAGCAATTCGGCCGCCACCGTCACGCTTGGCGGTCTGGTCCCGCGGGGCACGTATCCCTTAACGGACAACGGCATCGATCCAGGTTGTTTTATCGCATCGGAAACGGGCTTTTTTTCCTTAGAAACAGTGCTCAATCAAAAGCATGTCTATAAGATCGACTCTATTGCGCAATAACTTTTGAGATCATCTGCTACATTCGTTTGTGAAAAAAATGAACGCTGTTATTATTGTCGCAATTTATGGTTTTCAAATTCGACCGCTATAGTCGCTCCTTGACCCCTGCCGGGGCTGGAGATACCCAGCGTGCCGTTGTTGGCTTCCACAAAAATTTTGCAATAATGCAGACCGAAACCCGTGGATCCCTTGCTCGATTTTCCAAAGTTGAACACCTGGGTAATAAAGGCCGGATCGATCCCGATGCCGCTATCGCTGATCTCCAGTCCGGTGTTGCCGTTGCGCGAGAAAGTTCTGAACGTCATGGTGTTTTGCTGATCGGCTTTTACTTCATCAATGGATTCGTAACTGTTTTTAATCAGATTCACCAGGACCTGCATAAACCTGTTTTTATCGATCAGCAGATCCGACAGGTTCGGATCAAATTCACGCCTGACACGGATATTTCTCTTTTCAAGGGCGCTCACCTGCATGCGGATGGCATCTTCAACCAGGGTGTTCAGATCATGTTTTGCCTTCATTTCATGCTCAGCCGTCACATAGGACTGCTGCAGCGAGAGAATTTCGGAAATATAAGAGATTGCCGAATCTATTTTATCCACTTGATCGGACTGGTTTTTGCGATTGACCGCCAGGGTTCGAACCAACTCGCCCATATAATTGAACACCTCCTGCTCCCGGCGGTCATTGGCAAGGTGCCGATTAAATATGCTGTCTTTAGCGCTTAGCACGTCGTAGCATTTGACCATATAGCGGTACATTCCGTCGGTATCGGCGTTTTTAAGGCTGTCCAGGTAGGCAATGACGGGTGTCACGGCGTTGCCGATATTGTGCAAAATCATGGCGGACAGCTGCGCCCGGCCGGCTTCCATGGCCTTGCTGACCAGCTCATTCTGGGTTTTCTTGAGTTCAGCGGTCCGTTCATCGACCATCAGTTCGAGCTTTTCCTGATACGTTCTTAATTCTTCCTCCATTTGTTTCAGTTCGGTGATGTCGGCCAGCAGATTTAACACGGCGGGCCTTCCTTCCCAGTTGATGGGTACTGAATTGATCAACACCCAAACTTTCCGACCGTCGTTTTTTAGCATCCTGAACGTATAGGAGCCGGGACCATTTTGATTCCTGATCCACCCTCCGTGTTTTTCCAGCATCCTCGGCCTGTCTTCCGGGGCGATGAAATTGGCAAAAGACATATCGGCCATTTCTTCAGCAGTGCAGCCCATCATTTTTTCGGCCCTGGGGTTGGGAAATTTAATTACATCGTCCTGGTCGATAAAAATGGCTTCGCTGGCATTGTCGACAAGGATCCGGTAGCGTTCTTCGCTCTTTCGCAGCGCCTCCTGGGCCTGCCGGAGTTCGGTGACGTACCTGTCGGTCGAATCGAGCATTTCTACAAACGTCCGATTCAACAAACCGAATTCATCATCCCGCTCGATTTCAAGAGCCGGGATACGCGTGGACCCGATGTCAATTGCTGAAGCGGCTGCGGTGAGTTCTGTAACGGGCCGGAGCAGTTCCCTGATAAACCTGCGCCCAAAGAGCATGATGACGCCGAAGATGATCGCGATGACGCTGCCCATCGTTCCAATCATTATCTGGAAATTTCGCTGCAGCTGATCAAGGGGCAGCAGCATGGCGTAGGCCAGTTGTTTTCCACCGAATTCCTCTGATTTGGCCATCGTCCGGTACTTGGTGCTCCCGCCCTGAATATCGGTCACCCGGCCAGGTCGGGGAGCATCAGGCATTTTTTCCATGGTTTCAGGCACGATATCTGAAACCGCCGGCCGGCCGTCCACCCACATGATGAAGCTGTTCACCAGCTTTTCCTGAACCGATGCCTGAAACTCCCTGTCTGTAAAGCTAATTACACCCAAGGCGTATCCCAGCGGCCTTCCTCCTTTTACTATCGGTACTGAATAGCCAAAAAACAGCTCCCCGCCGGATGCGATTAGATTCACAGATCTATCCTTCATGTCCGGGAGCGCGCACGAGAATCCCGGCTGCCCTGCAACTGCAATGATATTCTTATTTATGCCGGTAACGCAGACGCCGGCAAACTTGAGAACTGCTATCTGGGAGGCCAGATAGTTCTTCATCTGCGAAACAATGTCCAGCTCCAGTGTCATCTGAAGCGTGTTGTCCGAGGCGATCCTTTCAAGCCCCCTGATGAGGTCGTGCTGCCGGTAGTCGAGGATCAGTGAAAATGTTTTTAGTCCTGCCTTCAGCCGGTTTTCAAAAATGCCGCGTAGCTGATTGTCGAGCATCGTTCCGAAAATGATGCCCGAAATAAGCATTGGAATCATGATTGCAGCGATGATCAAGCTTGTCAAACTACCCCTGAATGATTGAAAGTACTTTCGCATTAAAACGTTCCCACCTGTTAAAATTCTGATATCGTCATACCCTGCCGGTCAAAAGGGTTCTGACCCTATTCCTCACGGATCCGGTTCTCGTGCCTGCCGTATACGAAGTCAACGAAACCGGATACTGGAATTCAGAAAACCTTCGTGCAGTCTAAGCCCTTCCCCATTGTGACGATGCCTGCTACCGATATACATAATCGGCCGCTGTCAACAGCGGCGCTGGTATGTCGATTCCAAGCTGTTTGGCGCGTTTTATGTTCAAAACAATCGCATAATCAGGAGCATCATCGATCGGCAGGTCACCGGCTTTCTCACCGTTTAAAATTTTCCCGGCCTTCTTGCCGGCCGCTAATCCCATCGATTTGAAGTCCACGGCCGCTCCACCGAAAAGACCGATCTCGGAAAAGAAGTAATTCAATGCCATTTCAGGTTTTTTGGAATTTTCTATGGTCCATTTGAATATTTCCGGCGCCGTGTAGGTAACGGTTTCTGAAACCTTCAGCGTCAGTGCCACCGGGTATATGGCTCTTACGCTGTCATCGTCGTTTAAGCGGGTGATCAGGTCTGCGTATTCCTGCCAGTTCCTGACCCGGATCAGCTGCCATTCGACGGTCCCCTGCTGTTTTGCAAGCTCCAGTTCAAATTGCTTGGTAATGGCGTTGCCGGTCGGGGAGTAATCGGTAATCCCGACAATCTTGGCTCCCGTCAGACCGGCAACCGCATTTTCCATCACTCTCATGGATCGCACCACGTACAGCTTTTCATAGATCCCGGTAATGTTTTTGCCCGGTTTCTCCCGGCCGTCCATGAAATGCTTTCTGGCATTGTACATTTCCGGCTGGCCGTTCATCCCCGAGAAAACCGCCGCGACATCCGGCCTTCCGGCCATCGGCAAAGCGATTTCGCGAAAGGCATTGTCATCCAGGGTGACAATGACATCTGGCTTGAATGAATCAATTTCCCTCAAAGCTTCGGCCGCCACTCTTTTCATGGCTTCCGGAGTGGTGTTGGTCCGCTTCGTTTCCATGTGATAGCTTTTTACGCTGAGATTAATGCCATCGATCCAACCTTCCTGGACTAGCCCCTTGATGACACCCTGTTCCTGGGGCCAGCCGCACACATGGTTTTTCTCGTAGCTTGCCACAATGTAAACGCGCTTGAAATCTTCCGTAGCCAACGCCGTGGTTGAAAAAATCATAATGCAAATTGTCATGTATAGTTTTCCAAGTTTTTTCATTTTACAGTCTCCCGTTTTCTAAGTACTTAGTATCCGCCGCCATTGAGGCGATACGGCATGGAAATTTCTAAGGCAAAGCCCGTGCCAAAGATGGAATAATTGATAACCAATTGAAAATTATTGTTATTTTAGAATTATATTGGGTGAAGATTAACAAGTTCTTTCATCTTGATAGCAAGCTTGGAGGCGGCCTATCATTTTGAGAGAATTTTCGAACATCTATATCTCATATTGAGCATTAAACGAAAAATCAACAAATCCGAGTCAAATATATATTTGATTTTTATCATGAAAAAGGTCTATATAAGAAAAATTTTATAATTTTGCATACTTCTTGCTTGTATAAAGTCGGGGTACTCTGTCCCGTAGTTCAGGTTCCCCGAAACACTCATGAAAGGAGCACTCTCATGCGTAGAAAATTGACCCAATGGGCTCTGGCAGGTATTTTGGCGGTTATGCTGCTAATCTCTTCCACTTCTCCGGGGGCCGAAGAATCCCTCACGCTGTCTATCGGCATTGTGCCCCAGCAGAATGCGACCAAATTGGCACGGCTGTGGACGCCGATATGCAATCATCTCAGCCAACAGACCGGCTACCGGTATGTCTTCAAAACCGCCAAAAATATTCCCACCTTCGAAAAACGATTGGCCGCGGGTAAATATGACATGGCCTACATGAATCCTTACCATTACACCGTATTTTCGATCGATCCGGGCTACCGCGCCTTTGCCAGGGAAACCAATAAACGAATTCAGGGCATTATCGTGGTCAAAAAAGACAGCGCCATTCAGTCAATTGCCGAGCTGTCCGGCAAAACCCTGGCCTTTCCGGCACCGGCGGCTTTTGCAGCCAGTTTATTGCCGCGCGCCTACTTCAAAACGAAACAAATTGAAATTAGTCCCCGGTATGTGAGCTCCCATGATTCCGTTTATCTGACGGTTTCTAAGAGTTTGTATCCTGCCGGAGGCGGCATTCAGCGAACATTCAACAACATGCCCGAATCGATTCGCAAGCAGCTGCGAATTCTCTGGAAAACCCCGGGGTATACCCCGCACGCGTTTGCGGCCCATCCGCGGCTACCGGAGGCCGTCGTCAAAGACACCGCCGATGCCCTGATTGCAATGAGCACCGACGAACAAGGCGGCAAGCTATTGAAAAATCTTAAATTCAATCCAATCGGTCCGGCCAGGGATGAAGATTGGGACGATGTGCGCGGATTGAGGATTGCGCTTTTGTAGCACCTGAACATCATACTTAGTTAGGTGAAATCATGTCATTTCGGCTAAAGACCGTTCTGGGTATCGCTGTTATCGAGGCGATCACCCTGTCGCTGCTGATTTGGACCAGTTTGAATTTTCTCAAGACCTCCAACGAGAGCGCCTTGATGGAACGGGCTTCAACGACAGCGGTAATGTTTGCGACCATGACCACCGATGCCGTGCTGTCCTTTGATCTGGCTTCGCTGGAAAGCTTTATCGAGGAGCTGTTGAAAAATCCGGGGGTTGTATACGGACGCATCATCAGCAGCAGCGACGGCCTGCTGGCTGACGGCGGTGATCGTGATGTTTTGACACGCCCATTTGTGGCCGATGCCGATTTTCGATCCATAGTCGATGGTGTTTACGACGTTGAGGCAAAGATCACATTGGAAGGCAACACCTATGGCGTCGTCCAGGTTGGACTGAGCATCACAGCGCTGCAAAGCCTTTTCGGTGCAGCGCGTAACCGGATTACGATTCTGGCCCTGGTGGAAATGGCACTGACAGCCTTTTTTTCACTCGTGCTGGGTTTTTGGCTGACCCGGCAGCTGGGAAGTTTGGCCGAGGGGTCCCGCCAAATCTCGGCCGGGAAGCTGGGGTACCAGATTCCTATCCGGGGCAGCGATGAACTGGCCCAGACCGCCGGGACATTCAACCAGATGTCACTGGATCTGCAACAGTCATACCGGCAGCTAAACGATGCGTTGGCACAGGCCCATGAAACAGGCCGCGAGTTAGCACTCAGTGAAGCCAAAATGCGCGCCGTGCTCGACGGTGCCGTTGACGGCATCATTACCATCGACGAAAATGGCATCATCGAATCTTTCAATCCGGCCGCCGAAAAGATATTCGGCTACACCTCCCGGGAAGTTATCGGCAACAATATCAATCTCCTCGTCCCGAAGCCCCACAAACAAAAGCATAACGATTATATTCACCGCTATATAACTACCGGCAGTGCCACAATTATTGGTATCGGCCGGGAAGTAGAAGGTGAGCGGAAAAATGGCGACTTGTTCCCGCTTGAGCTCGGTATCAGCGAAATAAATATTGAACAAAAGCGGCTGTTTACCGGTATTGTTCGGGATATCAGCCAGCGTAAGCAGACGGAGGAAGAACTGCGGCGGTATCGTGAAAATCTTGAGCAGCTGGTTGAAGAGCGTACCCGGGAACTTGAAGATACCCAGCAAAAACTGGTTGAACAGGCCTATGAGTCCGGCCGGGAGCAATTGGCGTCGATAATGCTGCACAGCATCGGCAATGCGGTTACGCCTTTCACCTCCCGGATCGACTCTTTGAAAAACAGCCTGCCCGACCATGTTGTCGACTACCTGGAAAAAGGCTATGCGGAGCTCTCCGGGCATATGGACAACCTGAATGCGTATGTTCAGGAAGATCCGAGAGGACAGGAGGTTTTTGCTTATATCGGCGAACTAATCACTTTTTTAAAACAGTTTAAGACGGATTTTCATTTCCATCTCGAAAAAATGAACTCCTCCATGGAGGATGTCGTTGAAATACTAGCGTTTCAGCAGAACTACGAGCCCAGCAAACGGGAAGATCGCCAGCGGACGAATGTGAACGCTCTGATTGAAACGGCCCTTAAAATGCAGATGGACAACTTGAAAAGACGCGGTATTGAGGTTTCCAAAGACCTTGAGCGCGATTTACCGGAATTGTTTGTCGATCAGAATCGATTGATACAAGTTCTCATAAATATCATTAAAAACGCTTACGAGGCGATTGATGCCCGCCAGGAAACTGATGCCCCGAAACGAATAAATCTCAAGACTTTTTCAGACAAAGATCGGATATCCATTGAAATTAGAGACTCGGGAATCGGTATTGCGCCTGATCAAATTCAGCAGCTATTCGAGCCGAGCATGTCGGAAAACGGTTCGACGGGGTTCGGTCTGCAATACAGTAAAATATTCATGGAGAACAACAACGGACGGCTGGAGGTAAATAGTCCTATCATCGGTCAAGGAACCACCTTTAAACTTGTTTTCAAACATAAGCCTTGAACTCAATTTAGGAGCTACAATTAATTACTGAAATAAATCGAAATTCATTGAGATGAAATCCCAGCGCAGACTATTCTGAAGAGGGAAATAACAAATGTGTCCAGAAAAGCTCATTTTCTATTCGAGCCTGTTAAATACTTTTTTTTATAATAATTTCTATATCCTATAAGCATATAAAATCAAAGTGATCACCAAAATAGTGCGTTTGCAGAGACTCATCGCTTGCAAAGCCAATATTTTTGAAAAAGCTATCCCCATAAATGTGGATCTGACTGGCCAAGTTATCCCCAAAAATTAATGGCTACGGCTCATTTAATTTTGGGATTATTTGACAATATTTCTTTTATTATCGGGTGGTTTATGCTATTTTTTCAATATTGAACACCAGTATTGAGCACAAGGAGCATATCCATGGTTCATTTTCAACTTCCCCTGCCAGGGCTTGCAAGGGATATTCCCACGCTTACCGCGAAGCGATTTCGTGCATCTTGCCAGTATCTATAATTCGTAATTATTTCAGATAGAAAAGCGATATCATCACAGCTTCTGCTCTCTTTATCTGTTTTACAGTTCATGTTCAAGTATATTTTTACCTTAAAAATTTGTAAACTTCCGAACCAAACTTAGCAATTCTTATCGTGGCGTTTGGACTGCACTTTCAAATTCAACAAAATTTGAACTGTAGAATTTCATATTCGCCAAACAAATTTACAGGCCCGGCGGACTATAGATTGGGTAATCGGAAATCTACCTTTTGAGCTGAGTGGAGATTTCGTGCCCTATGCTCTGAGTGGGTCTATCTTATTGAAAATACTTGATATTTTAGGAAGGATGTGATAAATCTGAATCTTCATTGATTACAGCAGGTTAGACGATAAGTTACA
>Ga0316191_10001967_pt1 | contig 14818 bp, 15 predicted proteins | sample Eddworburr2cm_MG_FD_204928 | JGI IMG/M metagenome (GOLD analysis project Ga0316191, IMG submission 204928) | Coastal sediment microbial communities from Maine, United States - Eddy worm burrow 2 cm | ecosystem: Environmental > Aquatic > Marine > Coastal > Sediment | place: USA: Maine...
GCAAAAAAGGCACCGTCATCGCCGAAGGTTGTGCCAATACAGCCTCCGGCCACAGCACCGCCGACCGTTCGGCTCATCAGGTCATGGCCACCTCCCAGCTCCAGCCCATGTTCGGCAAGCTCCTGAGCCAGGTCACCGATTCGAACGCCTGGCTGCACGGTTACAGTTTGGCCGACAGTATCGATATTTCGAATCTTGTTGAGTCCGGTCAGATCAACTAACGTGCCGGACGGCGATGAGGTGCAGCCCGTTGCCGAACTATTGGCTCCCATTGGCCGGAATGGTGCTGCGTAATGTGATTCGGGACCGAGAGCACTCTTAACCTCGACCACTCTCGTTGGTCGAATGACCATTGGACCCTGCGAGGCCACAGATTGATATCTGCCGGACCGCCGCAGGTGCATTGCGTTAATTGACATAGCTGACTCCAAATCGAACGGGACGATATTCGATGTTCGAATCAAGACGACAGTCGCCGCCGAAGGTCGGGAAGGGGGATACAAGGTTGCCTGGCGAATGCCATTTCAGGTCGGAAATCGAATTCGAGCATCAATCACCGTGGACCTGGCAACCCCGCTGTCCTAGGTTTCCCCTTAGACCGGTGGCTTTGCGACCCCCTCTTTCGAGAGGTGTGCCTTTATTCAACAACTGCATCGTTGCACAGTAATTTTGAGACTGTCAATTACACCGACTTCGAGATTGCGCGCTCGTCCTCGAAAGAGCGAGAATCCATCCGAGAAGTCCTGATTTCCCGAGGACTTGCATGTGCGACACCAATTATTGCCTGTGCGGCACACCAATCGACCTGCCTTGACATAAGGCCGTGACGGGGTACGGTCTGGCAGAACATACTCTTCTGAAGGAAGTTTGAACCATGAAATGGAGCGGCGGCAGGCGAAGCAAGAACATCATCGATCGGCGGGCAGCCGGGTCCGGCAGAAAACTGGCTGGCGGGGGAATTGGGACGCTGATCATTATTCTGGCGGCCATGTACTTTGGCATCGATCCGACCTTTTTGTTGGAAGGTGTGCAATCGGTGAATGTCGCTCCCGGCAGATCGGAGACCCGGCCAGGTGCAGAGGAGCTCGCCGACGATCCCCTTGCCGACATGATCTCGGTGGTCATCGCTGATACCGAAGATGTGTGGCGCGATATTTTTGCGGGAATCAATCTCCGTTATGAAGAGCCCAGACTGGTTCTGTTTTCCGGATCTACCTCTTCGTCATGCGGGCTTGGCCAGGCAGCCATGGGCCCATTCTATTGCTCGCGTGACAAGAACGCTTACATCGACCTGTCATTTTATCGTGATCTCCAGGATCGTTTTAATGCCCCCGGAGATTTCGCCCAGGCATACGTGATCGCCCACGAAGTGGGCCACCATGTACAAAATCTGCTCGGCATCTCCGCAGAAGTGCAGCGGATGCGGCAGCAAAGCAGTGAAGTCAATTCGAACCAGCTGTCGGTCCGCCAGGAGTTGCAGGCTGACTGTTTTGCAGGCGTCTGGGCGAATCGGTCGCGCGGAGGAAGCAATATATCGCTGGAAGCCGGCGATATCGAAGAGGCGCTCAATGCGGCGAGTGCAATCGGAGACGATCGATTGCAAAAGCAGGCGCGCGGAACGGTAGCACCGGATTCATTCACACATGGTAGCTCGGAACAGCGCGTGCGCTGGTTTCGCAGGGGCTTTGAGCAGGGCAACCCCGATAGTTGTGACACTTTCTCACCAGATTCGGTCTAGCCGTCGAGCCAACCAGGCCGGTTGACAATACAAAACAGAACGACTATTCTGATTTCGTGGTCAGAACCAGAAAATTCGATCGCTCCGCCGTGCTTTCCAGCGTGGTTGAGCTTTTCTCGTCAAAGGGATACTCCGAGACCTCGATGGATGACATCGTCAAGGCATCGGGTATCAGTCGCTATGGTATCTATGGCACCTTCGGCAACAAGCGGGAGCTGTTCGAACAGGCCCTGGAGCGCTACGCGGACAACATGGGGCGCCAGTCCTTTTTACGGTTGCTCGAGCAGGATGCATCACTCAAGCATATCCGTGCTGTTTTCGATGAGCGGATCGAGCACATGTGTTCAAGTCGCTCGAACCGTGGCTGCATGCTATGCCACACGGCGATGGAATTAGCTCCGCACGATCCCGAAATCAAAGACGTGATGCAGAAATTCATAATGAGAATGTCCAAGGCATTCGCTATTGGTGTGGATAACGCGCGGGAAAGAGGAGACGTCAGGAAAGACATTGATAGTAAAGAAGCAGGCGACTTCCTCACCGGGGCCTATTTTGGTCTCGCCGTACTGGCCCGATCCGGGTTTCCAAAGAAAACCCTTAACAAATTTGTAGATACGACTATCGATTCTCTCCGGGACTAAAAAAAATTGACGCAAACAGAACAGGTATTCTGATTACAAGTGATACGCAAATAATGTGAGTTTTTTTTGAGCGAAACAGAATGATTATTCTGTTTCGCATTGCGGCGACTGGCCGTTGATATCAGCAAGAGGTAACAATCATGTTCAAACGGGACGTAACAAGCACAATTTTGGTGGCAACCGCCGCCCTGACAGTGATGTCGGGCGCAGCTTTTGCAGAGTCAGGCGATGACAGCCGGTACGCGAACGAGCTCAATGCGTGCGTTACCGCAATGAAAGCCAATATCGAGATGGATGGAGTCCGCCGAATTCGACACGTAGTGACGAAGCTGGCCCCCGACGTTCTCGGCTACAAGATGACCTTGCAGACCGTCACTTATGCGGACAAGGCGGTAAGACAATACGAAGCCTCCTGCTCTGCAAACGGTGACAATCCTCCATTCAGGCTGCATATCAGGGAGAGCACTGCTTGATTAGTCCTCCACTCACGGCCGATGGCATGGAAGCTGCCGCCGTGAGTATTTGCTGCTGATCCGTTCTCTTGTTGCCGGCGGGCAAGCTGGTTAAGCTGGACCCACTTCGATTTCCTGACACGGCTGCTGATCATTGGATGGCAGCAGCAGAGAGCTACATGGGGACATTCGCGAAATGTGCATGAGAATGGGTTCAGATGCGGGACGCAATTTCCTGTCAACAAGTGACCCGATCAGAGACGAAAGCAAGCGTTCGAAGGATTCTGCTGATCCGCAGACGACCGAGAAGGCCGGTCGCCCATTTGTTCTCGGCGAGCTGTTGAGGCAGTTGTACTTCGGCAGAGCCGGTAAATGATAGACCGAGCGCGTCTGCCGGCCGATATCGTTCTTGCCGCAAATCGCATTGCGCCAAATATCCGGGAAACCGCGCTGGACCATTCTCCGTATTTCAGTGAATTGAGCGGTGCCAACGTTTATCTAAAGCTTGAAAACCTGCAATACACAGGTTCGTTTAAACTGCGTGGCGCGTTCAACAAGCTTCTCTCCCTGACCCCGGAGCAACGGCGCGCCGGGTGCGTCACCGCATCGAGTGGTAATCATGGAGCAGCAATTGCCTATGCGATGAAAAAGCTCGGTGTCACCGGGGTCGTCTTTGTACCGGAGAAAACATCTTCAACAAAAGTTAATGCGATCAAACGTGCGGGAGCCGATGTTCGGTTCTTTGGAACCGATGGCCTGGATACCGAGACTCACGCCCGGGAATTCGCAGCTGAACATGAAATGGTCTACCTGTCGCCATACAACGATGCCGACGTGATCGCCGGACAGGGCTCAATCGGGGTTGAGCTGGTAAAGCAACTTCCGAAACTGGATGCCGTATTTATCGCCGTTGGTGGAGGCGGACTGATAAGCGGTGTTGGCGCATTTCTGAAATCTGTCAGTCCCGGGGTGGAGGTCGTTTCATGTCAACCGGCGGCGTCTGCGGTCATGACCGAATCGGTTAAGGCGGGTGAGATTCTCGACCTGCCGAGTGACCCGACGCTATCGGACGGCACAGCCGGGGGAATCGAAGCGGGTTCGATGACGTTTGACATATGTCGCGACGTTGTCGACAAATATGTCGTCGTGACAGAAGAAGCGATTGCTCATGCGATGCGGGAATTTATTGACTCACACCATATGCTTCTCGAAGGTGCGGCCGGCGTCGCAATCGCCGGATTCCTGGAAGTTGCCGATGACTATAAAGGCAAGAATGTCGTCATCGTCATCTGCGGCGGCAACATCAGCAGGGAAACACTGAAGAAAGTCATCTAGACGCATGCAGAGGCTGAATCGCGAATTGAACTGACGGTCGTCGCACAGTTCAAAGTATCAGTTGAATTAGCGGACTGAACCAATGAAAGCAATTGTTATCTCCCTGTCTGTGTTCTGCGCGACATACTTGTTTGCGATCGACGTGGCAAAAGGCGAATCCACAGCATTCGTTAATGTCAATGTCGTTCCAATGACCTCAGAAGCGATCGCCAGAAACCAAACGGTTGTTGTAACTGATGGCGTAATTGTTTCGGTTAGCGGCGTCGACGACACGCCGGTACCTGAAGATGCGGTGATTGTTGACGGAACCGACCGGTACCTGATGCCGGGACTCGCGGAAATGCATGGGCATGTCCCTGGTGGCTCGTCCGGTAACCTCGAGCGCGTCCTGAGTCTTTACCTCGCCAATGGCGTAACGACAGTTCGCGGAATGCTTGGCCAGCCTTCGCACCTGGTTATGCGAAGTGATATTCACGAGAGGCGGCTCCTTGGGCCGAGGCTCATCACATCCGGTCCCTCGTTCAATGGCCGTAGTGTCAGCAGCCCTGAGCAGGGCACGCATATGGCCGAAGACCAGGTCGCCGCGGGCTACGACTTTTTGAAAATTCACCCCGGGCTGACCCGTGAAGAGTTTGACGCGATCGCCGAGACTGCAAACCGGCTTGATATCCGGTTCGCGGGGCATGTGCCGGAGGATGTAGGCGTCGAAAGAGCGCTCGCGGCAGGCATCGCGACAATCGACCATCTCGATGGCTACATGGAAACCTTGTTGCCGGTCAATGACGACCCATCCGGCGGCCTCGCGGGCTTCTTTGGCGTTTTTATCGCGGACCAGGCAGACCTTTCGAAAATTCCGAATATCGCACGGGCGACGGCCGAAGCGGGTGTCTGGAATGTGCCCACGGAATCCCTGTTCGAGCATGTCACCATCGCGGAGTGGGTACCGGAGGATATGGTTCGCTGGCCGGAAATGAAGTACATGCCGAAGCAGACCATTGCTCAATGGCAGGGCGCCAAGCGGGACGTGCTCAGTGACGATAACTACGATCGCGACACAGCCAGGCGAGCGGTCGACATTCGCCGAAAACTGATAATGGAATTGAAGAGCGCCGGCGCCGGTCTGTTGTTGGGATCCGACTCACCGCAAATATTCAATGTCCCTGGCTTCGCGTTGCACCGTGAGCTTAAATATCTTGTTGACGCAGGTCTGACCCCATTCGAGGTGCTGCAAATGGGCACTGTCAATCCAGCCAGATTCTTCGCATCTGAGGACGTGTTTGGTTCTGTTCGGGAAGGCCTCGAAGCCGATCTCATTCTCCTGGATGCCAATCCGCTCGAAGACATCAACAATACCCGCCGAATCCATGGCGTTATGGTGAGGGGTAGGTGGTTGTCCCGAACTGATCTCGACAAGATGCTGGAACGCTTCGAACGCGAATAGTTTGTTCAGCAGCCGATGCAACCGTTCGCCCGGTTGAGGTATCTAAATTGGGAGAGGCTCGACAAGACCGGGTCAGGTGATCATTTAAGGGGCGACATCATGCGCAGCATTTTGATAACGACATTATTCATGGCCACCCAGGCGACGGCTGCCTGGAGTGATTATGAGGAAGTACGCGAACTCTCACTCGGCACCGGTGGAATCGAAACGCTCACTATCGATAACGGTGCTGGCAGTGTCGACATCACAGGTGTGTCCGGCACTGACGAGATTTCCGTGACGGCAACCGTCCTGGTGCCGGGGAAGAATGAAGACAAGGCACGCAGGAAAATAGAGAGCAGCCTTGTTCTGACACTGGAGCAGGTTCGGGAAACAGCCGTTCTCAAGGCCTATTTCAAGAACGGCGGAGGTCTTTTCAGTTTCGGTGACAGTCCTTCTGTCCGTTTGGAAGTTCGTATGCCGGAGCAGCTGCGATTGGAAATTGATGATGGTTCAGGGTCGATCGACATCACCGGTGTCCGAGGCAGCATCGTCGTCGACGACGGATCGGGTTCGCTCACTATGACAGACGTGGGGGGCGACGTGGAAATCGATGATGGATCCGGATCGATATCAGTCCAGGGTGTCGGTGGCGACATCTCGATCAACGATGGCTCGGGCGGAATCAGGGTTCGCGACGTAGCCGGCAGTGTCATTGTTGATGATGGATCAGGAAGTATTGATGTCAGCGACGTCGAGAAGGATCTGATCATTGTGGATGACGGCAGCGGCGGTCTGGATTTCTCGAATATATCCGGGCGCGTAGAAAACAACTCCTGATCCCTTGCCGAAGTCCTGTTCTCCGTGGCCTATCGTCCGTGGAGAATTTTTCTCGCGCACAATGGGCTAGTATCCTCCACACAGATTGTTTATTTCTTTAGATATTCGACGTGGGGGATTTATGGCTGTCAAACAAGAACACGATCAGCGCTTCCTGGACCTATATGATCAGTACGCGCATGGCTTTATCAGTCGTCGCGAGTTCCTGGACAGGCTTGGAGCGATTACAGCGTCAAGTGTGACGGCACTGGCCGTCTTCAACGCGCTTGCTCCGAACTATGCGTTGGCGAGCCAGGTTGCCGACGATGACCCGGACATCGAAGTCGGCTACCAGGATTACGACTCGCCGAAAGGTGCAGGTTCGATGCGTGCGTATATGGCCGCGCCTGCCGGAGCGACTGGCAAGCTTCCCGCCGTCGTTGTGATCCATGAGAATCGCGGCCTCAATCCATATGTCGAAGATGTCACTCGCCGCGTGGCGAAAGCCGGATTCATTGGATTCGCACCTGATGCGCTGACCCCGCTTGGTGGATATCCCGGCAACGACGATGACGGTCGAACCATGCAGCGTGAAAGAGATCGGGATGAGATGCTGGAAGACTTCATCGCTGCCGTTCACACGATGCAATCCCATGACCAATGCACCGGGAGGGTGGGTTGTGTCGGCTTCTGTTATGGCGGTGGCGTTTCCAATGCCCTGGCGGTCAGAATTCCGGATCTCGCCGCGGCCGTCCCGTTCTACGGCCGGCAACCCTCGGCGGAGGAGGTTCCACAGATACAGGCACCACTTCTGATTCATTATGCCGAGCTTGATACGCGGGTTAACGAAGGCTGGCCAGCCTACCAGGAGGCGCTGGACGCGGCCGAAAAGGAGTATGTAATGCATATGTATCCGGGCGCAAATCATGGTTTTCACAACGATACGACCCCACGTTATGACGAAGCGGCCGCCAGGCTTGCGTGGACTCGAACGATTGAATTTTTCGCCAAAAATCTGGTCTGATCTTTAACTGAACCTGCCGTAGCACGTTTCGCGTGCCCGGAGCACAGCTAAGTCCAGCACTGACTCCGAATGGAGCCTCAATTGTCGTTATGAAACACGAAATTGGTCTAAAATGAGAGAGATTTTGGGAGATATGATTGATGTGTAGCCGGTTTATCCTTCTTGTCGTTACTGTGTTTCTGGCACCGATGTGCTGGGGGCAGAGTGCGGAGAGAATCATTGGAGACCAAAACCCGACAACTATTATCGGACCGCGAAATTTGCCCCTGCATGATGGCGCGCAGGCCCTGATGGCTGGCAAAATCGAGGAGGGCGTGAAGCTGACGCATGAGGGTCTGGAAATCGCCATGGGGCGCCGGGAAGAGGAGGCCGCTCTGTCAAATCTGTGCGCCGGCTACATCAGGCTCGGCAAATACGGTGAAGCGCTCCGATACTGTGACATCCTCCTGGCACGAAATGACAAGAACTGGCGTGGGTATAACAACCGGGCTGTTGTTTACATCCAGACCAAACAGTGGGAAAAGGCCGAACAGGACCTGATCAAGGGTGAAGAGCTTAATCCGGATGCCCGTACGATGAAGGTCGCCCGATCGATGTACATGGACGCTGTCCATCCTGTGAGTCCGGAAATCGAGATCGATGACCGACAAGATGACGACAATGAGGACCCTGAGGGATCGTAAGGTTCGATGGTCACAAGTCGTCGGCGTTTTTACTACCGCGTTTACGATTGTGCTCATTTCGTCTCTTGCCCGTGCGCAAGAGTCGACTGATGTTATTCATTTCATCGACACGAATACTGATCGAACTCCCGCGCTGACGGCATTCCCAAGATATCCTTCCGTCGCGCGCAGGGACAGAATTGAGGGCGAGGCGACGGTTTGCTTCAAGATCAGGGCGGACGGGAGAATTTCACGCCCCGTGGTGACTGAGCGAACTCACAAGATATTTGCCAAGCCTGCGTTGCGGGCTATCAAGAAATCGACTTTCGAACCGCTTGGACCCGGCCAGATTCTCGCCACGGCCAGGACTTGCAGAATTTATCGATTTCGACTGGACCCGGTTGTTTCTCAGGCCGATCCGAAAGACAGAGGCTGATTCCGCATATCATCGGCTGGGCGCTTTCGCCTAGTGAACTTTGGCTCGGCCGATATAGTTGCTCAGCGTCCCGAACCAGATCTCTCCAGCCGCTTCAAAATAGTGCATGTCGTTGATCGACCCGGCACCACTGGGAATGTCGGATTGGGTCAGGAATGTCTCATTCGCGGTATCGAAACCAATCAGGCGATTTGGGTCGCTGCCGGTTTCAATAATCCAGAGGCGGTCGTTTTTGTCGACCGAAATGCCATGCGGCCGGCTGTTGGGGCCGCCGGGCAATGGCCACTCTCTGAAGTCGCCAAGTTGCGGGTTGTATCGTCCGATATTGCCGAGTTCAAAGTCCGCATACCAGACCTGATTATCTGACGTAATTGCAATCCTGCGAAAGCGGGAGTTTTCGTTTGGCGTTCGAATTTCCGTGACGGACAAGTCGGCACGATTGACATGCAACAAGAGGTTTTTGCCGGACGCGGCGGCCCAGGGGTCGCCGTTCGAATCGAGCGCGATGCCATGCGGCCTGACTTTTTTCGTCTGGATCGGTATGAGGTCGATCTGGCCGGTGGCGGTTTGCAGACGCCCTAGAAAATTACCGTTCTCGACTGTAAACCAGATGTTGTCTGCCTGGTCGAGCACAATCGACATCGGGTCTTTCGCCTTATTGTCCGGCATCGAGAATTCCTGAACCCGGCCCGTTGACGGATTCAACGAGCCAATAAGTCGTCGTTTGTTGCTCGTAAACCAGACATTACGATTCGAGTCGACGGCAATGCTCGTCGGCACGGTACCCTTGCGCAGGTCATAACGGTTGAATTCGGCGGATTCCGGAGAGAAATTGCCGATATAGCTGCCACTCTGGCCGACAAACCAGACGCGCCCACCGGCATCCACAAACGCATGCCCTGGCTCGGACGCTTGCCAGGGCACCAGCCATTCACGAATATCGACAGTATCTGCGATGGCATCCACCGCGGGATAAAGCGACAAATACAGCAGGATCATTAAGGTTTTGATTTTCATCATCACACTCTCTGGCCCCATTGGGTTTGCGTACCTCGGGTCAACGATTCTCTTGCAGTGTCAGCAGCCTTTCGGCCGCCTGCTGCACATTGGTGCCAATGCTAATCAAGCCACCTTCGTGTCCCGCCATTATTGAGACGCCGGTCACAAGAAAACCTGTTTCCCTGACCAGGCGGGCAAATTCACCCGCCATTTCCGGCGTACCGTAGGCTACCTGTTCATCCGTGGTCGGCGCCTTATCCTTCAATGCTAACCACAGCGCGTCATTGTGAATATGAACCACTGCGCGAATTTCAGGGTCCAGTTCATACAATATTGCGTGCGTCATTGACTCGGATGAGGCTTCGGACGCGCCTTTCGAGCACACCAGGTTCTTCGTCAGGTCGAAGCTGGTTACCAATGAAAAATGCTCGTTGCCCAGTTCGCTAAGGTGCCCGGTTTGCGTGCCACTAATCACGAACTGGCCGTCCTGACCGACACGCGCGCTAAGATTGCCGTAGCCGATCCCCGATTCCTCGAAATAACCGATGAGTCCCGCAGAGTAGAGCGGGACTCGCCAGTTGATGAGCTCAGCAATTTCCGGATGGTCGAGCGCGCCTGACTTTTTCCAGTCCGACTCAAATTTTATGTAGCCTTCATCGATCATCAGCGCCTTCCGGCCATTTCCGGAAACAGCCCGCTTAGTCCTTCTTCACTTGCTTCGCAAATGCCGTGTTCGGTTATCAGCCCGGTTATGAATCTCGCTGGTGTTACGTCAAAAGCGAAATTGCTGATCCTGGTGTCCGAAGCGACAGTATTGACGGATTCCAGTTTTTCACCGACACGACCATAGATCACACTCACTTCTTTCGGGTCGCGCTCCTCGATTGGTATGTCACGAATGCCATCAGTTATAGACCAGTCAATCGTCGTCGACGGTAGCGCTACATAGAACGGAACGTTGTTGTCGTGTGCTGCGAGCGCTTTTAGATAGGTACCGATCTTGTTGGCAACATCGCCAGCGCGGGTCGTTCGGTCGGTGCCCGTAATGCAAAGGTCTACCATTCCGTGCTGCATCAGGTGACCGCCGGCATTGTCGACAATCAGGGTATGCGGCACGCCATTTTCTGCAAGTTCCCAAGCCGTCAACTGGGAGCCCTGGTTTCGCGGTCGCGTTTCATCAACCCAAACGTGAACATCAATGCCTTTTGAATGGGCGAAATAGATCGGTGCTGTCGCCGTGCCATATTTAATTGTCGCCAGTGCACCAGCATTACAATGCGTCAGGATATTGACGGTCTCGCCCGGTTTCTTCGACGCGATTTCTTCGATAAGCGTAAGCCCGTGTTCGCCGATCCCGCGGGAGATCTCGGCATCCTCCTCGCAGATGGCCCGTGCTTCGGATTCAAGAACGGACACTAAATCAGCGTCCGCCACAGTATCGGCGATAACTCGTCGGACGCGATCAAGTGCCCACTTCAGGTTTACTGCCGTAGGCCGTGTTTCGCCCAGTGATTCCGCCGCTCGCAAAACGAACTGACGGCAATCAGCTTCTGCCTGGTGTTGCAGAGCGGCCAGGTAAAGGCTCCATGCGGCTGTGGCGCCGATTAGCGGCGCGCCACGTACGAGCATTTCGCTGATAGCCCTGGCTCCGTCCTGCCACGTTGTCAGATCCTGAAGGATATATTCGTGCGGCAAGCGACGTTGATCAATGATCTGAACGATGGTCGAGTCATCCGGTTTCTGCCGAATGGTATGGAATTTTTCGCCGGTCATTCTCAATTTCAAGCACTCCAGGTGGCACTCAATCCAGGTTAATCGTGGATATTCTACCGTTCGACAGACTATCTCGGGAGGAAAGCTTGAATATAGTTAGGTCAATTTTCTGTTGCCGATGATAAATTGTACGTGTGCTCCGAATCGCGAAAATAACTGTCGTCCTGTCTGGCCTTCTGTTTTTGGCCGCTTCGCTTTCGATGGCCGAAGAACCGTTGCCGTCTCCGGCTGAGCTGGAAGCAATGGGTGCGGTAATCGGCGAAATTACCTACGACAAAAAGAATGTTTTCGATACTACGTTGCCGGGAGAAAACAAATCGTTGTTCCGGTTGGCGAATCGCTGGCACGCTGTTACCCGGGACTCAACAATCAGGCAACAGCTGCTGGTCGCGCCCGGTGACCGGTATTCGAAGCGGTTGATCGAGGAATCAGAAAGGCTGCTTCGGAAGAATGTATATCTCTATGACGCCAGTATTGAGGCCGTCAAAGTCGAGAATGGGGTCGTCGATATTCGCGTTCGAACCAGAGATCTGTGGACGCTGATGCCCAGCATATCCCTGTCTCGAAGCGGCGGTGAAAACCGCAGTGGCGTGAAGATTTCGGAGCGTAACCTTCTGGGTACCGGCACATCGCTGCGCCTGGGATTCAAGGACACCGTTGACCGGGAGTCATTGAGCTTTCAGTTCTATGACAGAAATCTTGGCCGGAGCTGGACGTCACTGTTTCTTGAGCTGGCAGACAATTCCGATGGACATACGACGGATGCACAGTTGGTGCGCCCATTTTATGCTCTCGATACGCGCAGGGCTGCCGGTGTAACGTTCCTCGAAAACACCAGTGAGCAATCTTTCTACGAACTGGGCAACAGAGCGGCGGAGTATGCTGAAGACGTCGAATTTCACTCAGCTTTCGTCGGCTGGTCTGCGGGTCTTAAGGATGGCTGGGTGAGACGCTGGACCGCAGGTGTTGTCTATGATGAGCACAAATTTTTCGGCGTCATCAATGGAACGCTTCCTCAATTGATTCCATCTGACCGCACGCTTGTTTACCCCTTCATCGGTTTCGAGTTGCTGCAGGATAAATTTGAAGAGACATCAAATCGGGATCAGATCGATCGGACCGAAGATTTTTATATGGGCGTTCGTTTGTCGGCCAGCCTCGGGTTTGCAAGCGAGACATTTGGTTCGGATCGGGAATCGATTGTTTATCGAGTCGATGCTAGCAGAGGATTCGGTTCCATCGACAAGAAAGCGTTGATACTGGCGTCGTCGATAAGCGGTCGAGTGGACGAAGGAAGTTCGAAGAACAATGAATTGTCTCTGAGTGCGAGTTATTACAACCAGATATCAAACAAGAGACTTTTCTTCATGACGCTGGCAGGCAGCCATGGAGAAGACCTTGATATGGACAATTTAGTTGATATTGGTGGTGACAATGGGCTTCGCGGCTATCCACTTCGATACCAAACAGGCGACTCAAAGCTGTTGTTCACCGTTGAGGAGCGATATTTCACTGACTGGTATCCCCTCAAGATCGCCCGCGTAGGGGGTGCGGTCTTTGCCGATGTCGGGCGAACCTGGGGGTCAAACCCGTTGGGCACTGAACCTGTAGGCTGGTTAAAAAACGTCGGATTCGGACTGCGGCTCGTGCCGACACGCGCCAGCGGTCGCGATGTGATTCACATCGACTTTGCGTTTCCGCTCGATGGCGATGTGTCGATTGACAGCTTCCAGTTTATTATCGAGACGAAAGCCAGTTTTTAGCTGACTGATCGTTCCGCCGAGCGCAATGTATTCAGCATCAGCAAAGCGATGGTCATCGGGCCTACACCACCGGGAACCGGTGTAATTGCGCCGGCAACTTTCACTGCTTCATCGAAATCAACGTCACCAACGAGTCGATTCCTCGTTTCGCCATCGACCTCGACCTGGATTCGATTGATGCCAACATCGATAACGACCGCGCCCGATTTGATCCAGTCGCCTTTAACCATTTGAGCACGACCGACGGCCGCCACCAGAATGTCCGCATTGCGGGCAACGGACGGGAGATCCCTTGTTCGGCTGTGGCAGATAGTCACTGTCGCATTCGCCTTCAGCAACAGGCTGGCCATTGGCTTACCGACGATGTTCGAGCGACCGATGATAACGGCATTCAATCCGGACAGGTCTTTGCCGAGCTGATCTTCGATCATCAGCATGCATCCGGCAGGCGTGCATGGAACGAAGGCACCTTCAGTGTCGCCTGCGGTCAGCATGCCGATATTCTGGAAATGGAAACCGTCAACATCCTTGGCCGGCGAAATTGCCTGGGTAATTTCCTGTTCATCGAGATGGGAAGGCAACGGTAGCTGGACCAGGATGCCGTGTACGGCCGGATCTGCATTAAGCTGCTTAATCAGTGTCAGAATCTGTTCCTGGGTGGAATCCTCTGCGAGCGTATGTTGCACAGAATTAAAGCCGCAGGCCTCAGCGGTGCGTTTTTTGTTCCTGACATATACCTGGCTGGCCGGATCCTCGCCGACGATAACAACGGACAATCCCGGTTTGACGCCTGACTTTTCCAGCAGAGCGGCTGTCGCAGCGGTTATGGATTCGGATAATTCGGCCGCCTTGGCCTTCCCGTCAATGATGGTCGCATTTGCCATAAATCAGTCTCTAAACATAAACGACCGCCAATATCGGCGGTCTGGCTCGTGGGCGCAGATAGTAACCCCTAGGCTCGGCGGAGGTAAACCGTCCCGCCTGACCGCAGGTCTGTATTTTCACAACACCCGCCTTTTGCCGGTGCTACCATTGGGAAAAGACCAGCAGCCGCCATGCTTGATGACGTGGTGAGGAGTGCAGAGAATGATTGATCGCCTCGATACGAGGAGCCATTCGAGAATTCAGCATTGGCCGATCGTGATGCTTCGCATTTATACCGGCTTTTTCTTTGCGTGGAACGGTTTCGGCAAATTGCGCCGCGATAATTTCGCCGACGGCATGGAAGGATTTCTCGCGGCCCAGGCTGACAAGTCTTTCGACTTCTACCTGTCGTTCGTCCAGAACGTAGTTATTCCCAACAAAGCGATTTTTGCCTCGCTCGTGTCCTGGGGTGAGCTGGCGATCGGTCTCGCCATGATCTTTGGCCTCGCGACCCGATATGCAGCTGCCGCCGGCGCCATCATGGTTTTGAATTTCTGGTTTGCAAAGGGCGCAGGATTTTTCGATGGCACGAATCACGACGTGGTCTGGCTGATGATTTTTATTGTCCTGGGAATGGTGCCGGCCGGCCGAATCGCCGGCCTCGATGACGGCCTGTCCGATCAGCTTCCGTTTCTTCGCTAGCCAATGACCGAGGATTGGATCGACCGTTGGGAGAACGGCAGAACTGGCTGGCATGAGGAGGGTGGCAATGCTGGCCTTCGATCTCACTGGCCGAAGGACATTGAACTCAAACGTGTTCTTGTTCCCCTGTGTGGAAAATCACCGGATATGCTGTGGCTTGCGCAGCGTGGGCACGAGGTAGTCGGTGTTG
>Ga0316191_10001968_pt1 | contig 14817 bp, 14 predicted proteins | sample Eddworburr2cm_MG_FD_204928 | JGI IMG/M metagenome (GOLD analysis project Ga0316191, IMG submission 204928) | Coastal sediment microbial communities from Maine, United States - Eddy worm burrow 2 cm | ecosystem: Environmental > Aquatic > Marine > Coastal > Sediment | place: USA: Maine...
CCTTTTTAATGGCTGGGTGGTGGTGGACCGGCTCCTGAATTTCAGGATTTACTCATACTTATAGCGGCTGTGCAGGATGTCGACTTCCTCTTTGGGTTTGTAGCCGCTGATCATGCTGTGCAATGACCCTTTGATGGCAAACAGCGACATATAGAGGTGGGTCAGAAAAAGCGATATCAGTACCATACCCAGCACGTTATGAACGATCGTGTAGAGCCTTACTGTATCGAGGTCTCCGTTCATCCCCCAGATGATATAACCGGTATAGGCCATGATACCCCCGCCAACTGTGGCGAGCCAGAACCAGGCCTTCTGACCGGCATTGAATTTGCCGGCCGGTACCGGTTTTTTCTTTTTGCTGAGGTACCCGCCAAGAATGAATATCCACTTGATATCGTAAAAAGTCGGAAACATGTCTTTGACCCAGATCAGAAACATGAATACCGCAATGACCGCAAAGACCATGGCATTGATGATATGGATGTGGCGGGCGAGACGGATGGGGGCTCCGCCGCCAAAAATCGCACCGAAAATAATCAATAGTCCGGTGATTACCAGCAGGGCAAATGATATTGCCCCAATCCAGTGAACGATTCTGGTAAAGAAGTTAAAAAACAGTATTTGCGGACCGTCATGGGCAAATGATTTGGCCCCGACGATCAGAAAATGCAATAGAAAAACACCTGGTATAACCGTGATAACCCCGAGAAAAATCTTCCAGAACAACTCGGACTGAAGCTGGGTGAAAGGCTGTCCCAGCTTCTGCCAGTCTCCGGTTATCCCTCCGTAGAGTTCACCGTAATTCTCCGGCGAGAAGAACTGGGTAAAACCGTCCATCGAGGTAGGCGCAGCGATTGCGGTTGAAATAACCATGACCGCCGCGTAAACAATCATAATCAGAACCCCGGACGCTATGAGTCTGCGCATAGGTTCCTCCTTCATTACATCGGCAACCGGATCAACAGAGCACTTCGAGGATCCGGTTGCCGTTTAAATAGTTTAAGCGTCAACTTTTCTTGTAGGCTTTATTCCAGCCCCAGGCATTGACGCCTGAACCGCGGTTGAAGACTCGCTCGCGGAAGACGTCGGCAACCACATCACCATCGCCTGCCAACAGAGCCTTTGTCGCACACATGGAAGCGCACATCGGAACCTTGCCTTCGGCGATACGGTTCTGTCCGTAAAGCTTCTTTTCTTCCTTGCTGAAGTTTTCTTCCGGACCGCCGGCGCAGAAAGTGCATTTGTCCATCGCACCGCGGGCTCCAAAAACGCTTCCTTTGGGAAATTGCGGAGCGCCGAACGGGCAGGCCATGAAGCAGTAGCCGCAGCCGATACAGGTCTTCTTGCTGACCAGCACGACACCGTCATCCCGCTGATAAATTGCATCAACGGGGCACACAGCAATACACGGGGCATCGGAGCAGTGCATGCAGGCGACCGAGATCGATTTTTCTCCCGGTTCGCCCTGTTTCATGGTTATTACCCGCCGGCGGTTAATACCGACTGGGATATGGTTGCCTTCTTTGCAGGCTATTACACACCCGCTGCAGTCAATACAGCGTTCGGTGTCACATAGAAATCTCATTCGTGCCATTTTTTATTCCTCCTCAGTCGACCGTTTAGGCTCGGGTGACTTTACACAGACCATCCTTGGTGGCCTGAATCTGTGTGATGATGTCATAACCATAGTTCGTTACGGTATTACCGGGATCGCCGACCACATAGGGTTCGTGACCTTCCGGGTAATCCTTAAGGTAGGATTCGCCCATCAGAGTTCCAGCAAAGTGGTATGGCAGGAATATGGTTTTATCGTCAACACGCGGTGTGATGAACGCTTTGACCTTGATCTTGGAACCCTCGGGCGACTCGATGACAACCATGTCGTCTTTGCGGATTCCAAGATTATTGGCCAGACGTGGATTGATCTCCGCATACATTTCGGGCTGCAATTCAGAGAGATATTTGGAGCTTCTGGTCTCGGCACCGCCGCCCATGTGCTCAACCATACGGCCGGTGGTGAGCACGTACGGAAACTCTTTGACCAGCTCGGGCTTCTGTTCGCTCTTATATCGGGTCATTACGCGGTAATGGTTCGGTTGATCCTCGTAGGTCGGATACTTCTCAATCAGATCCGGACGCGGAGAGTGCAGCGGTTCACGGTGGATCGGTACCTGATCCGGGAAGTTCCAGACCACACAACGGGCCCGGGCATTGCCGAACGGTGCCATTCCACGCTTGATGGCGGTTTTCAGAGTTTCCTGGGTCAGGTCGGTCTTCCAGTTGGTTCCCGGAACCACGTCCTTGAATTCAGGATAGCCCCCTTCAACCTCGGAGCCCGGATTGTAAACACCGTCTGCAGCCAGCTGATTTTCTGTGCGGCCGCTTGAATCGTAGGTTTTTTCCAGGCCGAAACGATTCCTAAACGGCAGGCCACCTTCGGCTACCGGCTTGGAAACATCATAGAGAATCGGGGTGCCCGGATGTTCTTCGGTCCAGCATGGCCACGGCATGCCGTAGTAATCACCATCACACGGGCCGCCTTTGGCTTGCAGATCTTCGATATCAAAGGTATGCCAGTTTTCCATGTGTTTCTTGATCCGCTCAGGCGTTTGACCATTGTAACCGATAGTCAATGTACCTTTATTGATCTCACGGGTGATGTCCTCAGGAACTTCTTTGATATTTTTATAGAACTCGTCAGCAAAACCGAGCTTGCTGACCAGTAGCGACATGATCTCGTAATCGTCCTTCGAGTCATAGACCGGGTCGACAACCTTAAAGCGCCACTGAAACTGGCGGGAAGTCGAAGTAACCGAGCCGGAGGTCTCATACTGACTGGCCCCGGGCAGCAGGTAGACATTATCAGTCTTGGTAAGGGCTGCGGCGGCAGTCGGGAACGGATCGACAATGACCAGCAGCTCGAGCTTGTTCAGCGCTTTCACCACCCGGTTGTACTGGGAATTGGAGTTGGTACCGCAACCCCACTGAATCAATGCTTTAACTGGTGACGGAGTTTCGAGCTCCTCTTCGGCCAGAACACCTTCGTACCAGCGGGCCAGGGTAAAGCCTTTCTTACCCATCCACTCTTTATCGGGGAATCTGCCGACGATATAATCGTAGTCCACGTCCCATACGCGGCACCAATGCTTCCAGGCGCCGTCGGAAAGGCCGTAATAACCGGGCAGGCTGTGCGACAGAACGCACATATCGGTGGCACCCTGGACGTTGTCGTGGCCGCGGAAGATATTGGTTCCGCCACCCGATTTGCCCATGTTGCCGAGAACCAGCTGCAGGATACAGAAGGCGCGGGTAATCGAGGAACCGATGGTATGCTGGGTTCCGCCCATGCACCAGGTCAGCGAGGTCGGTCTGTTCTGAGCCAGAATCTTGGCGACTCGCCTGGTCTGTTCTGCCGGAATGCCGGTAACATCTTCAACTGCTTCAGGCGTGTAATGTTTAGCTACTTCGACCATCTCCTGATAGCCGGCCACGCGGGTGCGGATAAATTCTTTATCTTCCCAGCCGTTGGCAATAACTTCATTGACCAGACCCATGATGAAGGCACAATCAGAACCCGGCCTGACGCGGACAAACTCTGTTGCCTTGGCAGCCAGTTTGGTAAAGCGCGGATCGACAACGATGATCGGAGCGTTGTTCACCTCTTTGGCATGCAGGATATGCTGCATGGAAACAGGGTGATTCTCCGTGGCGTTGGATCCGATGAAGATCATACTTTTAGTATGCCTGATATCGTTCAGGCTGTTGGTCATTGCTCCGTAACCCCATGTGTTGGCGACACCTGCCACCGTTGTGGAGTGTCAGATACGGGCCTGGTGGTCGACGTTGTTGGACCCCCAGAAAGCAGCGAATTTACGCTGCAGGTAGGCCATCTCGGTGGAGACTTTGGCGCTGCCGTTAAAATGAAGGGCGTCGGGACCGTCGTTTTCGCGCAGCTCGGTCAGTTTATTGCCGATTTCGTCCATCGCCTGATCCCAGGAGATGGTGGTCCATTTGCCGTTCACCCGTTTCATCGGGCTCTTCAGACGTTTTTCGCTAATCACCATGTCGATGGCGCCGGCACCTTTACAGCAGTGGGCTCCGCGTGATACGGGGTGATCGGCGGCGACTTCCTGGCGAACCCAGACACCGTTCTGCACCTCGGCTTCGATACCGCAGCCGACGGCACAATATGTGCAAATGGTACGTACCGTAGTTGAGTTGGTGTAGGGCTGGGTTTTTTCAGCGGCTACCGCTTTCCCTGTTAACTTGGTTGTCATAGCCGCACCGGACAGGGCCGCGGTGGCAGCCGACAGTTTCAGAAACGATCTTCTGGCGACTTTCGGGTTGAGTGTCACCCGCCGGCCGCTGGAAACCGATTTGCCCGGAGAGGGCTTTAGGTTCTTGCTAATGGCCATAGTTACATGCCTCCTTCTCTGAAGCTTTTGTTCTCACAGACGCAAGCGCCTACGAACGAAGTGATTTGTAATACTTCTTGAACGATTCGGTTTCCTTGTACAGGATTTCATCATCACCTGTGACCTGCGGTGACGTTTCAGCCCGTGCCGGTTTTATCGCAGAAGCAGTACCTGCCAGTACTGCAGAACCGGCAAGGAGGTGCTTAAGAAACGAACGCCGTTCTTTCTTGTCTTTTTCCATCCTTGACCCTCCTGATGAGTTGTTAATCTCTGAAACGGCTGGCAGACTGCCCGGCCATTTAACAATGGTTACATGATTAGGTTTGTTACTGCAGATTCTCCAACAGACCTACAGTAGATGAAGAAGAGCCAGAAAAAAATCAGCGCAGGTCCTTTTGTTGTGTAGGAAAGACGAATTCGATCATGTAGGACGGAAGAGCTGATCCATGTAAGGAAATTCCATACAGGAAATCCGGTTGGGGGGATTAGCCAGGTTTTTTCAGATTATTCGGCCCGGTCAGTCGTTACCAGGCCATCTCTGGGGGGCAGGAGGTGGCTACTCGGGAGCGGGGAAGTGCTCTTTTTCCTTCCAGATCACTGCGTGTCTGGTGAGCTCTGTGGCGCTTTTAAGGCAGAGTTTCTGTTTGATCCTGTCGCGGTAGGTGCCGATGGTCTTGATCCCGAGTTTCATGCGTTCGGCGATCTCCCTGGTAGAGAGTCCCGAACCGATAAGCCTGAAAACCTCGAGTTCGCGATCTGTCAGGATGTCTACCGTCGGAGCTCCCTGGGCATCAGGATTTCCCTGGAATTTATCGAGCAGGTGAGCCATCATATCGGGGCTCACGTGAATCTTTCCGCTGAGGATATTTCTGATCGCCGAAATCACCGATTCGGAGGCTTCTTTTTTCATCACGTAGCCCCGGGCCCCAGCCCGGATGGCCCGCTCAGCCCAGACCGATTCATCGTGCAGCGACAGGACGAGGACCGGTAGACCGCTGTAGTTGAGCGTGATTTCCTTGACCAGGTCGAGTCCGTTTTCCTCCGCCAGGGAGATATCGATGATGGCCAGATCCGGCTGGTCTTCGCTGAGTGATTTGCGGGCGCTGGCAAAATCTTCCGCTACACTGCAGACCATTAGATCATCTTCCTGGTTCAGCAGTTCTTTCATGCCCATTCTGAAAATGGGGTGGTCGTCAACGATCAATATCTTTTTCATCAGCCTGTCATTTCCCGGGAAAAGGAGATGGCCGTCCCTGAATATCCGGTCGATTCGATGTGCAGGTCGGCTCCGATGGCTTTGGCCCGATACTCCATGGTGTGCAGCCCCATGCCTTTTCTGGTCGATAGAGTATCAAAGCCCTCTCCGTTGTCAATAATCTTTACTTCCATTAGATCTTTGTCGCTGTGCATGGTGATGCCGATATGGTTGGGTCGGCCGTGCCGGGCCGCATTGACGGCGGCTTCTCTGATTATATAATAGATGTGCCCGGCGATACTGTTGTCAAGGTACTCGGCACCACCGCTGAAGGACAGTTCACACTTGACCCCGAACATGGTTTCGATTTCCACCGCCAATTCTTCGATTGCCGCTTCCAGCCCGTTTTCAATGATGTGGACCGGATAGAGACCCCGGGCCAGACAGCGGGTCTTCTCGGTGGCATCGACGATCAGTTCCCGGATCGATTCGAGCTGTTCGGCCCGTTTCGGGTTTTCCTTTTCGAGATTGCGCTTAAGGGCTTTGGAGAGCAGTTCAACGCCGCTCAGGTGGGAGCCCAGATCGTCATGCAGGACCCTGCCTATATTGGCGCGCTCGGCCTCTCGGACGGCCATGATCTGCCGCTCCAGCCGGCCCATTTTCTTTTCTGATCTGGTTTTTAGTATGTGCAGCCACATACCGTCGAGAACCATGGTCATCTGGCGCACGTCGGCCTCGTCGTAGTCGCTGGCGTTGTTGCAGACACCGGCTACCAGAACGATCAAGCCGCTGTTGTAGACGGGTACGTCAATATGCCTTACTACCTTACCCTGGTATGGATAGAGTAGGGCTGCGTCTTTTTTCGCGCAGTCGTTGCAGATAATTGCCTCCTGGTCCACCACAGCCCGCCCCGCCAGGCCTCCTTTTTCAACGCTGCTGGACAGATGTCGCTTATTGGCGTAATGAACCTTTTCGCCGCCCGTCCTCTGGTGCGAAATGATCGTCACGTGACGCTGCGGTTTATTGACCAGGGCCAGGTAGCCCTGCTCAGACCGGGTGATTTCGATGATGCGTGTGAGGGTGAACTCATATTTATCCTTCAGCGAATATTCGTCCATCATGCCCAGCTGCAGCAAGGAATCCAGGCGTAATTCGTCGCGATGCAGCAGAGATTCCTTGGCAATACGGTCTTCCACCATGTCGTTGGCCAGCCCGGCCAGGTCTTCAAATTCGGTAAAAATCAGGTCCCTGGATTCGATCTTTATTTTTTCGTTTGCGGCCCGGCGGAAAAAATCGGTGAAGAAACTGAATCCCTGCTTGATCTTGGTCGTGTAGTAATAGGCCACGAAAAGCAGCAGAGAAACGGCGCCAGAAAACAGGAAAATGAAGGTTGAAACATTCTTGAACGAGATACTGCGGTAAGTTTCGGTGGCACCGACAATCAGTTTCTCCATATCGTTCATGGAGATGGCCGCTCCGATTACCCAGTCCCAGTCTTCGTAAGCTTTTATAAAACAGAGTCTCTGCTGCTGTGGTTCCCTGGAGTTGAAATCCTTATAGACCACGAACCCCTCTTTACGACCAGTGCTGCCGGTCTCATAAAGCTTATCTCCTACCTTGAAGTTGTCGTTGTCGACGATGGTGCGAATCGAGCGACCGAGGAGTTGGGTATCGTTGTGGGAGATGATGGTGCCGTCAGACCGAAAGATGAAAAACTCTCCCCCCTGGCCGAAACTGATCTGTCCGATGCGTTCCAAGGCGGCCGACTGGTTCATGGTGGCCATGTCGTTGTCGTAGATCCCCGCCCCCAGAAACCAGTCGAAGGGCTCGAAATATTTGACGAAGGAGATTTTCGAGAAGACCTGGGCGGGATAGGCCGGCTTGACGAGGTTGTAGCGGTATAGTCCGGCACCTTTCTCACGGACGATTTCGATCATATCGTTGACGACCCGGTCGGAGGCCAAGGGCGTCGAGAGTCTGGTTTGCCCTTCGAAAAAGGGTTCGTCGGCAAACAGATCAATGAAACCGGTGTCGGTTCGACCGGCAAAGTAATATCCCCTTTCTCCGAACCAGCGCACCGGTCTGAGTAGTTCCACCGCCATCGATCTGATTTCATCCACCTCCATCTCATCTTTGTACATTGAGTAGAGGTGAGAGGCGATGGAGTAGGCCGACTGGACCCTGTTTCTGATTTCCACTTCGGCTTCATTGGTGGCCTTATCGCGGGTGTAGTCGATGAAATCGATCACTTTATCCAGTTCTTCTTTGACCCGGTCCTGGTATTGCTGGTTATAGGTGCTCTTGATGCTTTCGATACTTTCCTGGTAGGCCTGATACTCGTTGATGGCCCAGAAGATACCAATGAAAATGGCGAGGGCCAGTATGACCAGAAGCGATGCATAGAAAGGTGCCGCCGACAGAGAGATTTTCTGGGCTTTGAGCCTGGCCAGCAGGGATGTCGTTGGTGAGGCAGCCATAGAAGGGACTATCTGGGTGAGCCTGGCGTCTGGTAATCGAGTTCGACGATGCCCGGATAGATGGTGGTCAGGTGGGTGTCGTCGAGGCCCTGGTGATCGCTGGGGCCGAATTGGAGCACGATGCCGCCCAGATCGAAGGTGCCTGTCTGCTGCATGGTGGTGATAAACGATTCTCTGGTCAATTCGCCGGTGACGGCTCTGCCGATTTTGGCAAAGAGCTTGCCGGCGATATAACCCTCGAGACTGGTAAAGGTGACCGGGGCGTCATGCTGGTAGCGCTTCATCGAGTCTTTATACTCACGGATCAGCGGAATCGAATCGTTTTCCGGGTTTGGAACTACCTGGGAGACGACCACGTTGTCGCCGTAACCGCCCAGCGCCTGTCGCAAACTTTCTGTACCAACGAAGCTTATGTTGTAGAAACCCAGATCAGCGTCGACCTTGGTCTTACTCAGCTTGATAAACTCGGCACAGGCAGGGTAGGCTCCCACCAGCACGACGGCCTGCGGGTCACCCTGGTAGATGTCGCTGAGGCTGCCCATCACGGCCAGGGTGTTACGCTCGTAAGTCCCCTTGGAGACCAGCTTCATTCCCCGCCGGGCAAGGGCCAGCTCGAGACCGTTGAGGCCGTCGAAACCGTAACTGTCGTTTTGATAAAAACAAGATATCCGTTCGATTTTCTGATTATCCACCAGATAGGAGGCCAGCTTTTCCATCTCCTGGTAGTAACTCGCCCGCACGTTTATCACATATCTCCTGAACGGGGTGCGCAGCAGTTCTGCTCCGGAAAAAGGCGCGAAAAAAGGGATCTTGTATTGTTCGATGATTGGAATGACCGCTTTGGAGGTGGGGGTGCCGACTTCCCCGATCAGCAGAAATACATCATCGTCGTTGATCAGTCTCAGGGTATTTCGGACCGCTTTATCCGGTTCATAACCGTCATCGAGACTGAGCAGGTGGATGGGCCTGCCTTTGATGCCTCCCAGATCGTTGATATGGGCGAAAGCGGCGAGTAATCCGGCCCGCATTTCAAGACCGAGGTTCTTGGCCGGTCCCGTGAGGGCGCTGGACTGGCCGAGAATGATGGGAGGAGCAGACAATTGAGCCGCTGCTCGAACCGGAAGAACGAGCAGCAGGCTGCTGACCAACCAGACAATTACGGCCAGGCCCGATAAGCCCCTGATCGGGTATAAGGTACGGATGGACAATTTACTTGTTCAGACTTCCCATGATGCCACGGACCGCCGCCGGAATATCAGCGGGCAGGATAACGGTCTTACCGTTTTCGCTCGTTGATATGGCTTTGATCGATTCGATATATTTCTCACCGAGCAGGTACATAACCGGCAATTCCTGGTCCTTGATGGCGGTAGTGACCTTCTCGATGGCCTGCTGGCTGGCATCGGCCAGGACAATCTTGGCCTTGGCGTCGCGGGTGGAGGCCTCCAGGCGGCCCTCGGCTTCCAGAATGGCGGCCTGCTTTTCGCCGTCGGCACGGGTTACGGTTGCCCGCCGCTGTCGTTCCGCCGCTGCCTGTTCCTCCATCGCCGTTTGCATCGTCGAACTGGGGTTGATATCCTGGATTTCCACGGTTTTCAGAGTGATGCCCCAGTCTGAAATGTCGTCGGAAATCGAGGCCTTCAAGGTGGCTTTGATGGTATCGCGGCTGGACAAGGCAGCGTCGAGCTGCATTTCGCCGATGATCGAGCGCAGCGAGGTCTGGACCAGATTTTGGATGGCTATCCTGTAATTCTCGACGCCGTACATCGCTTTTTCCGGATGGACAATGTTTATAAAGGCCACCGCATTGGCGATAATCACCACGTTGTCTTTGGTGATGACGTCCTGGCTCGGGATATCCAAAACGATGTCCTTGGTGGTCACCTTGTGGGCCACCCGGTCGAAATAGGGGATGATGAAATTGAGACCGGGCATCAGGGTGGAATGGTATTTTCCCAGCCGCTGAACCACCCATTTCGAACCCTGCGGTACGATCTTAACTCCTTTAAAAACCGTGAAGACCACGATCAGAACCAAAATGAACGATGAATATAAGATGCCGAATTCCATGATCAGCCCCCCCCTTTCTGAGAAGTGTTAGTTTTTAAGGTTAACCACCAGTGTGTTACCCGAGACATCGACCACTTCGACCCGGTCGCCGACCTTACAGTCCTGGTTACAGATAAACTCCCATTCATCGGCGCCGAGCAGCGGCATTGAAAAACGGACTGTTCCCCGAATTTCATCATAGGGAACCTTGATGACGAAGCCGGTCTCTCCGATTACTGCCTCCCGGGATATACCGGCCTTGGTCTTGTCGGTCATGGTCGGTTTGAAAAACTTGAACCACAAGGCGGTGAACCCAATCGAGGCTGCGGCCCAGAACAGCAGCTGTCCACTCAGGGCAAGAGTTGGCATGAGAAGCAGAAGAAGCCCGGTGAGCAGAGCCGCCAGACCAAACCAGAGCAGGGTGAAGCTGGGCAGCAGCATTTCACCGATGAGCAGCAGCATTCCCAGAATAAGCCAGTGGTACCAGAGGATGGTCATGGTCATTGTTTTCCCCCCTGAAATGGGTTCATATCACCTCGGTCTGGTTCCTACTATCTGTACGACCGCGCCGGTGCCGTCGTGATAACTCCCTTCATGAACATCGCGTTCGATCTCAATTGCCTGGTGCAGTTCCAGTTGATCGAGTTCTCGCTTCAACTCCTCAAGATCCATCAGCAGATCAATATCGCGGGGACCGCCGGTGCCGAGCTCGATCTGCCGTTTGGCATAGCCTTCGAGGATGAAGATCCCGCCGGGAACAAGGCCTTCGCAGACCTGTTGATGAAGCCTTTTTCGAACAGCAGGCGGCAGCTGGCAGAAGATCGAGACGATGGCCTGGAATGAGGCGGGTTCGATGCTGAAATCGTCAAGGTCGGCCTCTATGGTCCGTATAGTTACCGAGTACTCCCGGGCCAGTGAGCGGGCCTTTTCAAGACCCACAGCGGATGAATCGACCGCAGTAACCCGGTGTCCGAGAGTTGCCAGGTAGACAGCGTTTCGGCCTTCCCCTTCGGCCAGGCAGAGCACCTCAGATTCCGGCTGCAGCAACATAGATGAGGCTACCAGAAAGTCGTTGGGGTCTGTTCCGTAGGCGAAGCCCGGTTCGCTGTAGCGCTGATTCCACATTATCTTGACGGCGAGGCCGTGGTGCTCGGTAAAGAAAGACTAAGATTTAATTGTCCATTGTGCAATAAACTGTTAAAAAAAGCGAGGAAAACAGACCTGCCCGGCCGCTGCCGACAACCCCTTTCTAACATGGTCTAGACCCTTGACGCCAGCCAGACATCAACCGCTTCTGCCCGATACCGTGTTGAGCATTTACTGTCTCAAAGGCGACCCAGCCGCTATCGACCTCGATGTGGAAGGGTTTATCGGCAATTGGGAAGATGATGGCTATTGCTTTCTTTTCTTCCTTCAAGCAGCGGATGACATCATAGAAAACCTGGTAGGAGGAAACCCGGATATCAGGCTGGAGGATCAATTTGAAATGACTTACCGGGAGTGGCAGGGCGGTTTTGAAGGTCCGGTGAAAATCGGACGTTTTCTGCTCACTCCTCCCTGGTTAAAAAAGGTTCCTGCAGGTGATGAGATCTCTTTGAGATTTGATCCGGGACTGGTCTTTGGCAATGGTACCCATCCAACCACTCTTGCCTGTCTGACGGCAATCGAGATTGCCTGCGCCGGAGGCAAGGTTGAGCGCTTGCTCGATCTGGGCACCGGTACAGGCCTGTTGGCTCTAGCCGGAGCCAGCCTTGGCTGCCGCCAGGTGCTTGCGGTTGACAACAATATGCTGGCCGCAACGACAGCGGCAGCCAATATACGAATTAATAATCTGGAGCAGCAGGTTCTGGCCGTCAATGGTCGGGCCCAGAGCTTCGCTGAGCTGCCCTCGGATCTCCTGGTCGCCAACATCGGCTATCCTGTGCTTAAGGATCTGCTGAGCGCTGATCATCTGCGCCATCATCGCTGGCTGGTCCTCTCGGGTCTGCAAAACAAAGAAGCGGAGAAGATCATCAAAATTCTGGCGGAACTCGATGTGGTCGTGTTGAAACAATGGCAGAGTGATTCGCTCTGGAACACGGTGCTGGCCATCACCGCAAACGGCCGATAGCCGCCTGTTCAGAACCATTTTTTGCAAAGACCGGTAAAAGAGATTAGGGTCTAATCGGGTAAACCCGAACCACAATTCTACACATAAGTCCATGCCGGATGACGATGTAAATACCAGGATCTATCCCGGGACCTCCCGGGCCCTGGCCACAGATCTCTACCAACTGACCATGGCTCAGGGCTATTTCAGCACCGGGCTCAGCGAGCGTCAGTCGATCTTCCACATGTTCTATCGGACCCCGCCATTTGGCGGCAGGTACGTGGTTGCCGCGGGCCTGCAGAGTTTCGCCGACTGGCTGGAGCAGCACTCGTTCAACCCCGATGATATAGATTATCTCTCGTCCTTAACGGGCAGAGACGGTTCGCCACTTTTTTCTCAAGATTTTCTTGACTATCTCAGCGCTTGGAGGTTCCGCGGTTCGATCGAAGCCATTCCCGAAGGTACCATAATCTTCCCGCATGAACCCATGGTCCGGGTTCGGGCGCCGCTGCTGGATGGCCAGATCATCGAAACGACCCTGCTGACCCTGGTGAACTTTCAGACTCTGGTGGCCACCAAAGCTTCACGTGTTCGTCTGGCAGCGGGCAATGACGAGGTGCTCGAGTTCGGACTTCGGCGGGCCCACGGATTTGACGGCGGGTTGTCCGCCAGCCGAGCTGCATTTATCGGAGGTGTGAATGCCACCTCGAATGTCCTGGCTGGAGCCCGCTTCGGCATCCCGGTACGAGGTACCCATGCCCATAGCTGGGTCATGGCCTTCGACAACGAACCAGAGGCTTTTGAGGCCTACAGCGCTCTCTTCCCCCATAATTCGGTGCTGCTGGTGGACACCTACAATACCCTTGAAGGGGTCAGGAACGCTATCGAAGCCGGACGAAAGCTCAGGCAGAGGGGGAGCGACTTGATGGGCATACGGCTCGATTCCGGCGATCTGGCTTATCTGTCCAGCCAGGCGCGACAGCTGCTGGACGAGCAGGGCTTCACGGATACCAGGATTGTTGCCTCCAACGATCTGGACGAACGGTTGATCACCAGCCTCAAGAGCCAGGGTGCCCCGATCGATACCTGGGGGGTCGGCACCAAGCTGGCCACCGCCTTTGATGAGCCGGCACTGGGCGGAGTCTACAAGCTGGCGGCAATCGAGAATCGAAACGGGGAGACGGTGGAACGGATAAAACTCTCCGAGCAGGCCGCTAAGAGCTCGCTGCCTGGCTGTCTCGATATAGCGCGCCTGCAGCATGGCGACATCAACGTCGGAGACGTTATTTTCGATACCCTGACAGAAAAACCGCCGTCAATCGAGGAAAAGGTCATTACCATCATCAGCCCCGAAGATCCCTGGAGGAGAAAAATTATCCCCACCAAAAACATCAGCGTCCATTGTCTTCTCAAACCGTTGTTCGAAAGCGGCCGCAGGGTTGGAGAGAAAGAATCCGTGGCGGCCATGCGCCAGAGAACCCTTGGCGGACTGGGTGGATTTGATCGGGCTATTTTTCGTTTTGAAAACCCGCACGGCTATCCGGCCGGACTGTCCCAGGATCTATTTGATCACCGGGAAGAGATGCGGATCCACGAATTTGAGATCATCAAGGAACGGCTCAGTGCTCTGGATGCAAATGGGCACAACGACAGTAATTCCACCTCGGGATCTAACACATGAAAAAAGCACTGCTTATCGTCGACATCCAATACGATTTTCTGCCTGGCGGCAGCCTGGCGGTTGCGGAGGGAGACGAGATTATACCCTTTGTCATTGATCTGATTCACCAGGAGGCCCACTACGAATTGATCGTTGCAACTCAGGACTGGCATCCTCCGGACCATGGGTCGTTCGCTTCGGCACACCCTGGCGGCAAGCCCTTTGAAATGGGTGAGCTCAGCGGCCTTGAACAGGTGCTCTGGCCGGATCACTGCGTTCAGGGGGAAGAGGGGGCCAGGGTTCACCGCGATATGCTGCATCAACTGATTAAAATAACGGAAACTGGACAGCGCACCCTGATCATCAAAAAGGGTCAACAGGTCGAAGTCGACAGTTATTCGGCCTTTTTCGACAACGCCCGCAGGCACGATACCGGGCTTCACCGGGCGCTGCAGTCTTACGAAATCAAAGAGATAGATATTGTCGGCCTGGCTTTTGACTATTGTGTCAAGTTCACGGCCCTGGACGCGGCTTCATTGGGATATGATACCACGGTGCTGCTGCAGGGAACCCGATCGGTCGACCCAGCGACCGTTGAGGCGACTATCAGAGAACTCGAATCTGCGGGGGTGCGCTGCCGGTCCTGAGTCAAGGCTGAAGGAATTCGGCAACCTGCTGTGGTTTCTGTCAAGACATACTGCAATACAGTGGTACCGTAAGAAACAATTGTTGACCGTAAGACTAAAATTGTGTTTATTTTTCAGAGGTTGCCACAATATGGCAGCATCTTCTAATATCCCTTTTTCTGGGATAAAAATCAATAATAGGAGGGGTTTATGTTTAACACATTGAAAAAGTCGCTGATGGTCGGCGGCGTTGCGATGGCCACAGTGTGCCTCGCTACGGCGGCAGTATCAGCAGATAAGACGACA
>Ga0316191_10001969_pt1 | contig 14815 bp, 12 predicted proteins | sample Eddworburr2cm_MG_FD_204928 | JGI IMG/M metagenome (GOLD analysis project Ga0316191, IMG submission 204928) | Coastal sediment microbial communities from Maine, United States - Eddy worm burrow 2 cm | ecosystem: Environmental > Aquatic > Marine > Coastal > Sediment | place: USA: Maine...
GCGGGGGCATCGGCCAGGGAATCGCGGGCGCCCTGGGCGTCAAGATCGCGCATCCCGACAGGCCCGTAATCCTGGTATCCGGAGACGGCTCCGCCATGTATCAGATTCAGTCGCTGTGGACCGCCGCCAACCTGAAACTGAACATGGTTTTCGTCATTCTCGCCAATCGCGAATATCGCGTTCTGAAACACAACATGGACATATATCGACAGCGCTTCGACGCGGAATCCAACCGCCCGTACCCGCACATGGATCTGACCCCCACGCTGGACTTTGCGGCTCTTGCCGCGGGCATGGGTGTTACCGGAGTACGCGTAGATGATCCAGACGCGGTGTCGGGAGCCGTGACCCGAGCGCTGGAGTCCGGCGGCCCGCATCTCATCGAAGTCCACGTATCCGGAAAACCGTGACGCGGGCGAGCCGGCCGATCATCCTGCGAGACATGGGGTCGAGGAGACGATCAGCTCATCGAAATCGTTGATGAAGACGTTGGGCTCGAACACCAGGTAGATATAGCCGGAATGCTTGGCATCGCAGTTACGCAACACCGAGCGGGTCATCAGGTAGTCCGGCACTTCATCCTGGCGCAGCTGCTACTTGTCCGGGAGGGTCTTGGCGAAATCCAGGGTCAGTTCGTCGCCGGCGGGGCTAAGCGTCAGCTTGGTGGTAACATCCCGGTTCCCGACCTCACCGTACGCATGCGGGAAGGTTCGCCCGAAACCGGCGACATCGGTCTCGTAGTCACGAACATCGGCATCACCGATCAGGTATTTCGACGATTCATGGCCCAGAGCCCAGGCCTTGCCGGCGTGCTCGCCCTCGACAACCGCCCCGCGGCCAGCAGATGATCGCCCAGGACTTCAAGTAGACATAAACGCGCACGCCCAGATCATACTCAAAGATCAACAGAACGGCACCAGCCCGCCACATGACGGGCTGCGATCAGTTCAACCGACGGGCGGCAATACCGCCCGTCTTGCCGAGGTCAGTTCCCCGGCCGTTCGATCAGGCCTTTCTCCTTGATCTGCTCGAGGATCTTCAACGCCTTTATCGAGCGATAGTTGATACCCCCCGCGTTGAGCGGCATACCCTCCTGGAACGGATATCCGTCGAGGGTGGCGAGGAACTTCTGGATCTCCACCTGCACCGGCACGAACAACCACATGTTGTCGGCCATCCAGCGCATGTACATACCGGACTCCTCCCAGGCATGCTCGTACGGATCCGCTTTCAGATTGATAACGATGGGCCAGGACGTCCTATCCGCTGGGCATCGGTGATATTGCCCTCTAGGATGGCGAAGTGGATCTTCCAGTCATCCCACCGTACCGCGTTCAGTGAACCACTCTGATCGAAGTAGAAGATCTGGTTCCGAGGACCCTCGTCGACCTCACCCTTGAAGCGCGGCAGGAAATTGTAGCCGTCCAGGTGCACCTTCCACCGTTTGCCATTGGCCCTGTGCCCGCTCTTGAGCTTCTCCACGATATTTGGGTCGCCGATCGCCGCCATCAGCGTGGGCATCCAGTCTTCGTGGGAGATGATGTCGTTGTTCTTCGTACCTGGCTCGATCACGCCCGGCCAGCGGACCACCAGCGGCACGCGGAAGCCGCCTTCCCACGTCGTGCCTTTTTCACCCTTGAATGGAGTGATACCCCCATCCGGCCAAGACACCGTCTCAGCGCCGTTATCGGTGCTGTAGATAACGATGGTGTTGTCGGCAATACCGAGCTCGTCCAGCTTGGCGAGCAGCATACCGACGTGGTCGTCATGCTCTGCCATGCCATCCGGATAAAGGCCAATGCCCGTGCGGCCTTCGGATTCCTCCTTCAGGCGCGTCCAGACGTGCATGCGGGTGGTGCTCATCCAGACGAAGAAAGGCTTGTCGGCCTTGTGCGCGCGGTCGATGAAATCCAGGCCGGAAGCAAGGAACTCCTCGTCGGCGGTCTCCATGCGCTTTTTCGTCATCGGCCCGGTGTCCTCGATCTTGCCGTCGGCACTTGACTTTATTACGCCACGCGGACCGTACTGCTTCGCGAATTCCGGATCCTTTGGATAGTAGTAGGTCTCTGGTTCTTCTTCGGCATTCAGGTGGTAAAGGTTGCCGAAGAACTCATCAAAACCGTGGTTGGTCGGCAGGTGCTTATCCTGGTCACCGAGATGGTTCTTGCCGAACTGCCCGGTCATATAGCCCTGGTCCTTCACGAGGTCGGCGATGGTCGGCGCCCAGTCGGGAATACCATGATCAGAACCCGGCATCCCGATGGTCAACAGGCCGGTGCGGAACGGGTGCTGACCCAGGATGAACGATGCACGACCAGCCGTACAGCTCTGCTGCGCGTAGGCATCGGTGAAGAGCGCGCCTTCTTCGGCAATGCGGTCGATGTTGGGTGTCTCGTAACCCATGACGCCGTGATTGTAAGCGCTGATGTTATGGACACCGACGTCATCGCCCCAGATAACGAGAATGTTGGGTTTCTGACCCTCTGCAGCGAACCCAATCATCGGCAAAAGTAAGATGAAAATATGGAGAACTCGTGAATGGATCAATAACTTTCTCCTTTTTTTGAAGTCGGAAGTGCGTAGGTGTAAAAGTATCCGACATCGTTCCATGCTTTGTCCATGTTCAGGCCGCGATTCCCCAGGTCCTAATCACTCCTGGCGGTTACGCGTAACTTTGTCACCACCTTGTCACAGCACCAACGAAATTCGGGGTGATGCGGCGGGATCAGCAGAGACGCTATGTGATTGGTAATGCCTGTGACATCAACTAACTCATTGACCCAGAACGGGTGTGATTACGCGTTCACACGGCAGGGGTCGCTGGTTCGACTGAAGTCAGAATCAAACCGGAGGGCAGCGCCGCATCAGAAGCCGATGGGGGAAGGATCAAGCACCCATTCCAGAGGCGCGCCGCCGCCGGCGGTATCCGTCAGCAGCAGCGAATACAGATTGGTATCGGCAAGGGTAATGCGCTCCGGCCCGATGAGTGTGGTGCCCGCGCTACTCTGGATCAGCAGATCGTAGTCCCCGGCGCCGGTGACAACAGCCTGGGTCACGCCAAAACCAAGGAGGGGGAAGTCCGGGTCCTCGTTTGCTGTGGTTTCCCCTGAACGCAGCAGATAAACGTTCAGCGGCTCGCTGTCGGCCGCGCCGTTCACCGCCCGGACCTGCGCGTAGCCGGGGATGGGCCGGTTGTCTTCCACAGCACCGGGGCCGACCACGTTCAGCGCGTTACCGCTGGCCGGATCCGACTGCAGGCCGGCGAAGTACTGAACCGTCGCATCAGCCGAAGACAGGGGAATGTTCCCGCTAAACAGCAGGTCGGCCGGCACGCCTGCCACCGTGACGTTGCCATCGAAACTGCCGCTGCTGCGGGTTACATAGGCGGAAACCGTCTGAAACGCCTGGCCAGCGATAACGGGCGCGCCAGAGGTCGGCCCGAGAAAGACGTCAATGGCCGGCACGTCGGCCACCAGGGACCCTGCCCGGTAAGCGCTGACATAGGGCTCATTCGGGAAGGTCGAAGCAACGCCCCGCACACTTTTCACTCTCAGCTGGGCGTCGCCGGGCCCGAAATAGTTGAAGGCGCCGAGCAGCGCCCGGGTATTCGAGCTGAAGCTCGTGGTTCCCGAATCGTAGAGCACATCCGTCGAATTCCCCGGCGCGGTTACCCGGACGCGATAGTCGGACCCGGGCGCGATATCCTGCAGCGCGGAGGCCGCACCGAACGCGAGGGTCACGGGCGTCGCGCCTGCCAGATTCGCGCCGGAGGCGGTCAGATAGAAATCCACGGAGGTACGCCCCGACACCGTGTGCAGAAACTGCACCTGTGGATCTAAAGCGGTATTGTTCCTGTTCGCATCGCCATAGCCATACTCGGTATTCTCCACCTGGAAAATGGTCGGGTTGGCGAGGGTGCCAGCCAGCACCAGCGTGGTCTCATCCTGAGTGAACAGCTTGATGTTGTCGTCGCCGAGGAGCTCCACCAGCGTTACCGTGTTGCCGTCAGGATCCTCATAGTTCACCTGTATGTTGTAGCCACCCACCAGCAGGCTCTCCTGCCGAGCCTGGCCGTAACCCAGCACGAACTGATCGGCACCGCCGTTGGAGCCGGCAAAAGCAACGGTTACCGACGGGGCATCGGAGATGGCATGAACGAACCCCAGATCTCCGGAGTCCGGGGTGGGATCGAAAGCCGCATCATCGCGCTTCTCGTCGTTTGATTTGGCATCGCAGCCGGCCAGCAGCGCAATCAAAGCCGCTGCGAAACCCCATCGAACTACCGTGCTCATGCGCTGCGCTACCTGCTCCGTTTCAGTGAACGCCCCGTGGCTGCGAGCAGCAAACGCTGCTCAGCCTGGAAGCGGGCCGCATTCTAACACTATGCCCGGCAGCTAACGGATTCAGAACGCGGGGGAGTACTCATGAAGCTGGGTTCGGGCCCTGGATATCTTCGGATCAACCCGGCCTCAATCAAACAGCCGCTTGCCCGAAGAGAACAGGAGAAAGAAAACCAGCCCGAACAGGGTAACTCCCGCGGCCACGTGAAATACCAGCACCCAGGAGCCGGTGGCTTCAAGTATCAGCCCGCTGAGAAAGACGCCGATGATGCCTGGAATGGTACCCGCCGTGTTGGTGATGCCCATCAAGGTCCCCGCATGTTTGGGCGCCAGGTCCATATGGTTCACCGCAAACCCGCCGGTGACAAAAGCGCCCAGCGCGTTACCCACGGCCATGATGGCGATGGCCATCCAGGCGGTCTCCACGTAGCCCACCACCAGCAGCGCCAGCGACAGCCCGCCGAAGCCGATGGTCTGCATCAGCTTGCGCACCCGACCCACCTCCATGCCACCGGCAATGATTCGATCGGCGATGTTGCCCGCGAGGTTGAGAAACAGAAACGCCGCCACGCTGGGGATCATGGTAAACCAGCCGACCGAGGCGTAGTCCACGCCAAGGCCCTTGTTGACGAAAGTGGGAAGCCAGGAAAGCAGCACGTAAAGCGACCAGTTGTTGCAGAAGTGGGCAACGATGATGGCCCATACCGGCAGGGAGGTCAGCAGCGCCTTCCAGGGCACGGCCTCGCCGGCAGCCTGCGGGGTTGCACCGGCCCTGATGATTTCCAGCTCCTCGGCCCCTATCTCGGGGTCGTCCGCGGGAATCGCCGTGACGCTGCGGTGCCAGATCAGATACCAGACCGCGCCCAGGAGGCCGAAAAGGTAAAAAGCCCACTGCCATCCCAGGGACTCGACGATATAGGGAGTAACGACCAGGGCGAAGACGGTGCCAAGCGGAATCGCGCTGTTGGTCAGGCCAATGGCCCGGGACCTTTCCTGCAGGGGAACCCAGCGGCTGTAAAGGCTGTAGATAGAAGGGAATGTCACCGCTTCGCCCATGCCCATGGCGATTCGGGTGAGAATCAGAATACCCAGGCCCAGAAAGGCTGCCGGCGGAGTGAGAAGCGTGAACAGCGACCACAGCAGCACCCCGGCCCCGAGCACCACTTTGCCGCCGAAGCGATCCGCCAGTCGACCGCCTACGATCTGCAGCAGAAGGTAACCGACGAAGAACGACGACAGCACCATCCCCTGGGTATCCATGCTCCAGCCCAGATCGGCAGCCATGGGGATGATGGCAACGGAAATGTTGACCCGGTCGATGTAGCAGACGAACACCGCCAGAAACGACAGAAATACCACATTGTGGCGACGTGGCCAGTGCGCCGGCAGCAGCATCCTTTTCCCTCAACCCGCCTCCGATCAATCTACCCGGAATCTTCCGGGCAAGCGAACGGCCGGTCCGGGAATCAGTCGCAGTCGGGCACCCGGCCAGAGGAACGGGCTCTCGCCGAGCGCTGCATCGCGCCAGCAATCCGTGCATTCAACTCGGCAATGCGTCGCTGGTCCGAGGGGTGGGTGGAGAGAAATTCGGGGGGCTTGGATCCGCCCGCCGCAGACATGTTCTGCCAAAGCTTCACGCTCTCGCGCGGATCGAACCCGGCGTCGGCCATGAGATCCAGCCCTACCAGATCGGCTTCTGCTTCCTGTCGTCGGCTGAACGGCATGAGCACACCCACCTGCACGCCCAGACCGAGCAGACCGTAAAGCTGCTGCTGAGCCGGCGACTGGGCGCCGGCAGCGATCTGCACCACCTGCATCCCGGTGCCTACCGCATAGTTAGTAGACACCCGCTCGTTGCTGTGTTGCGCCACCACGTGGGCCACCTCGTGGCCGATGACCGTAGCCAGCTGATTCTGATTCTCGGCGACGTCCAGCAGACCTTTGTAGACGCCAATCTTGGAACCTGGGAGTGCAAACGCGTTGACCTGATCATCGTCGAACACGCGGACTTCCCAGGCTGTCGGATCCCCGCCCGGCATAGCCCTGATGATGTGATCTGACACGCACCGAACATAGCCGTTGAGCTTTGCGTCAGTGGATGGCGGCGTCTGCTGCTTCATCTCCCTGAACGCGGCTACGCCCATCTCGTCCATCTCAGAATCGGGGAAGAGAATCAGCTGGCTGCGACCCGTGGGGGAAGTGGCGCAGCTGCCTATCGCTGCCAGGCAGAAAAATGCGGCCAGCAGTTTCATCATGCCTCGTAACCTGTGATCATCTCGCTGTAACCAGTAAGACAGATGACGCCACCCTGAGTTCGGGTTCGCTTCCGGCTAAACGAAGTCTGGATATTCCGGCCACCACATAGCCTCCCGCGCGGCCGCCTCGAAGTCATCCGGCCGGTCCGCAGTCGCCAGCCCCTCGTCGAAGGCCTGCTCGCATACCGCGGCGGCGCATACGGCGGTGATCTCGCGCAGCCGGGCGATATCGGGATAGAGAGATCCCCGGGCAAGTTCCGACTCGGTGATCTGTCCGGCAAGTGTTTTCGCGACCCGGGTGATCATGTCATCAGACACAGCCCGAGCGCCGGCGAGCAGCGCGCCCAGACCCAGAGCCGGGAAGACGAACACGTTATTGCCCTGGCCGACGTGGACAACGCGTTCCCCGAGTGTGACCGGTTCGAAGGGACTGCCGGTAGCCACCAATGCCTGCCCGTTAGTCCAGGCAAGCAGGTCTTTCGGCGTGGCTTCCGTGTTCGCGGTGGGATTGGACATAGGCAGAATGACCGGGCGCGCTACGGATCCCGCCATCTGCCTCACCAGGGACTCGTGGAATGCGCCGGGCTGACCGGATGTACCGATAAGCACCGTGGGCTTATACGCAGCCACAAGCGCTTCCAACGAGCGGTCTTCGTCAATACCGCACGCCAATGCAAAGGCGTGCGGCCAGGCCAGCTCGGTTTTGTAAGCGTCCTTCTGCGGCCGATCGTCCACCAGCAGCCCTCGGCTGTCCAGGAGCGCCAGATGCTGGTGCAGACTGTCGTCACTGACGCCGCGTTCCCGCAGCGCGGCCTTGATCTGCCGCGCGATGCCAAGACCGGCCGCGCCAGCGCCGTGTATCACGATGCGCTGTTCCGCCAGCGGCTCTCCGATAACCCGCAGCGCGCTGAAAATGCCGGCTACCGCTACCGCCCCGGTACCCTGAATATCGTCGTTGAATGACAGCGCCCGATGGCGATAACGCTCCAGAATCGCCAGTGCGTTATCCTTGCGGAAATCCTCCCACTGGATCAGCGCTGAGGGAAACAGATCACTGAACGCCTCCACGAACTCTTCCACCAGCTCATCGTAAGCGCTGCCTGTGAGCCGATCGCTGCGCCACCCCAGATACATATCGTTCTGCAGCAACGCCTTGTTGTTCGTACCCACGTCAAGGCTGACCGGCAGGGTCTGAGCCGGATCGATCCCGGCGCCAGCAGTATAGAGCGACAGCTTGCCAATGGAGATGGCCATACCACCGGCGCCCTGATCACCAATGCCAAGAATGGATTCGTTGTCCGTCACCACGGTGAGACGGATATTGCGCCCCGCGGTTCCGGTTTCCAGAACCTCTCGAATACGCCCCCGTTCTGCCGGGGTAATCCAGATGCCGCGGCCGCGCTGAAAGACCTCGCTGAACTTTTGCGTCGCCAAGCCCACCGTGGGTGTGTAGACGATGGGCATGAGCTCATGCAGATGATCCATCAGCACGCGGTAATAGAGGTGCTCGTTACGATCCTGCAGGCCGGCCAGCTCTCGATATCGGGCCAGCGGCTCGGCAATCGTCGACAGCCGATCATAGAACCGCACCGCCTGTTGATCCTGATCGTTGTACGTCGGCGGTAACAGACCCGTCAGGCCCAACAGCTGTCGCTCCTCGTCGGTGTAAGCGCTACCTTTGTAAAGCAGCGGGTCACGGAGAACCCGGTGTCCCCGCAATTGAGTATGAATGACTTTCCTGGGCATGCTCGTTTAACCGCTGGTTTCAGTTACCGGACATCGCCTATCGCGCCCTGCTCGATCAGACGCGCGATCTCCGCTTCGCTCAGGCCGGCTTCTGTCAGGATTTCCAGGGTGTGCTGCCCGAGATCGGGTGATGGGCCTCGCGGCCTGATATCGGCGTCGCGGATGCGCATGGGAATGCGCACGCTGCGATAAGTCCCCAGACGCTCGTGGTCGATGGACGGGAACATATCTATGGCCTCGGCCTGGCGGTCGTCCGCCACCTCCTCCAACGTCAGCACTGGGCCCCATATCAAACCTTCGCGGTCGAAAATCTCACCCCACTCATCGCGACTTTTTGCCGCCAGCGTCGCATCCATGCCATCCACCAGCTCGGCCATGTGATCGTAGCGGCCTTTGCTGCTCTTGAACCGCTCGTCCTCCAGCCAGTGATCGCGGCCGAGCGCGCGACAGAGCTTGTGCCAGGCGCTCTCCCCCATGGTGTTGAGCACGATCCACTTGCCGTCACCACAAGGGTAGCGGTTTGCCGCCGGGGTCAGCATCTGATGCCGGGCGCGCCTTCGCACAGGAGCGCGGTCTACCGCAGTGACGCCAAAGTCCGTCGCCTGGGTCCAGATGGCCGTCTCATAAAGCGAGGTTTCCACCACCTGACCCTGACCCGTGCGCTCCGCCAGGCGCAGGCCAGCGAGAATCGCTCCCACCAGCGCCAGGCCCGTGGTGTGATCTCCCTGGGCAGGTCTTGCCATAGGCACATCGCCGTCGTCGCCTTCGCGCATGGCATCGTACAGGCCGGAGCGGCCGAAAAACGCGGTGACATCATAACCGGGTCGTAGCGCGTCCGGACCGTTGGTCCCATAACCCGTCAGGGTCGCGTGAACCACCTGCGGGTTGACCTTCATCAGAGAATCAGGATCCAGGCCGAAGCGTTGCTGCCGGTGCGGCAGCAGATTGCACATGAAAACCTGAGACTCTTTGACAAGCCTGTGCACCAGGGCCGCGCCTTCAGGGGTATCGAGGGCTATGGCGACGGAATGTTTGCCCCGGTTGTCAACGTCGAAGCTGAGGTCATACTTCGACAGGTCGCCATCCACTTTCGCCGGCCGGCCAATGCCGCGCATGGGGTCGCCGGTAAGGGGCTCCACCTTGATCACCCGGGCGCCGAGGTCGGCCAGAATAGCACCCGCGCTGGGCGCCGCCATGTAGTTGTCCACTTCCAGGACAGTAACGTCTTCGAGAGGTGTGCTCACTTCTGCTCCCGCTTGCTTCGGCTGTCGCCTCGAATCCCACCGATTTCGAGGCGTGCGAGCATAGACCAAATGCGCCCTGAACGCGCGGGCAATTGGGCTGTCAGCTGTTCTGGAAGCTGGGCCGGGCCTGCAGCGCCTGATGGTAGCGGCTGACGCCGGGCAGATCCAACGGCAGCTGGAGCTTGACCATCTTTGCGAAGTCCAGCGCGCAGCCCATGGTGATATCGGCGATGCTGAAGCGATCTCCGGCGAGAAACTCGGAATCTACCAGCACTGCATCAAATCGCTGCAGCGCGCCGGCTGCGTTCTCAAGGCTGATGGCACCCCACTCGGCGGAGATTTTCTCGCGATCTTTGAAAAAGCCGGTGAGATTGCGGAACGCGCCTGTCGCCGACAGCATGAAGTTTATCTCCGCACGGCGGTTCCACATCTCGATGGTCGCCAGCTCCAGCGGCGTGCTGCCGAACAGCGAAGGTTCCGGATGCAGGCCTTCCAGATACCGGCAGATGGCGACGGATTCGGACAGAAGGGTGCCGTCATCAAGCTCGAGGACGGGGACGCGGCCGAAAGGGTTTTTCGCCCTGAACTCTGAGGTGAGGTTTTCTCCGCCACGGATGTCAACCGGTACGGACGGGATGGCGTCCAGCCCCTTTTCCTTCAGAAACACGTGCACGCGCCGGGCGTTGGGCGAGGGGGCTTCATGCAGCTTCATGGGACGTCTCCAGAATTCGTGAGGCAACAGACCTTAATTGACGGAAGCCAGATGGGCCAGCCCGATATACCGACTTTGATCCGCCCAGAATCCGGTCACCTGGCTGGTAGGGCGGTCATGGACAATGCGGCCCTGAAGTGGCGTCAGATTCTGTCCAAGGCAGCGTAATACAGCATCCCGGCCACCAGGGACGGCCGGCGTAACCAGCGGCCGCCCGGAAAGCGCCGATGCGGCAGACGGGCAATGAGATCAAACCGCTCTGTCGTCCCGGTAATGGCCTCCGCGATCAGCTTGCCACCCATGTTGCCCATCGCGATGCCGTGGCCGGAGTAGCCCTGGGCCCAGAAAACGCTCTCGCCGCGCCGCCCGAAGTGCGGCATGCGTTTCAGCGTGATTGCGAGCGTACCGCCCCAGGCGTGGTCGATGGCAACGTCTGCGAGGTCCGGGTACACGGCGAGCATGTGTCTGCGCACGAAAGATTTGAGGTCACGCGGAAATCGGGGGCTGTAGTTTTCGCCGCCGCCGAAAATGAGCCGATGATCCGGCGTCATATGGAAATAGTTGACCACGAACCGCGAATCCACCACGGCCAGATCGTCACGATTGATCTGGCCGGCGCGGTCGGCACCCAGGGGCTCCGTGGCAAGCACGAAGTTGTTGATCGGCATCTGGTAAGCTGCCAGGGACGGCTCCAGACGGTCCAGGTAGCCGTTGCAGGCTATCACCACACGCTGTGCATCAACGCGTCCCCGCGCCGTGCGTACTTCAACCCGGTCGCCTGACTGAAGTCCGAGCGCGGCGGAGTGTTCGAAAATCTGCACGCCCAGCATACGACAGGCACGGCCCAGACCCAGGGCCAGATTCAACGGATGCAGATGGCCGGCGTTGCCGTCCACGTAGCCACCGTAATAGGTGTCGTTGCCCAGCAGGTCGGCCACTTCTTCCCGGGAAACCTTGCGGCACGCCGAGTAGCCGTAACTGTCGGCCAACAGATCCGCATAGGCCCAGTACTCGTCTTCGTAGCGGGCGCGATGAGCGACGTGAAGCTCTCCGTCTTTCAGATCGCAATCGATATCAAAGCGGGCAATGCGCTGCCGGACCAGGGCGTTCGCTTCCAGCCCGATTTCCCAGAGCTGCCGGGCCGCATCCCGACCCAGCCACGCCTCCAGAACGTCCTGCCCCTGGCGCTGACCCATCCCGAGCACGCCGCCGTTGCGGCCGGAAGCGCCGGAGCCGACACGATGGGCTTCCAGAACGACTACCGCACAGCCTCGCTCAGCCAGCTCCAGAGCTGCGGAAAGACCCGTGTAGCCGGCGCCGATGATGCAGACGTCAACGCTGATGCGGTCTTCCAGGGCCGGGTAGTCGTGAAGATCTTTCGCGGTGGCGTAGTACCAGGAGTTCTCAAAACCCATCGCTGTCTGAACGCCGCGGCTCATGGGTCACCCAAACTGATCGGCAACCCGGGTGAGCACACGGTCCACCTTTTCCAGCAGCTCGTCGATCTGCGTCCGGGTGATGATTAGCGGCGGTGCAATGATCATGGTATCGCCGACGGCGCGCATGACCAGACCGTGTTCGATGCAAAGATCGCGGCAGCGCTCTCCCACGTTCAAGCTCCTGTCAAAACGCTCCGCACCCTGCCGCACCAGTTCCAGCGCGCCCATGAGGCCAAGCAGACGCGCCTCGCCGACGATGGCGTGGCGGTCCGCCAGCGCAGACCAGCCTGAGCAAAGATAGGGTTCGATCTCCTCCCGAACATTCGCCAGCAGTTCCTGGTCTTCGATGACCTGCAGGTTGGCAAGCCCCACCGCGCAGGCTACCGGGTGTCCGGAATAGGTGTAGCCGTGCGCGAATTCTCCGCCATCCGCCGCCAGAACCTGACTCACACGCTTGCCGACGAGCACGCCGCCAAGGGGGATGTACCCGGAAGTGACACCCTTCGCGAAGGTCACGAGATCCGGCTCGAAGCCGAGCCGCTGATGGGCAAACCAGTGGCCGAGCCGGCCGAACCCGGTGATCACTTCGTCGGCAATGAGCAGGACGTCGTGGGCGCGGCAGATACGCTCGACTTCCGGCCAGTAGGTTGCCGGCGGGATGATCACACCGCCAGCCCCCTGCACGGGTTCACCGATGAACGCGGCGACTGTGCCTGGCCCAAGCGCAAGAATCTTCTCTTCCAGCTGGGACGCGACACGGAGACCGAAATCTTCCGGCGTCTCGTTGGTCTGGGCGCCGAAGTGATAGGGCTGATCAATGTGCACAATGCCGGCAATGGGCAGTTCGCCCTGCTCATGCATGGGCTTCATGCCGCCCAGGCTCGCCGCGCCGATGGTGCTGCCATGATAGGCGTTGGTGCGGCTGATGATCGTCCGTTTTTCAGGCTTGCCGTTCAGCTGCCAGTACCGGCGCACGAGGCGGATCTGAGTATCGTTGGCTTCTGAGCCCGACCCGGCAAAGAAAACGTGGCTGAGCCTGTTGTCTGTCAGCCCGGCCAGGCGCTCGGCAAGCGCGATAGCAGGTTCCGTCGTGCACTGAAAAAAGCTGTTGTAGTAGGGAAGCGTTTCCAATTGCCGGGTAGCGGCATCGATAAGCGGTCGCTGACCGTAGCCGACGTTAACGCACCAAAGGCCAGACATGCCGTCCAGCAGCTGCCGTCCCTCGTGATCCCAGATGTAGATGCCCTCACCGCGGCTGATGACCCGCGTCCCCCTGGCGCTCAGCGCCTTGAAGTCGGTAAACGGGTGAAGGTGATGCTCGCGGTCCCGGCGCTGCAGATCGGCGAGATCTGACATCATAAAACCTCTGTATCGCAGTGGGTCGGGCAAACGGCCCGGTGGCTGACGCGCACCTTCATGAGCCCTGAACGATGGGCTGTACCAATCAGAACCATCGCTGCTTTCTGAACAGCAAGAGCAGCCCGGTGGCAACCATCACCATGACGAAGAGCACGATGAAGTAGGCGTTCCTGGAAGCCAGCTCCGGCATGTACTCGAAGTTCATACCGTAGATGCCGGCGATGAAGGTGATGGGCACGAAGATACAGGTAATGACGGTGAGCACCTTCATGATGTTGTTCAGCCGATGCGAGGACAGTGACAGATAGCCGTTCATGAGGTCGTTAGCCAGCTCGTTGTGCAGATTGGAAAGGCTGACGATCCGCTCGAACTGCTCAGAGACCTCGGCCGCATGTCGCTCCAACCCCTTGAACAGCGGGTGGCCCTCTCGCCGCACGCGATCAAAAAGGGAGACCTGATAGCTGGCGATTCTACGCAGCTTCTTGAGCTGCCGCTTGTAGCCGAGCAGCTCATTGAGCAGGTCGTCAGTGGGATTCTCGAACATCTCATCCTCCATCTTCTCGAGGCGCCCCTCCAGATTCAGGACGATGGGAACGTAGCGGCCGACCAGCACTTCCGCCACGTCCAGGGCGAGCTCCGCAGGCCGGCGCCCGACTTCGGAAGCGCCGGCCTCGAGCTGCTTCTGCACCCGTTCGATGGATGGGGACCTGGCGCTGTGCCGACTGATCAGAAAGCGCTCGCCGACGAGAAAGGCGATCTGGATGGTGCCGAAGTCGATGGAGTCGGACGTGGCGTCCAGCCCGCGCAGCAGCATGAAAACCGCTTCATCCGCGAGGGCCTCTACTTTGGGTGGGTAGCGAACCGCCAGCGACTGCTCGATGACCGTGCTGTCCGCGCCAAACTCGGCGAGCACTCTGGCCTCATGGTCGGCATCGTGCTCGAGGTCGACCCAGAGACAGGAATCGGGCCTGGCCCGCCACGCGTCGATGAGCTCTTCGCCGCCAACCTGCACCGCGGTCTGATTGCTCCAGAGCATCGCCTTCACTGTTAGTCCTCCTTATTTCAAAGGCCATTGCAGATCTGATTGCGGCTTGAGTTGAACAGCCTCGAGGGCCCCGGCTTCTCCGCAGAAGAATTAGACGTGACCCATCCTGTTCAAGGATTGTCTCACATCAGGGACTCAACTGGCCGAGCCCAACGATCGGCACGGGTATCCAGCTCGAGCCAACCATTCCGAGAACGATTTCAGAATCAGCCTGTAACGCCATTGCTTGTCAAAACAGGAGTCGAAGCTCAAAATGTAAAAGGAGGATTTATTTACACGACTTATATACTCAGGGGAGAATCATGAAAGATCTGCTAGCTGCTGCTGCACTGATAACAATGGCCATCTTTGCCAGCGCCTCCGCGTCCGCCGCTCAATTCATGACGGTGATCACGGTGGAAACAGATGACGTTGCCGCCTACGCCAACTTCGTCGGCAAACTCAATAAAACCTGGAAAGCAGAAAAGATTAAGGCTTCCGGAAGCGTCTACGTTCCGGCCCAGGCCGGGGAACAGGTCGGCGTTGCCTACTACGTGTCTTTTGCAGACACCAGCGCCGACTGGCTCGCGCAGGGTATGTCGTCGACCAACAACGAAGCCGTGGCGGCTGTCATCGCTTCAGCGGACGTCATTCGCACGCGCGTCGACAACACGCTATACACGGCTCTGATCGATG
>Ga0316191_10001970_pt1 | contig 14815 bp, 8 predicted proteins | sample Eddworburr2cm_MG_FD_204928 | JGI IMG/M metagenome (GOLD analysis project Ga0316191, IMG submission 204928) | Coastal sediment microbial communities from Maine, United States - Eddy worm burrow 2 cm | ecosystem: Environmental > Aquatic > Marine > Coastal > Sediment | place: USA: Maine | collected...
AGTCGAGGCGGCGGCCGGCGTCGACCACGATATCGGCGAGCGCATCGCAATCGGCGCGACTGGTGCGAAAATTCACGATGCAGGCGCGCAGCAGATAGTTGCCGTCGATCACCGCATTCGAAAGAAAGACATCGCCGCCACGTTGCAGCGCAATGACCAGCGCCTGGTTGAGCTGGTCCAGGTAGTCGCCTGCGCCAGGCGCGCCGGCAGCGAGCGTTGCGGGCACAAACCGGAATGTGACGATGCTGAGTCCGCAGGTAACCGCCTCGAGTTCCGCGTGAGCCGCGGCCGCCTCGAAAATCCTCCGCGCCAGCGCAATGTCGTCGCGGATCATTTTTGCATAGCCGTCGCGTCCGACCTGGGCCAGTGCCAGCCACACTTTCAAGGCGCGGAACCCGCGCGAGTTCTGCATACCGTACTCGTAAAAATTTTGTCCCTCCCAGCCCTCACCCTCGTCGAACTGGTAATAGACCGGGCTGAAACTGAATGCATCGGTGAGGTGGCGCGGCTCGCGCACCAGCGCGCAGGCCGCTTCGAGCGGGCTGTAAAGCCACTTGTGCGGATCCAGCGCGACCGAGTCCGCCTCGGCCAGACCGGCAAAATCGGCACCGAGTTCCGGCAACACCGCGGCGGGTGCGCCGTACGCGCCATCGACATGAAACCAGCATTGCTCGGCCCTGCAGATCGCGGCGATCTCGGCCAGCGGGTCAATCGCGCCGGTGCTGACGGTTCCGGCCGCGGCCACGACCATGAACGGTCTCAGTCCCTCTTTCCGATCCTGTTGCATCAGCGCGTGCAGGCTGGTCGTATCCATGCGCTGGTCCGCGGCGCAGTCGACCCAGCGAATGGCATTCGTTCCAAGACCGGAGAGATCGGCCGCCTTTTGTACCCAGGTATGCGTTTCCCGGGAACAGTACACGCGCAGGCCAAGCCCCTTACTGCCCAGGCCGGCTGCGCGAATGTCCCAGTCCGACCGGGCCTTGCGCGCGGCGAAAAACGCGACGATGTTTGCCATGTTGCCGCCGCTGACCATGATCCCGCCGGCGCCCTCAGGATAACCGATCAGCTCGGCGATCCAGGCGATCGCCTGGCATTCGATCTCGGTGGCCATCGGTGAAAGCTGCCAACCGCCGCAGTTCGGATTGACCGCTGCAGCAAGCAGGTCTCCCAGCGCACCGAGCGGAGCGGCCGATGACGTGATGTAACCGAAAAACCGCGGATGACCGTTGTGCAGCGAATGCTCCATCACGAGGTCCGCGGCGCGAGCCAGTAACTGCGCTGGCGGAGTTCCCGTTTGCGGCAACCCGCTGGCGCCGAGTTCCGCGCGGACCTTTTGCACCGGATCGCCGGTGGTCACGGCGCGCTGGCGCAAGTCGGCGTAATAATCGGCGATCCGATCCACCAGGCCATGCCCGAGTTCACGGAACTCATCGGCCGTCATATCCAGCGCCGCAGCCCGGGCGCGATCTTCATACGTTGTGGTCATTGCGCAAGCCTCCTGGCAGATGGATTGAGCATAGCAGCGGAATGCCGTGACCCTCTCGAGGCGGAAATTTGCCGCTGCACAAGCGGCGTCCCACTACCGCAATGCCATGCGCAATGGTTCATAATGGCCGCGCAAGCGTCAGGACAAACCGATGATCGCAACACTGATAGCCGCCGCCATACTGATCGTGTGGGCAATATTGCTGTTCAACCGACTGGTGCGCGAGCGCAATCGCGTCACGGCCGCGTGGAGCGATATCGATGTCCAGCTGACCCGCCGTCACGACCTGATACCGCAACTGGTGGAAGCGGTCAAAGCCTACAGCGACTACGAAAAGGCGACTCTGCTCGCAGTAACCGAGTTACGCGGCCGCAGCGAGGGAGCGCAGCGGCTGGTCGACAAGGCGGAACTCGAAGACCAGATCGAGGCCGGTCTGCACCGACTTATCGCGCTTGCCGAGTCCTACCCCGATCTGAAGGCCAGTGAGAACTTCCTCGAGTTGCAACGGGATTTGACAGAGGTCGAGGATCACCTGCAATACGCACGCCGTTTCTACAATGGTGCTGTCCGGATTTACAACACCCGGCTGGATACGTTTCCCGACCTGCTGGTAGCACGGCCGATGCGATTCAGGCCCGCCGAGTTCTTCGAGGCTGCAGGCACCGGCGTAAGGGCCACACCGCGCGTGGAGGTGAACTGAATGTACCGCCGGCTGCGGCAAATTTCGGTTGCCGTTTTGGTAACGGCGGTGGGCTTGGTCGCGTCCTTGCCAGCCAAGGCGGAGGAGCGAATTCTCGGTTATCACAGCGAAATCACGGTCGCTGCCGACGGCTCGATGAACGTGGTCGAATCGATCCGCGTTCGCGCCGAGGGCGACCGCATCCGGCGCGGCATCTATCGCGACTTCCCGACCCATTACAAGGATCACCTCGGCAATCGCTACACGGTGGCTTTCGAAGTGCTCGGCGTCACCCGCGACGGCATGAACGAGCCGTTTCATCTCGACGACCGCAGCAATGGCGTCCGGGTCTATGTGGGCAGCGAGAACACCTATCTCGACCCTGGTGAATACGAATACCAAATCACATACCGAACGGACCGCCAACTCGGCTTCTTCGACGATTTCGACGAACTCTATTGGAACGTCACCGGCAACGGCTGGGAATTCGCGATCGACAACGCAAGCGTCCGCGTCAGGCTGCCGGCCGCGGTCGGCGAGAACGAACTTCGCATCGACGGCTACACCGGGTATAGCGGCGAGCGCGGCACGAATTTCAATGTCACGATCGACGATTTCGGATACCCGGTCGTCGCCACCAACCGTCCGCTCCTGCCGACACAGGGCCTGACCGTGGCGATCGGCTTCCCGAAAGGTATCGTTGCGGAACCGACACGGATGCAGAAAGCCAATCGCCTGCTTTCCGATAACCGCGGCCTGGTCGCGACGCTTGTCGGGTCCGCGCTGTTGCTCGTTTACCTGTACTGGGCATGGCGGCGATTCGGGCGCGACCCCGAGCCGGGGCCGCTGTTCCCGCACTACGAACCGCCGGCCGGATTTTCGCCCGCGGCGGCGCGCTACATCGGCAGAATGGGTTACGACCGCAAGACCTTCACCACTGCGGTTATCAATCTCGCGGTCAAGGGCCACCTGGAAATCGAGAGGTACGGCGACCAATACCTCCTCCGCCACAAAGACTCCGACACCGAACTGGCGCATGGCGAGAAGGCGTTGATCGACGCGCTGTTCAGCGAAGGTACGTCGCTCGAACTCGACAATAAGAACCACGGCGTGATCAATCTTGCGATGGCTCAACATCACAAGTCGCTGCAGGACGCCTACCACGAGGTCTATTTCCACAAGAATTCCCAGCTGCTGTTGCCCGCGGCCATCGCCACGGCGGCGCTCGGTATCGCGCTCGCCATGGCAAAGGCCCTGACCCCGACGGTCATAGGCCTGATCGTGCTGATGTTCGTGGCTCAATTCGTGTTCTACCGGTTGCTGAAGGCCCCGACCGCGTCGGGGCGGGAGCTGCTCGACCAGGTCGACGGATTCAGGATGTACCTCGAGGTTGCCGAGAAGGACGAACTCGCCCTGCGCAATCCACCGAAGAAGACCCCGCAATTGTTCGAAACCTACCTGCCATTCGCGCTCGCGCTCGGCGTGGAGCAGAAATGGGCGGAGAAATTCGCCGACGTCTTTGCGGCGATGCGCGGCAGCGGCGCGGATACATACCGTCTGAACTGGTACCAGGGCCATTTCGACACCGCCAATCTCGACGGCTTCACCGAAAACCTCGGCCGATCGCTGAATACCGCAATCAGCTCCGCGGCCACCCCTCCGGGCTCGTCCTCGGGCGGCGGCGGCGGTGGATCTTCCGGCGGCGGTGGGGGCGGCGGCGGCGGCGGCGGCTGGTAGACCCTGCCCTACTCACCTCCTTCGGGATTCCGCGGCAGCGGCAGCCGCGGGCAGGAAACCGGCGTTCCCGGCCCACGCCGCGGTTGACTGGCGGCGCCGACCTGCCATCATGATGCCGATTCCGATTTGAGACTGCCCCAACGCGTGTCGCTGTTAACAGAACTCAAACGTCGCAACGTCGTTCGCGCCGCTGTGCTCTACGCGGTCGGCTCCTGGCTGATCCTGCAGGTCGTCGACGTCACAGACGGCGTCCTCGGCCTGCCGGAGTGGACCATGCGCCTGGTCGCGTTCCTGCTGGCGCTGGGCTTCCCGTTGGCCGTCATATTCTCCTGGGTCTACGAGATAACGCCGGAGGGCATCAAGCGCGAGTCCACGCTGGACCGCAGCACGCTGGACAACAGCGAGACGACGCGGCGACTGGACCTCGTGGTGATCGCGTTGCTGATCATTGCCATCGGCCTTTTTGCGTGGCAGCAGTATCGCGGCCAAAGCACCGAACCGCTTTCGTCCGCCGCGCAGAGCAACGTCGGAGGCCCTACGACGATCGACTCGATTGCGGTACTGCCCTTCGAGGATTTCAGCCCTGACCGCGACCAGGGTCACCTCGCAGAGGGGATCGCCGACACATTGCTTCACATGCTCTCGCAACTCGAAGGCCTGCGGGTTGCGGCGCGTACGTCCTCGTTCTCTTACCGCGACAAGAACCTCGATATTACGACCATCGGCAGCGAACTCGGCGTTGGCGCGATTCTCGAGGGCAGCGTGCAACGCTCCAGGGACACGTTGCGGGTGATTGCGCAGCTGATCCGGGTAAGCGACCAATCGCACTTGTGGTCGAAGACGTTTGACCGGCCCGACGACGATATCTTTGCGATCCAGGACGAGATAGCGCGGGACGTCGCCGCAACACTCAGACCCGACCTCGTCGCTTCTACCGATCCCGCCTCGGGGCGAACCAGCGTCGAAGCCTACGAGCAGTATCTGCGCGGCTCGCAGTTGTGGCAGCGCCGAAATGCGGAGGATATCGAGGCAGCGATCGATGCATTCCGGGCAACGATCAGTCTCGACCCGAACTTCGCTCCCGGTCATGCCGGGCTTGCCCGTGCTTTCCTGTTCTCGTCCTACTATGGCGTTCGCGAGCGTGAAGACGTCGAGGCCCTGGTCGAGACGGAGGTCGAGCGAGCACTGCAGCTGGACCCGAGCCTCGCCGACGCCTACGCGACGCTCGGTCTGCTTCGCCGCGACCAGAACCGCATCGCCGAGAGCATCGAGCTGCTCGAGAAAGCCGTCGAACTCAACCCAAACGACTCGCTCGCGATGACCTGGCTCGGCGGCGGTTACTCCAGCCTCGGCCGCTTTTCGGATGCAATTACCCTGAGTGCGCGCGCCTTCGAGATCGATCCCCTGAACACATTCGTCTCGGGCCAGTACGCCGGGCTGAAAGCCGAAACCGGCGATACCGAGGGCGCCATCGCGCTATTCAAGCGCAACATTACGCTAGAGCCGGATTCGCCCCTGCCGTACTCGATGTTGTCGCAAACGTATGCGGCAACCGGCCGCCTGGACCTGGCTGTCCCGCCTTTGCTGCAGGCGATCGAGAAAACACCGGGTTCGGCGCAACACCTGGTTGGTATCGCGATGCTCTATCTCTTCCTCGAAGATCAGGAGACCGCCGGGACTTACATGGCCAGAGCGCGCGAGCTCAACCCGCGTATCGAATACGACAACTACTGGTTCCTCCGCCCCGGTGACGAGAAGCGGCTGGTCGGGAACGCGCGCGCGCGCCTGGAACGCCACCCGGACCAGCCGGAATACCAGGCTTCGCTCGCCGAGGCGTTGGCAACCACCGGCGATCACGCCGCCGCCGCCGACTACTACGAGCGAGCCCTGGCAGCTACCCGCAGCCCCGTCGGCAAGACAGTAACCGGGCGCAACCTTTACTGGGCGGCGTCCTATGCCTGGACGCTGGATCAGCTGGGCCGCCGCGACGAGGGCGAGGCCCTGATGCGCGAGGTGAGAGCGGTTCTCGAAAGCCTCGACGACATTTCCTACAGCGGCAGTGCCCTGATTGTGTTCGAATTGCTCGATCACTCCTGGCGCGACGATCGCGAGGCCGTGTTGGCCACGGCCGAGAGACTGGCCGACAGCGGCTACATCCAGGCCCGTTTCATCGAGTCGGCGCCGATGCTGCAACGGTGGGCGGAGGAGCCGCGGTTCGCGGCCGCGGTGACGAGTTTGCGTGAGCGGCTCGCTACGCAGCGCGAGACATTGCGTGCGCAGGGACTGTGACCCGCATTCCCCCGCGCTCCTGACGTTTTCCGCGATAATGCGCCGATGCCTAAACTGATCGAAGAACTAAGGCGCCGCAACGTCGCGCGGGTCGGCGCGCTGTACCTGGTCGCCGGATGGTTGCTGCTGCAAATTGCCGACGTGCTGTTCGGATTGCTCGACGTCCCCGGCTGGGGGCTGCGGCTGGTCCTCGGCATCCTGATCCTGGGTTTCCCGCTGGCACTGGTTTTCTCCTGGGTCTACGAGATGACACCGGAGGGAATCAAGCGCGAGTCCGAAATTGACAGAACGCAACCGGTAACCGAACAAACCAGCAAAAAACTCGGCGTTGCGACCGTCGCGCTGCTCGCCGCCGCGGTGACGCTGTTGTTGCTTGACCGTTTCATCGGCCCGGGCGAAACCGACACCAGCGATGCAAGCTCCGCGCCCGTCGCCGCCGAAGAGCCGCAGGCGATCATGCCTTCCGCCGAAATCGACGACACCGCAGTTGAACGACGCTCGGTCGCCGTGCTGCCGTTCGCCAACCGCAGCATCCGCGAGGAGGACCAGTTTTTCGCCGACGGCATGCATGACGACCTGCTGACCCAGCTTGCAAAAATCGGCTCGCTGAAGGTGATCTCGCGCACATCGGTCATGGAATACCGTGACACGACCAAGAAGATCCCGCAGATCGCCGATGAACTCGGCGTCGCGACCGTGCTCGAGGGCGGCGTGCAGCGCGCCGGCCAGCGGGTGCGAATCAATGTGCAGCTGATCGACGCCGCAACCGATGAGCACGTGTGGGCCGAGAACTTCGACCGCGAACTGACCGCCGAGAACGTATTCGAAATCCAGTCGGAGATCGCGCAGAAAATCGCCGGCGCGCTACAGGCCACACTGAGCCCGGAAGAGAAGGCGCAGATCGGGCGGATCCTGACCCGCGACCTGGATGCGCTGGCGGCGTATACCCGGGCCCGTAATCTCGAACAACAGACCACCTCGGGAGATTTAGAGCGGGCCGAGCAGGAAATTGAGTTCGCGCTCGAACGCGATCCGCAATTTGCGGCCGCCTGGGCGCTGAGGGCGCGAATCAACACGTTGAAGTACTGGTTCAATGTGCCCGACCCGGCCTATGTGGAGGCTGCCTGGCAGGCAATTCAGAAAGGCCGTGAGTTACAACCCGACCTCGTTGAGCTCGACATTGCCGAGGGCTACTACTACTACCACGGCAAATACGACTATGACTCAGCGTTGACATTGCTGGAGCGCGCGATTCAGGCCTGGCCCAACAATGCCGAGGTACATCAGCTGATGGGATGGATCACTCGCCGCGCAGGGAATTGGGACGCATCGCTGGCGCATTTGAACACCGCATTCGATCTCGATCCACGCAACTCGCTTACCGCAGTAGGTCTTGCGGATGTAAATCTGAATCTTCACCGGCTAGACAAGGCCGAGGAGTGGGCCGAGGTCGCACTGGCGCTGGCGCCGACTTTCAACTATGCCCATTACGAAAAGGCAGCAATTGAAAAGGCACGCGGCAATTTCACGCTGGCACGAAAGACACTTGAACCGGTCGAGGCGACCTTCGGCGCAATATCCATTGCCAAGTGGTGGCTGGCGCTGGTTGAGCGAGATTATCAGGCTGCGCTCGAGCGAGCCGACTTCGGCGAGTATAGCGAAACCCGCAGGGGCCTTTGGCCGGCCAGCTTATTGCGCGGATTGACATTGATTTTCAGCGGCGACAGAGAGGCCGGCAAGCAGTCGTTGCAGGCGGCGCGGTCGGACCTGGAGGCCCGCGACCCGGCCAAATACGGGGGTGGTCCTGTGCAGGTAGCACTGTGCATCACATACGGCGGGCTGGGGCTGACAGATCACGCCCTGGTGGCGTGCGAGCGAGCGGTCGCGGAAGAACAATTCGATGCGGTCGAAAACCCGAACGACCGGGTAATCATTGCCTGGGGTCTCGCACTTGCCGGAGAGAACGACGCCGCGCTCGACATGATCGAAAGCGCGTTACGGATGGAAGCGCGACCGACCCGAGTCACTCTAGAGGCCGAGCCCGCGTTTCGCGAACTCAAAAAGGACCCGCGGTTTTCCGAACTGCTCGACCGCTACTACGATCAGTAACTGCCAACATGCTCGGCACCGGCTCGGGCGCGAAGAGGCCCGACCCAGGATAACCCACTCAACGCTTACCCGATCAGGGCGTTGCACCGCCGGCGCAAAGACTCTGATCCGCATGCCTTCGTGCCCTCTGCGCAGATTCATCGCCGCGCTGCCTTGCCGAATGCGCCGACGTGAACCAGACTTGAGACATCCATGTCTCGCAAAGGACTCACGCCATGACCCATCGGATCGACCCGGACGGATTGCGCCTGCCAGTCAAACTCGACAGCACATCCAACGGCGAGTTCGAGCCGATTCCGCTCGCGCCCGAGCACGAATATGCGAACCGCGAAGCGCTCGAGGATGCCACCCGCAACGCAAGACGGGTCGGTCTCGACCGCAGGAGGTTCCTGGTTTCCGCCTGTGGCGCCGCGTCCACGCTGCTCGCTTTCAACCGCGCTTACGCGGCGGCCGGCAAAACCGGTGGCTTTTACGACGTAGACGACGAAGCCGCGCTCGACGTGAAGCTGGCCGAATCGGAACTGGGCAAACGCGAATTCATTTTCGACGTCCAGGGCCATTACGTGAACCCCAACGGCAAGTGGCTCGAGGGCGTCCCGGCTGACGCGAAACCGCTGTCTTTTGCGCCGAAGACCGGCTGCGCGCTGGCCGAAGAACCCGGCGCGCGAAGTTATCTCAAATGTCTTGGGCCAGACGAGTTCATCAAGGACGTCTTCCTCGACAGCGATACCGACATGATGGTGCTGTCATTCGTGCCGTCGCGGCGCGATGCGGAGCCGCTGACCATCGAGGAAGCCGACGCGGTACGCCGGATCATCGACGAAATGGAAGGAGATCACCGCCTCCTGCTGCACGGGCGGGTCAATCCGAATCAACCCGGTGACCTCGATTCCATGGACGAACTCGCCGAGCGCTGGAATGTGGCGGCGTGGAAGACCTACACACAGTGGGGTCCCGACGGCACGGGGTTCTTCCTCTCCGACGAGGACGTCGGCATCCCGTTCATCGAGAAAGCGCGCAGCCTTGGCGTCAAGCGCATAGCGGTTCACAAGGGAATCCCGTTCGGCCGGCAATCCTACGAACACAGCCAGTGCAGCGACATAGGCAAGGTCGCCAAACGCTTCCCCGACGTATCGTTCCTGATTTACCACTCGGGCTTCGTCCCGGGCACTCCCGAACTGGCCTACGACCATGGCGCCGCGCGTGACGGCATCGACACGCTGATTCGCTCGCTGATCGATAACGAAGTCGCCCCGGGCAGCAATGTCTATGCCGAACTCGGCAGTACCTGGCGCTTCCTGATGCGCGACCCGGATAGCGCCGCGCACGCACTCGGCAAGCTGCTCAAGTACGTCGGCGACGAAAACGTGCTGTGGGGCACCGACTCGATCTGGTACGGCTCGCCGCAGGACCAGATCCAGGCGTTCAGGAAATTCCAGATCGCACCGGAGTTGCGGGAAAAACACGGCTATCCGGAGATCACACCGTCGATTCGGGCAAAGGTGTTCGGCCTCAACGCAACCCGACCTTATGGCATTGATCCGGACGAGGTTATCCGGCGCGCCGCAAAGGACGAGATAAACCGGCGGCGAATGGCATACCAGGAAAAACCCGAGCCGGCCTTCCGCACCTACGGACCGCGCAACCGGCGCGAATTTTTGAACCTGCTTGCGCTGAATGGCGGCAACCGGACCTGACGGCCCTTACCCTGGCGCAAACCAAGAGAAATCAGATGAATAAAAACGAATACGACTGGCTGGTGATCGGCTCCGGCTTCGGTGGCAGCGTCGCCGCGCTGCGGCTTGCCGAAAAAGGCTACCGGGTCGGCGTCATCGAGGCAGGCCGCCGTTTCGAAGACAAGGACTTCGCCAAATCGTCCTGGAACATCGGCCGCTTCATGTGGGCGCCGCTGATCGGCTGCCGCGGCATCCTCAGAATGACGCCGTTCAGCGATGTCTTCATCGCCAGCGGTGCCGGGGTCGGCGGCGGAAGTATTGTCTACGCCAACACGTTGTACCGCGCGAGCCCGGAGTATTTCAAAAATCCGCAATGGGACGGCCTGGCCGACTGGGAAGCGGAGCTTGCGCCGCACTATGACACCGCGGAGTTCATGCTCGGCGTCACGGAGGTCCCGTTCGAGAGTCCCAGCGACGGCATGCTGCGCGATATCGCCGAACATTTCGGTACCGCCGAGACGTTCCGGCGTACCCCGGTAGGCGTGTTCTTCGGTGAACCGGGGGTTACGGTCGCCGACCCGTACTTCGATGGTGCCGGCCCGGACCGGACCGGCTGTACCCGGTGCGGTGCATGCATGATCGGTTGCCGCGAGGGCTCGAAGAACACGCTGGTCAAAAACTACCTGTGGTTCGCCGAGGAAAAAGGCGCGCGCATTCTGCCCGACCGCGAGGCGTTCGATATCCGGCCCGCGGGTGCCGCGGACGGCAGCGACGGCTACACCGTCAGGACCCGCAGGCCCGGTGCTTGGTTCAACCCGCAGGAGCAGGAATTCCATGCGCAAGGGATCGTGCTCGGCGCCGGCGCACTCGGCACGAATCAGCTGCTCGCCCAGTGCAAGCTCGTAGGCTCGCTGCCGCATCTGAGCAACCGGCTCGGGGAACTGGTGCGTACCAACAGCGAGTCAATCCTCGCGGTCACGCTACCCGATGAAACAGTTAAACCGTGGAACAACGTCGCGATCAGCGCCAGCATCCATACCGACCACAACACCCACATCGAGTTCGTCACCTATGGCGAGCGCGGCGATTTCATGAGCCTGTTGTTTACCATGCTCACCGGCAAGGGCACACGTCTTACGCGGCCATTGATGCTGGTCGGCAACGCGTTGCGCCATCCCGTGCGTTTCCTGAAAACGCTGTGGCCGTTCGGCTGGGCACGCCGCACTGTGATCTTCCTGGTCATGCAAACGCTGGATAACGCGATCGCGTTTCGCGCACGCCGCCGGCGTTTTGGCTCAGGCGTCGTACTGTCTACCGAGCAGGACCCGGAAAAACCCAACCCGACCTACATCGACGCGGCGAACCGCGCCGCAGCGTGGCTTGCCGAGAAAACCGGTGGCACCGCGCAAAGCATGATCCTCGAGGCGGCAGCCAACATTCCGACCACCGCTCATATCCTCGGCGGCGCGGTGATCGGAAAGGACGCGGACCATGGCGTCATCGATACCGGCCACCGCGTCTTCGGCTACAAAAACATGCTGATCTGCGACGGCGCGGCGGTTCCGGCCAACCCGGGCGTCAACCCGTCGCTGACGATCACGGCGATGGCCGAGCGGGCGATGGCCGGCGTTGCGGCCAAAGACAGCGAGACAGGGCACGGCGCAGCAGCGCCAGCAACCGCCGACACGCCTGCCTGAGCTTCGCCGGAGAGCGACGAACAGGCAGCAACGCCCGCGGCGGCAACGCGGTCAGACAACGCCGAGCAGGCTCAGCCGGCCAGCGGACCGTGCAGTTTTTTCCAGCGTTCCAGACCGCCCTCGATATGACAGGCGCCGGTAATTCCGGCGCCCTGGGCCGCTTCCACGGCCATCGCCGAGCGTTCGCCATAGGCGCAATAGAAAACCAGTTTTTTGCCGGTGGATGCGGCAAGCTGATGCAGCAGGCCACCCGGCGCGACATGCTGTTCCAGTTCGAGATAGGAGGCATGCACCGAACCGGGTATCTCGCCATGGCGTTCGCGCTCGCCGTCGTCGCGCAAATCGACCAGCAGTAGTCCTGGCTCACCAAGCCGCCGAATCGCCTCCTCGCAGCTCATCGACCAGCCGCGCTCGCGCAACTCGTCCTGGTGGAACCCGATTTTCATATTGGCCGGCACCGCGACATCCATCATCTTCGGGTTCGGCAGGTTGAGATTGTTCATCAGCTCGATGTAGGCGGCTTTCGATTTCACCTGCAAGCGCGGGTTGAAGCCACGTTCCTCGGCAATGGTGCTGACCGTGTCACCCTTGTAGTCATGGCCGGGATAGACCAGCGTATCGTCCGGCAGCGTCAGCAACCTGCCAAATATCGAGTCGTATTGCTCGCTCGCGTCACCATGCTGGAAGTCCGTGCGCCCGGTTCCGCGAATCAGCAACGTGTCGCCGGTGAAAACGCGATCGTCCATCAGAAAACAGTACGAATCGTCGGTATGACCGGGCGTATACAGCGCAGTCAGGCTGACGCCCTCGATATCGATCGTATCGCCATCGCTGATACGCAACGAAACCAAATCGACGTTGCTCTGCTCTCCCATCACGGTGATGCAGTGGGTCCGGTCACGCAGCGCACCCAGCGCGGTCACATGATCGGCGTGCAGATGGGTGTCGACGGCCTTGACCAGCTTGAGGTCGAGTTCCGCCAACAGTTGCAAATAGCGATCGACCTTCTCCAGCACCGGATCGATGATCAGCGCTTCGCCGTGCGAACGACTGCCGATCAGGTAGGTATAGGTCGAAGAAACGCTGTCGAATAACTGGCGGAAAATCATCTGCGGAATCCTGCTCTGTCGTACCCACGCGGCCAGCGCCGATCACTGGTCAAAGGGCGAAAATGCACTCGATCTCGACCCGTGCATCCAATGCGAGCCCGCTGACACCCAACGCGCTGCGCGCCGGCCGGTTGTTGGGGAAATACTCTTTGTAGACTTCATTCATCGCGCCCCATTCGGCGATATCGGCAAGAAAGACCGTGCATTTCACGGGCCGGTCCATCGAGCCGCCGTAACGTTCCACGGTGTTCTTGATATTTTCCATCGTCTGACGGGTCTCGCCCTGGATACCGCCGGGAGCAAGATCCATCGTGCCCGGCACGTTGCCGAGCTTGCCGGAGACAAACAACAGGTCCCCAACCCTTACCGCATCCGAGAACGGCCAGGCTTTGGCCGATTCCGGCGATGGATTCAGGTATTCGAGATCGGCCTTTGCCGGATCCGCGCCGAGCGCCTGGCCGGTCATCAGCAACGCCGCAGCGCCAAGCAAAAGACTTCTTTTAAGCGACCCACTCATCGTTACGGTACTCCTCAGATCTGGTTGTTTTTGGAAAATTCGCGGATGCGGTCCGCCGCTCTGAAGGCGAGCGCCTGGATCGTCATAGTCGGCTGACCCCGTCCCGATGTAACGAGGCTGCTGCCATCGCAAATGAACAGGTTCGGCACATCGTGGCTGCGATGATCGCGATCGACCACCGACTCCGCTGGATCGTTGCCCATGCGGCAGGTTCCAAGAAGATGCGCGGTGATGCTCTGGACCTCGACCGGGTCGCGCCAGATTTTTTTCGCGCCGACGGCCTCCATCAATTCGACACAGCGATCCTGGAGGAAAGCCGCCAGCGCAAGATCGTCCGGATGATCCTCATAGGTGACGCGTAACGCTGCGCGACCATGGCGGTCCTTCAGCTCCGGGTCGAGCGAAATATTATTGCTCTCGCGCGCCAGCGACGTACCGCTGCCGAGTATCGACAGACGCCGGGTAAAGCCTTCGGCAAGTGCGCGTTTGAACTCAGGGCCCCAGGTCGGCGTATCCGGTGGCAACCCGTTCAGCGCGTAAAAAATCGGTGTCGCCGACAGAAACGGCCGCGCGTCGATGACGCCGCCGCCGTAAAAGCCGCGCCTCGAATCCGTCTCGTAGAAATCCTGAACGATGCGGGTGCACTGGATGCTTTTGTACTCGTTCAGATCGTGCTCGAACATCGCATTGGCGCTGGAATGGCTGTTGAACATCAGGTACTTGCCAACCTTGCCGCTGGAATTGGCCAGACCGTCGGGAAAACGGCTCGACGCCGACTCGAGCAACAGGCGCGGCGTCTCCGCGCCATTGGCAGCAAGAATCACCGCCTTGGCTTTCTGCCCATGACTTACGCCTTTTTCGTCGAAATACAGAACGTCGCTGACCCGTCCCTTTGCATCGGTCTCGAGCTTGTACACGGTGGAAAGCGGGCGGATCTCGCAGTGCCCGGTTGCCTCGGCAAGCGGGATCATCGTCGCGAGCGTCGAGGACTTGGCGTTCGCCTCGCAACCGAACCCCATGCAGAAACCGCAATGGATACAAGCCGGGCGGCCATTGTGCGGTTGCGACAATATCGCGACCGGCGCGGGCTGTGCATGCAAGCCGAGTTTTTTCGCTCCCATCTCGAGCAACGCGCCCGAGGACTTCAACGGCATCGGCGGCACCGGGTAGGGTTTGGAGCGCGGCGGGTCGAACGGGCCGGGCGCGCCGGACACCCCGATCTCCCAGTCGACTTTCGTGTAGTACGGTTCGAGTTCCTCGTAAGTCAGCGGCCAGTCCGCAAACCCGGTACCGGAAATACTGCCAAGGCGGCTGCGTTCGTTGAAATCGACCGGCCGGAAGCGCCAGAAATTCGCGGAATAGTGGACACTGCTGCCGCCGACCATCCGGGCGTAATAGGCCGACGGGAAACCGGCGACCTCGGCCCGCTCGGACTCCTTTTGCCGGTACGTCTGCGGATAATCGCCGCTGGTACCGCCGGAGTAGGCATTGTTGAAGATCACATCGAGTTCGTCAT
>Ga0316191_10001971_pt1 | contig 14814 bp, 14 predicted proteins | sample Eddworburr2cm_MG_FD_204928 | JGI IMG/M metagenome (GOLD analysis project Ga0316191, IMG submission 204928) | Coastal sediment microbial communities from Maine, United States - Eddy worm burrow 2 cm | ecosystem: Environmental > Aquatic > Marine > Coastal > Sediment | place: USA: Maine...
GATACCACCATACACGAAGGTGACATGATTACCATAGACGGTACCACCGGACGCTTGTACCTCGGTGAAATTGCTACCGTTGAGGCTGAATTCACCGCCGAGCTCAATATATTGCTGAGCTGGGCCGATGAGTCAGCGAAACTGGTTGTCATGGCTAATGGCGACAGCGCCGACGATGGACGGCGTGCCCTGAAATATGGCGCCCAGGGCATCGGTCTATGCCGTACAGAGCGCATGTTCAATGATGTCGATCGCCTGCCTGTAGTGATCGAAATGATTGTTGCAGACACTCTCGAGGATAGACAGGTCGCCCTGAACAAGTTATTGCCGATGCAACGCAGTGACTTCAAAGAACTGTTCGAAGTGATGTCTCCACACCCTGTAACCATTCGGCTGCTGGACCCGCCTATCCATGAGTTCCTGCCATCAGAAAACCAGCTGACAGATGAGCTGAAGTACCTCAAGCGACTTAAACAAACAGTACAGGGCATGAATGTCCTGGCAGGAACAATGTCATTGCTGGTTGACCCGAACAAGGCAAGCAGCGAGGCAGAATCCATTCGTCATATTGTTGATGCCCACCTGGTTGAAGAGGCGATTGCGAAGAAAGAAACAATGCTGAAAAAAGTTCGCGTGCTCTATGAGACCAATCCAATGCTTGGTCATCGCGGTGTCCGTCTTGGCATCACCTTCCCGGAAATTTATTCCATGCAGATCAGGGCTATCCTTGAGGCTGCCGCGGAATGTGAAAAGAACGGCATAGAAGTACACCCGAAGATAAAAGTGCCGCAGGTATGTACTACGCAGGAACTACTGTCTGTAAAGAAGCATGTCGATGCTATCAGTGCCGAGCTGAAGGAAACCCTGGGTCATTCACCAAGCTTCCAGTTTGGTACTATGATCGAAGTAGTACGTTCGTGCATGCGTGCGGAAAGTCTCGCTGAAGAAGCAGAGTTCTTCTCTTTCGGTACCAATGACCTCACCCAGGCAACGTTCTCGTTCTCTCGCGAAGATGCTGAAAACAAGTTTCTGCCGATGTATAACGAGTATGGAATACTGCAGGACAATCCATTTGAAGTGCTTGATGAAAAAGGTGTCGGCAAACTGATGGAGCTGGCTGTTGCGTGGGGCAGGAAAGCACGCCCCGACCTGCTGGTCGGCATATGCGGTGAACATGGCGGACACCCGGGCTCAATCTATTTCTGCCATAAAGCAGGGCTAGACTATGTTTCCTGCTCAGCACCCCGTGTACCCGTTGCACGCCTGGCCGCCGCGCATGCTGCATTAATGGCATAAGCTGCATCTTCTTTGTCTACAGACCTGGCAGCGTGCTTTTTGGCACCTGCCGGGCCAATTAGCACTACACCAATTTTCTGCCCATAATACCTCGCTTATAAAACTGCAATCTGCAGAATTAATATAAACCGGTGTACCTGAGTCCAATCAGCAGCAACACCAGCATTAGAAAAATCCGCAGTCCCTTTTCAGGGATATATTTACTGATATAGGGCCCTGCCAGTGAACCAGCTGCAACGCCCAGCATCAGCAGGCCAAGCAAAGGATAATCCAGGTCAACACCCAGGCGTACGTAGTTGCTGATTGATGTCAGGGAGTGAATTGCTACAGCCAACGCTGCCGTACCAGCGACAATAAACATCGGCAAACCCATGATGATAGTCATGAATGGAACGAGCAGAAAACCACCACCTACGCCAAGCGCTGAAGACATTACAGCAATCGCAACTCCTGATAAAAACGGCAACAGCGGGTTAAAAGAAAACTTTTCTTCACCGAACTCAATGGTAATGCGTCCTCGCGTGGCGTTTACTTTGCGCACACCTACTTCACAGGACTTTCCTCCACCCTGCATATGTATCTGAAATAATTCAGCAGCACGTACTGATTTTGTCCGCTCCGATACAGTCCCTCTCCCGTGCCATAGCTGCCAGGCTATTTGACCTGCAATGAGGAAAATCAGGCCAGCAAATACCGGTTTGAACACACTCATGTCAGACAGGTAATTGAGCGACAGATAACTGCCAAGCATTGCTCCCAGTACACCACCAAGCCCAAGCAGTAAAGCGAGGCTGGTGACCATGCGGCATTGACGGATATACAGCGGCACCGCAATCAGCGGTGTAACCAGGGTAAGAGACTGCGCCATTGGCTTGACCAGGTTGGGGTCCTGAATCCCGAACACCGAGATAAGGCCAACAGAGGCAAGAATACCGCCTGCAGCCCCAACAGTAGAAAAGACAAAACCGACAAGCACACCCCAGACCAATAGCAGCCAAATGGAGACTGTAATATCGGCAATTTCAAAATACATAGGCTACTTTCAGTTGCTTGTGGCTGGTAATTAAGACAATACTGGATTTTAGCGTAAGCTAAAACACCAAACTTAACATGTATAAGTGCGAGGCCCAGTTATGCTATGGTTTGCGCTCAAATTCTCTGATCTGGATGCCGTGATTTGCTCTCTATGTTGCTACAGTTGTCGCAGGTACAGGGGCAGGCTCAGCCACAACAGCAGAGAAGCCAAAGTACAGGCTGACAGATGGACAAGCAAACAATAATACTGCTAGACAACGGGTCCCGCAGGGCCGAGGCAACCTTGAGCTTGCGGAAACTCGCACACTCTCTTGAAGACACTGTTGGGGAGACCATCTACCCGGTTTCTCTGCAGCATGCCAACCATATCGACCCGGGCCTGGTTGAAGGCAGACCTGCTCTGATCTTTGAAGCCTTTTTACGAGACCAGTTGCAAAGCGGAAAAAGAAAATTTCTCGTCGTGCCGCTGTTCTTTGGCCAGAGCCGTGCCCTGACTTCATTTATTCCCGATGTCGTTAGCAGCCTGCAGAAGGAGTTCGGCCCCTTCGGGCTTACCCTGGCAGATGTGTTATGCCCGCTGCCCGATGGTGATCAGCGCCTGGCCCGAATCCTCTGCGACAATATTGAGACGACACTACGCGCACATGAATTGCCCCGTTCACGCGTGATTCTTGTCGACCATGGCTCGCCGACGCGCGAGGTTGCTGCCGTGCGCGAATTGCTGGCAACGCAGATGCGGCAGTTACTTGGCCCGGGGATATCGCTGCATGAAGCGGTGATGGAACGGCGTCCGGGAAGCGAGTACGACTTCACTGGCCGTTTGCTTGAGGAAGTACTTGACGAACTTGCCACCAGTGAAGACGATACGCCCGTCGTGTTATCAATGCTGTTCCTGGCACCCGGTCGCCACGCCGGCAGCGGCGGTGATATCACATCCATCCGTGACCGGGCAGTCGCAGCAAACCCGTCATTACAGGCCGTGATTACTCCGCTGGTTGGCGAGCATTCAGGCATTGTGGATATTTTAAAGGAAAGACTCGAACAGGCGCTTTAGTTAGTTTTCAGCAGATTGATTTGTTTTATCACTCGCATCTGTTGAACTTAACAGCTGAAAAAACTATTAGTTCTTCAATCTGTAACCGGTCTTGAATATCCACCATACTGACAACATACACAGCAGCATGAAGACCAGTATCATGGCCATGCTGATGCCAACCTTAACGTCGGAAACACCGTAAAAACTCCAGCGCAAGCCGCTGATCAGGTAGACCACCGGGTTGAACAGGGTGACCTTCTGCCAGAACGGCGGCAGCATGCTGATTGAGTAAAAGGCACCGCCGAGGAATGTCAGGGGGGTGATGACCATCATCGGGATGATCTGCAGCTTCTGGAAATCGTCTGCCCACAAGCCGATGATAAAACCGAACAGGCTGAAAGTGACTGCGGTGAGCAGCAAAAAGCTGACCATCCAGAGCGGATGCATAATCTCGTAATCAACAAACAGACGCGCTGTCGCAAGAATGAGCAGGCCGATGATGAGAGACTTGGTTGCAGCTGCGCCGACGTACCCGATCACCACCTCGAATGGTGATACCGGCGCCGAGAGTACCTCATAGATCGTGCCGGAAAACTTGGGAAAATAGATTCCGAACGAGGCATTCGAGATACTCTCTCCAAGCAGCGAAAGCATCAACAAGCCGGGAATAATAAATGAGGCATAGGAGATGCCGTCTATCTCACCCATGCGTGATCCGATCGCCGCGCCGAAAACGATAAAGTAGAGCGATGTAGTGAGGATCGGTGAAGCGATACTCTCCATCAAAGTGCGCCAGGTACGCGACATTTCAAAAATATATATTGCACGGATGCCATAGAAATTCATGCTTTATCACTCACCAGGCTAACAAAGATATCTTCCAGTGAACTCTGACTGGAGTGCAGATCTTTAAAATCGATGCCCAGTTTTCCCAACTGGCGCAGCAGTTCTGATATTCCTGTGTGCTCTTTCTGCGTATCGAAGGTGTATACCAGTACGTTGCCTTCTTCCTGCAGTTCCAGTGAATAGTCAGCCAGTTCAGCCGGAACAGCAGTTAACGATTTTTGCAAGGTCAGTTGCAGTTGCTTCTTTCCCAGCTTGTTCATCAGCACCGACTTCTCTTCTATCACGCTGATCTCTCCGTCATTGATTATGCCAATGCGGTCAGCCATTTCTTCAGCTTCTTCAATATAGTGCGTAGTCAGGATGACAGTAACACCAGTATCACGCAGTCCCCGCACCATCGCCCACATGTCGCGTCGCTGCTCGACATCAACGCCTGCTGTTGGCTCATCAAGAAAAAGTACCTGCGGCTGATGCGCCAGTGCCTTGGCGATCAGAACTCGGCGTTTCATACCGCCTGAAAGGTTTATAATCCTGTCTTTGCGTCGGTCCCATAAGGACAGATCGCGCAGCACTTTTTCTATATGGGCCGGATTAGGTGGCTTGCCGAACAATCCTCGGCTGAAACTCATCGTTGCCTCGACACTCTCAAAAGTTGCCGTGGCAAGCTCCTGTGGTACCAGCCCGATCATCGACCGTGCCGCTCGAAACTCCGAGAGAATATCGTGGCCATTAACAGTGACACTACCCTCACCCGGGGTAACGATGCCACAGATAATACTGATCAGGGTTGTCTTGCCGGCACCATTCGGGCCCAGCAATGCAAATATCTCACCCTGCTGGATATCGAGGTTGATGTCCTTCAGCGCACGAAAACCAGAGGCGTAGGTCTTGCTGAGACTCCTGATTGAAATAATTGACTCCACTCGACCTCCATCGTTGTGGACATTCGCCGTTGGCTATTACAGGTATCTGAATTAATACTGTAAATAACGGATTCAGAGCCAGAATCTATTTCATCAGGAGAATAATTGCACGCAATATACAGCTAATGTGGATAATCCAGCGGACCCAATACATTTCCTGGTAAGAACCCACGGCCATACCGATGCCCGTATTGGGCACCGGCAGTAGCAGAGAACCAGAACTTAATGATTTTTTATCTTGAGGTTCGTTTTGCTGTTGTTTTTCGCCAGGTGCTTATAACGGTGCGCGGCCTGGTCTGCTAAACGCCCCAGTACCGCGTTGAGATCGCTGTCTGTTAACGCTACGACTGCAGCATTGCTGGTTAATTGTGTTGACAATGAATAACTCGGCTGCTGGTCGGGTAACAGCGAAATATCTTCATAATCTGCTGCCAGGCTGCCATCTGTGGCAAGGGAGAGAAGCTCCTGAATATTCCCAACAAAGAACTTCTTTACATCTTCAACGGACTCAGCCTGGTTAAGCTGATCTCGTAATTTCGGTACTACTTGATGTTCAAATTTGGTAAGTGACATCATTTTGGTCATAGCCTTTCCTCTTTTTAGTATTAAGCCATACTGCCTTTATACGCTTTATCTTCTGCAAATACATTGATTTTAATCAACGCTAAATTAACGTTAATAATGTAATTCAACTCGAAACCGTCCCTTTCAGCCCTGTCACTGATAAAAATTTTTCATTTTCTGCTCTCTGCATAACTGCAGGCAGAACTGTTCTGCCTGCAGGATGAAATATTCATATGTTATAATATATGTTTTAGATAAATTTAGTTAAGCATACAGTAAGGAGTACCAATTCATGCAGAAAACACGCCTGTTCCGGCTTCCACTGCTGTTCGCTGCGAGTCTAATTATCCCCACCACTTACGCCACTGATGCTTCATCACCAGTTCAGCCCTACTACGAGTGGAAGGTTGAAAACTATGAGATCAAACAGCCTCTTGGTGGTCTTGAAGGAAATGCAGTACGCGGCAAAGCCATTGCCGGGAACCAGTCTCGAGGCAACTGCCTTGCCTGTCATCTGCTGCCTATTCCAGAAGAACCTTTTTTTGGCAACCTGGGGCCACCCCTGACGGGTATAGGATCACGCCAGTCAACCGGCATGATTCGCCTACACGTTGTCGACCAGTCTCGTTTCAACCCGGAAACGGTAATGCCCGGCTATTACCGGACTCCAGCGCAACTAAACCGGGTTGCCAAGGCACTTAAAGGCAAAACCTGGCTCAACGCTCAGGAAATTGAAGACGTTGTGGCCTACCTGACCAGTTTGAAATAATAACCCGGCATACCTGACATGAAAATTCTGACTTTATCCAATTGTTTTTTCTTTGCCCTGACTCTGCCTCTAACTACAATTACCCTGAGTGCAGCCCACGCTCAGCAGCCGGTGTCCGGTTATGACTATCTGACACCGGAAATGCAGGAAATGCAGATTGACGACTTCGGCAATCCCGGAATGCTCACCGTCGATGCAGGCGAAATACTGTTTTCCACAGCCGGTAAAAACGGAAAATCCTGCGCCTCCTGTCACGGGGAAGATGGCAGCAAGCTTGATATCAAACATATCGCCAGTTACCCGGTTTACAGTACTGAACTTAAAAAACCGCTGACTCTGCGCGGCCAGATTCTACTGTGTCAGGATGAGCGTATTGGCGGTCCATCACTTGAACATTCAAGCGCAGAAGCTCTGCAACTGGAAGCCTTCGTACGCCGCCTCGCACTGGGAGAGACCGTCAATGTCGATGTCAGTGGTGAAATGGCACCTTACTACGAGGCAGGGAAAAACCTGTTTCATACACGCTGGGGTCAGGTCGATATTGCCTGTCACCAGTGCCATGTTTACCATGCAGGGAGAACTTTCCGTGGCCAGACACTCAGCCAGGGCCAGAGCAACGGTTTCCCGGGCTACCGCTATACCGCAGGGCAAGCAGTAAGCACGCCCGAGCGCATCACCGGATGCCTGGCGAATCTGCGTGCTGAACCCTATGCATCAGACTCTGTAGAATACATAAACCTCGAAGTCTATATGAACGCACGCGGAAATGGCCTGAAGATTGAGACACCGGGAATCAGGTATTAAGCCACACTCAATGACGGCCTGGGCAGAGTATATTACCTCTGTAATGATTTACATGGTTATAATCAACACATTGAAACATGCCATTTAACTGAGCTGCTGATTAGTTGATGGCCGATCTCGCCGCAAACATGGTATCACGATGAAACTACTTGCACGTAATCTCGCCCGCACAACCACAGAGGCAGAACTCAAGGCGCTGTTCGAAGCCTACGGCAAGGTGCAATACTGCACCCTCGCCACCGACAAGAACACCGGAAGCTCAAAAGGCTTTGCCTTCATTGAAATGCCGAGGCCAGGTGATGCCAAGGCGGCAGTCAAAAACCTTAATGGTAAAGATGTTGCGGGCAATAAGATCCGTGTAAAAAAGGCAGAGACCAAAAAACCAGGACAGGCTAACGAAAAACAAGAATTATCTGAACATAAAGCGACTGAAGCTGAAATAGCGGCACCAGTAAACATACAACCTGAGCAGGATGAATCTCAAACAACAAAATCCGAGAAAAGCGAGTCAAGACCCGATGCACCGATAAATCCCGGAATCTGGTCAAAATGAGCAGTACCGGCAGCCAGGACCCGTTACATGGGGTAACGCTGAAAATGATGCTTACCCGGCTGGAAGAAAAATATGGCTGGGAAGAACTAGGCCACCGGATCAATATTAAATGCTTCACTAATGATCCGAGCATTAATTCCAGCCTTAAATTCCTGCGAAGGACACCATGGGCGAGAGAGAAGGTCGAGACGCTTTATCTGCAAACCAGCTGGGCTGCCAGCAATATCTGGAAATCCCCAGCTAAAACCTGAACGAGTTAGCACCTCCACTTTCAGGGCTGTCAGAATCAGTTTTGTACTTTACTCCCTGTTAAGCATCCCATGCCACCCATTATGCCCGCGTACAGTATTCAATTGAGGTATAATTATATGGTTAATTTCTCTGCACATTAATTAGCACATCAGCCTTCTATACATTGATGCGTTGTTTAACTTGCCTTCTTTAATTCGATCCCTTCATTAAATAGACCCAGCATCGTGACCAATAGCTCCTTCTCATCCCTGCCCTTATCAGCGGAACTGCTGGAGAGTGTCAATTCAATGGGTTTCCAGAAAATGACTGAGATACAGGCACAGGGACTGCCGGCGATTCTAAAAGGCAAAGACCTTCTCGCACAGGCAAAGACAGGCAGTGGCAAGACTGCTGCTTTTGCCATTGGCCTACTGCATAAACTTGAACCACAAAGTTACCAGACACAGGCACTGATACTCTGCCCTACACGTGAACTGGCCGACCAGGTGAGCAAGGAAACGCGCCTGCTGGCGCGTGCGATACCTAACACCAAAATCGTCACATTGTGTGGCGGCAAACCAATAGGGCCACAATTAGCTTCACTGGAGCATCATCCGCATATCGTTGTTGGCACACCCGGTCGAATATTGAAACATTTACAGAAAAGATCTTTAAAGCTGGATGGTTTAAAAACACTGGTGCTGGATGAGGCCGACCGTATGCTGGATATGGGATTTCATGAAGACATAATGCGCATTATTGATAAGACACCGCGCGAAAGACAAACCTTGTTATTTTCAGCGACCTATCCGGATCAAATTAAAGAAATCAGTGATGATATTCAGAACGACCCGCTAGACATTCGGGTAGAAAGCGTACATGACAACAAGAAGATACAGCAGGTCTTCTATGAAATACAAAAAGGCAATAGAACCAGGGCATTAGTTTCCCTGTTGCAGCATTATCGACCCGAATCCAGCCTGGTGTTCTGTAATCGAAAGCAGCAGTGCCAGGAACTGGCCGATGAATTATGGCAGCAGGGTTTTCACGCCCTGGCCCTGCATGGAGACCTGGAACAGAGAGAAAGAGACCAGGTGCTGGTGCAGTTTTCCAATAAAAGCAGTTCCATTCTTATCGCTACCGACGTCGCTGCCCGTGGACTGGATATAAAAGATTTACCCGCGGTAATTAACTTCGAATTATCGCCTGATCCGGAAATTCACATCCACCGCATTGGGCGCACAGGCCGCGCTGGCAGCAAGGGACTGGCAATCAGTTTGTTCATAGCTTCCGAGCAGTTCAGGGTCAAGGCGATTAAAGAATATCTGAATTATCCCGTCCGCATTGATAAGGCGTCATCATTAAAAACCCGTGAGAATTTCAGACTAAAACCGCCAATGGTCACGCTTAGCATAAATGGTGGCCGCAAAGACAAGCTGCGTGCCGGAGATATCCTTGGTGCCTTAACTAGCGGCACCGGGCTGGCAGGTAAAAAAATCGGTAAAATTGATATTTCTGATTCCGTTTCCTACGTAGCGGTGGAATACCCTGTTTCTAAACAAGCATTGAAGATTCTTTCAGAAGGAAAAATTAAAGGCCGCAAGTTCAGGGTAAGAAAACTACGTTAACTGCAATCGTACATGTCGGATAGCCCCATTCAAACAGATGTTCTGATTATCGGTGCCAGTGCATCGGGATTAATGTGTGCCATTGAAGCGGGAAAACGTCGACGTAAAGTCATCGTACTGGACCACGTCAACAAACCCGGAAAAAAGATACTGATGTCCGGTGGTGGTCGTTGCAACTTCACCAACTATCATGTCAGTGCTGAGAATTATATTTCCCACAATCCGCACTTCTGCAAGTCAGCATTAAGTCGCTATACACAATGGGACTTCCTTGCTTTGGTTAACCAGTATGAAATCCCGTTTCACGAACGCAGCAACGGCCAGTTATTCTGTAACAACAGTGCCAAAGACATCCTCAATATGCTGTTAAGCGAGTGTGAAAAATATTCGGTAACGATTAAGCTAAAGACTGAAATTTCCAGTCTTGAAAAGCTGTCTAACAACAACTTTCAGATAACAACAGATTCTAAAAACTATACTTGCCAGTCACTGGTCGTCGCCACCGGTGGCTTATCCATCCCTAAGATGTGCGCTACCCCGCTGGGCTATAAAATAGCACAGCAGTTTGGTATGAACGTCTGGCCAACCTCAGCAGGCCTGGTTGCTTTTACTTTGCAGCCAGAAGATAAAGAACGTTTTTCACCATTGTCCGGCATCGCAATAGAGAGTGTCGTCAGCAATCAGCGCATCTCGTTTCGGGAAAATATTTTGTACACGCACCGGGGCTTAAGCGGACCGGCGATTTTACAGATTTCATCCTACTGGCAACCCGGTGAGTCAATTTCTATCAACCTGTTGCCGGATATAAATCTCGCCGAAATGCTAAAAGAAGCCCAGCAACAACACCCGCAGCAGCAATTAAAAAACTACCTGGCGCAGCATTTACCAAAGCGGGTGATCGACGCCCTGGTCGAAGAATCCTTATCAGATAAAGCACTGCAGACACTGTCACACAAAGAATTCAAGTCGGTTGCCGATCAACTGCAAAACTGGACAATAAAACCCAATTCCACATTGGGATACCGGACTGCAGAAGTGACTCTCGGCGGAGTCGATTGCGATACCCTTTCGTCCAAATCCATGGAATCCAGAACTATTCCTGGCCTGTATTTTATCGGTGAAGTTGTCGATGTTACCGGCTGGCTTGGCGGCTACAATTTTCAGTGGGCCTGGTCATCGGGCTGGTGTGCCGGACAGTATGTTTAACCCTTGATATCCCATATGGATTACTACAGTATCAAATCTCCTGAAGCACTTACCCTGCTTTTATTTCCACTTTACTAGTATCGGTTATTCTCACCGCCTGAGATATATCCACAAAAAAACAACCGAAAGTGGGTGTTAGATTATGCCTGCTTCTTTAATCGGGCATCACAGTCAAACCACCATACACGTCCATTTTGAAATCATTATTATCTTCCGGCTGTCTAAATAATCATCAAATTAGTTCAATGAAACTTGAACGGATGTAGAAACTGTGTTCTGTTACCATGCATGCTTACAATGGAGGAATATCGATGCGTTATTTAGCAATTGTTGCCAGTCTCTTACTGTTCTCTTACCCAGCATTTTCTGCTGACATATCAGATGAAGAACGTTGCGTGAAACAAGGCGAGGTGGCTGAGAAAGCGGCCAATATGCGTATTTCTGGTGTAGATAAAGATACCGCGACCAAGACCTTAATCGAAATGTATGATCGACCCGGGTCTGGTGTAACCACCAACAACGTACGCGGTATGGTAATGGTATCCTACATGGCCAAGATGGAGCCGAAAAAGATGCAAGATTACGCCATCGCCGAGTGTAAAAAAAATCTACTAAGGTGATACCCCTGCAATGAAGATACAGTGTTGCGTTGACCAGTTGAGGCCGCCGCCAGAAGCGGACAATTCATCAATCTACGCCTAACGCCTTAACTCTTGCCTCCAACAGCATGGCGTTAGCCAAGCCCGCTGTAAAAACTTGTTAGGTATTTTTACTCTCAGCCTTTTGCTTTAAAGCAGAATTCATTAATTCGAATCCGGCACGTGTATCTTGATCTAAACTGCCCCATAAAAAAGGCACCAGTAGTCCGCTGAATTCCTCTTTCTGCACTAGTAAGCAGCCATTCTCGGTTGGTGTAATTTTAAAAAGATGCCTGCCATCGAATATGCCAGGTAACAAGAAACGCCCTAGCCAACTAAAATCAGAATTTACAACTACGGTTTTTACGGTTGGCTTGAAGATCATTTGCTTGCCGTTTGGTGGTGAGATACAAACTTCAAGTTTTTCACCTACACGAACTTCTCCTTTGGCATTTTTTATGAACGGATTCCATTCTACATATTTATCCAACTTGGTCAGAACAGACCAAACTGTTTCGGGGCTAGCTTTAATTTGTATCTCAGTTTCTATGAGTCTCATGCTTACTCCTTAACATGTTAAAAACATAACAGTGATACATACTGCTGCTGTAATTTACAGTGATATAAAGCAAAAACCTAAGTTATTTGAATATTTAATTTTGGCTATATAGAGGCACAAATAGATTAGGAATAGTGGATAAGCCTGAACGACTGTTATGGATCGTTTGGACCTGCCCCGAATTAATGGACACTTCTAAATTGACCTAAAGTAAGGTTCTGGAAGTGTGTGATGGCTAGAACGAGGAAGTACAAGCGGTATAGTCCTGAGTTTAAACGTGAAACATAAAAACGTGCCAGTGAAGATGGAATAAACGATAAGCAGGTGTGCCAAGAGCTCGGGATTAGGCGTCGTCATGCCTGATTCTATGAAGCATTCAGGCTTGTATAGCCTGTTACACTATATTACATTCTTCGTTAATGAAATACTTCGCCATAATTCTTCTACTTCCGACTGTCGCCTACTCATATGGTAATCAGATAACCTGCACGACAGAGAAGCAATATAGTTGTAAATCAGATATTAAGGGAAATGTAAGGTGCGTTGTTCAACATCCCAATCAGATGATGTTCGTAAAAAAGTTTGAAATCTATAGAAATACGAATAAAGTAATCAAATCAATATATATGGATGTCAGGCCATCTAAACCCACCGAGGAATTAATAAGCGAACTTACTTACTTTAGAACATTTAAGGATAATGATGGCAAGGAAGTAGTGCGTGCGCGGTTTAGCACAGACTCAGACAGTACATCAATTCATATAGATGATGAAAAATTTGCAGGTATCACGAATATAAGCCCAGATTCTTCTGCTCAATTTGTCGGATATCTTTCAGTTTACGGATACTGCAAATAATCACTCAAAACAAGAATACATCACGTCTTCCTTACACGATGCCTGGTACTGCCTATAATTCAAGCAGGAATGATGAAGATAATAGGCGGAATAGTAATTATTGACTATCGCCACCTGGAAGCAGGAAAAACACTTTCAAACCAAGCAGATATTGAAGTGCGGTTTGTGTTCGATATGAAGAATGTATGGTAGGCAAAGAAAAGCCTGACGTTTAAAGTCAGGCTTTTCGATGGAGTAGAGATTATTCACACAAACAAGCCTACACCCGTTATTAAGTCTAGCACGTGAATTAAATATTTCATGATTGAACAGGCAAAAAAGCCCAGCTTTTCAGGGCTGGGCAATTCGACTCACATTTGGAGATGGAGAAGTATCCGAGTGAGTTATCGGACGTACATATATTACTCGTGAACTGCTACCAATTCTTTGATCAAAATCAATGAGATTCTTGTTTCAATAGGCAAAAAAAACAGCGTTGAGGCAGCTGGGCTAGCAAACTAAGTGTCGAGCTAAATACATATTAGAGGATATGTAGCTATATATTACATGTGGACTACTGATCCGTAATTGATAAATATTAAAAGAAAAGCCCTAATAGAATTAAATGAAAAGGCAAGTCTTGTTATCGGTCGAAGGGTGTGCAACCGTTAAGCGGATATTACCTGATACACCGCTGTTCTCACGAATCACCAGCCACTGTGGGGTTCACGTTCGCTATAGGCGATAATTCATCTAGCAAGGTAAAACACTCCACAGGGTGGTTCGTTATGAATCTTTTTTCAGCCAAAAACAAACGTTTGCTAATGCAGCTCCAGCCGTTTCCGGTTGAGCGTATAACAAGCTTTACGAAAGCGCTGGTATCCAGCCATTAGCTGATCAGCCATCATGAACCCTCAGGGTCAATTTCAATCAGAGTTTCACCCGGATTGACTGAGTCACCTTTACTTACAAACACCCCGTCAATGCGGCCATCAATTGGGGCCTGTATCTCGGTTTCCATTTTCATCGCTTCAGTCACAAGCACTGGTTGACCGGCTTTCACAATATCACCCTCAGCGACCATGATGTCGACCACATTACCGGGCATAGACGTTGTCACATCGCCTTCCTTTGTTGCTTTAGGTCGCTTGCCGGCTATCTTCGTCTTTATCGCCCCCTCGGCGCCACCAGTGAGCACGATTTCATCCAGGGTTTCGACGATTGTCTCTTCGGGTGTGCCGTCCACTGTCAGGTAAAAATGGCGTTCCGCCTCACCCTTGTGACCGGACCCGGTAATCTTTACGTGATATGACTCGCCGTGTAACGTGATATTGAATTCAGTTGGTGTATTTTGCTGTTTATTATTTCCTGGATAAGGCAGCAGTGACTCAGGAACCAGTTCATTGTTAGCACGCTGCTCAAGAAACTGTCGCCCGACATCCGGGAACATAGCAAAAGACAGCACATCTTCATCGTTAAGCGCCAAACTGCCAATTTCTTCGCGCAGATGATCCAGTTCATCCGGGATCATGTCGGCTGGTCGGCATTCAATGATTTCATCCTTTCCGACTGCCTTTTGCTGCAGGGCTTTATCAACCATAGCAGGGGGTTTACCATAACCGCCATGCAGATAATTATTCACTTCTTTGGTGATGGTTTTATATCTCTTGCCGGTAATCACGTTCAGTACCGCCTGGGTGCCGACGATCTGTGATGATGGGGTCACCAGTGGCGGATAACCCAGGTCTTTACGCACCTGGGGAATCTCAGCCATGACTTCATCCATGCGATCCAGTGCATTCTGCTCTTTCAATTGATTGGCAAGATTGGAGATCATGCCGCCCGGCACCTGGTTGACTTGTACGCGGGTATCCACACCGGTAAAGTCAC
>Ga0316191_10001974_pt1 | contig 14807 bp, 13 predicted proteins | sample Eddworburr2cm_MG_FD_204928 | JGI IMG/M metagenome (GOLD analysis project Ga0316191, IMG submission 204928) | Coastal sediment microbial communities from Maine, United States - Eddy worm burrow 2 cm | ecosystem: Environmental > Aquatic > Marine > Coastal > Sediment | place: USA: Maine...
GGGTGCCATCGACGATACGCTTATCGGTGACGATGTCAGGCTCGACAACCTGATTCAGGTCGGACACAACGTTGTTATCGGTGCACATACGGCGATCGCAGCAGGTACTGCGATCGCCGGAAGCAGCCGGATTGGACAGAATTGCCTGATTGCCGGCCATGTCGGTATCGTCGGCCACATCGAGATTTGCGACAACGTGACAATCAACGCCAAGGCGCTGGTCACGCGCTCCATTGCCGAGCCAGGGGTGTATTCTGGCAAGTTTCCGGCGCAGGAAGTGCGGCAGTGGAGAAGAAACGTGGCTCGTTTCAGGCAATCGACCAGGCGTTCGCGAAACGGAGAGGGTGACACCGGCTGAACGGCACCCGGAGGAGCGAAAAATGAGTGAATTCCTGCTAGATATCGATCAGATTCGCGCCATGCTGCCGCACCGTTACCCTTTTCTGCTGGTGGACAGGGTCGTCGAATGCGTGCCGGGCGAGTATCTGACGGCGCTCAAGAACGTCACGATCAACGAGCCGTTTTTCCAGGGGCATTTTCCCGGGAAACCGGTGATGCCCGGTGTACTCATAGTCGAGGCGCTGGCCCAGGCGAGTGGAATCCTGGCGTTCCTGACCGAGGGCGATCAACGCGACAAAAACGTGTTGTTCTTTTTTGTCGGCATCGACGGCGCGAGGTTTAAGCGCCCGGTGCTGCCGGGTGACCGGGTCGAATTGAAAACCCGTCTTCTGCGGCGCCGACGCGATGTGTGGAAATTCGCTACCGAGGCCGTGGTCGACGGACATCGGGCGGCGCTGGCTGAACTCATGGTCGCGCCGGGGCATTAGCAGTGATTGACCCTACCGCCGTAGTCGATCCGGCCGCAAAACTCGGCGCCGGCGTCGTGGTTGGTGCGTACGCGATTATCGATGCCGCGGTGGAAATCGGCAGTGGTACGCGGATCGGGCCGCACGTCGTTGTGCGTGGTCCGACACGGATCGGCAGTGACAATCGGATTTTCCAGTTCTGCTCGATCGGAGACGACCCTCAGGATAAGAAGTACGCAGGCGAGCCTACCCGGCTCGAAATCGGGGATCGCAATACGATTCGCGAGGGTTGCACGATCAACCGCGGTACGGTCCAGGATCTCGGTTACACCCGTGTAGGAAACGACAACTGGATAATGGCCTATTGTCACATTGCGCACGACTGCGTGCTGGGCGATCACCTGGTTCTGGCAAACAATGCGACCCTCGGTGGGCACGTCCGCATTGATGACTACGCCATTCTCGGCGGATTCTCCGGTGTGCACCAGTTTTGTGCGATCGGCAGACATGCATTTTTGGGGATGTTCAGCGCGGTCAATCGCGATATTCCACCGTTTGTTACGGTGTCGGGAAATCCCGCGCGGCCGCGCGGGGTCAACGCCGAGGGCATGAAGCGGCATGGTTTCAGCGCCGAGCAGATTGGCCTGGCGCGACGTGCCTACCGCATTCTTTTCCGCTCTGGACTTAAACTCGCTGAGGCGCGGGCCGAGCTCGAGGCGCTTCTTGGCGGTGAGCCGGAGTTGCTGCCGCTAGTCGCTTTTCTTGCCGATGCGCGACGCGGCGTTACGCGTTGAAGCCGGCATTGCGCCGCTACGGGCGTCTTCCTCTTGGCAATGACTAGCGGCATCCGCATCGGTCTCGTGGCGGCTGAAGCTTCCGCCGACGCTTTGGGTGCGGCGCTGATCGAAGCGCTTCGCCGCCGCGTCCCCGATGCGAGCTTCGAGGGCGTTTGCGGTCCGCAAATGCAACAAGCCGGGTGTGCGCGCTGGCACGGTATCGAATCGCTGTCGGTGATGGGCCTGACCGAAGTGCTGGCCCACCTGCCGCGCTTGTGGCGGCTGCGCAGAGAGCTGGGAGGGCGCTGGTGCGCCCGCCCGCCCGACGTGTTTGTCGGCATCGACGCGCCGGACTTCAATCTCGGCCTGGAAAAACGCCTGCGTCGTGACGGGGTGCCAACAGTACATTTCGTCAGTCCGTCGGTCTGGGCCTGGCGCCACGGTCGCACCCGGGCCGTCGCCGCCGCCTGCGATCGGGTCTTGTGCCTGCTTCCCTTCGAGAAGCGCTATTACGACAATGCGGGAATCGAAGCCCGCTACGTCGGTCATCCGCTCGCCGATCAGATGCCCATCGTGCCGGACCGGGCAGGGGCGCGGCGGGCGCTGGGACTTGCGGACACCGATGAGGTCGTCGCATTGTTGCCCGGCAGCCGGGGCGGCGAAATCGCGCGGCTCGGTCCCGATTTCGCCGCCGCCGCCGAAAATATGCGTCGCGTCAAACCGGAATTGAAATTTGTTGCGCCGATGGTCAGCGCGGCGCTGTCGCAGCGGTTTGCAGCGCACGCGACCGCGCATCCTGATCTGCGGATTCGTCTGGTAACGGATGCACGCCAGGCTCTTACCGCCAGCGATGTCGCTCTGGTCGCGTCGGGTACGGCAACGCTGGAGGCTGCACTTGCCAGAACACCGATCGTCGTGGCCTACCGGATCAGCAGAATCAGTCGATGGCTCGCTGTCAATATTGGTGGGTTGAAGCTGAAGCGCTATGCTTTGCCAAACCTGATCGCCGATCGGGAACTGGTGCCTGAATTCATGATGGACGCAGCGACGCCGTCTGCTCTTGCCGAGGCGACCCTTGGCTTGCTCGATGACCGCGTACGGCGGCAGGAACTCGTGGACCAATACGCGAAAATTCATCAGGCTTTGCGCTGTAATGCGAGTGACATGGCGGCCACGGCGGTGCTCGAACTCTGCCGCAACGGGCGTGGATAAACGTCAGCCGATGCAACAGTTCACAATGCAGTTCGCCGGTCAGGGCCTGGTTGCCGGGGTAGACGAGGCCGGGCGTGGCCCGCTGGCCGGCCCGGTTTTTGCGGCGGCGGTAATTTTCGCGCCACAGCGACGTCCCGGCGGCCTGCGAGACTCGAAGACTCTGAACGAGGCGGTAAGAGAGCGGCTCGCGCTTGAGATACGCGAGCAGGCGCTGTGCTGGTCCGTGGCGTGGGCGGATCGCGAGGAAATCGACGCATTGAATATCCTGCGCGCGACGATGCTGGCTATGCGGCGAGCAGTTATGGGGCTTGCAATCCGCCCCGACCATATCATGGTGGATGGCAACCGTTGTCCCGATTTGCGCGGCTGTGGCCTGCACAGCACGATCGAGGCGATCGTACGCGGCGATGCATTACGCGAGGAAATCAGCGCTGCGTCGATCCTGGCCAAAACGGGGCGTGACGCCGCCATGCGCAGACTCGACAGTATTTATCCGGCCTACGGATTCGCCGGGCACAAAGGATATGGTACGGCGGCTCACCGCGAGGTGCTTGGGCTGCGGGGCCCATGCCCGATGCACCGGCGCAGTTTCGCGCCCGTCCGGGCATGCCTGCAGGGACGGCCGTGAGCATGTATCAGCCCGGATTCGTTCACTTGTCGGTGCACACCGAGTTTTCGCTGGTCGACAGTACCGTGCGGATTCCTGCGCTGATCGAACGGGTTGCCCGCGATGGCATGCCGGCGGTGGCGCTGACGGATCAGAGCAACCTGTTTGCCATGGTCAAATTCTATCGGGCGGCGTTGCGCGGCGGGATCAAGCCACTGATAGGTGTCGACGCCTGGATCGCGGATCCGGAGCAGCCCGCGAAACCCTCACGGCTATTACTTCTGTGCCAGGACGAGACCGGATACCGTAATCTGACCAGGCTGGTCACACGCAGCTACATCGATGGGCAGCACGGCGGAAAATCAGTCATTGACAAGTCCTGGCTCGATGGCGCCAGTGCCGGTCTGATCGCCTTGTCGGGTGGGCGCGACGGCGATGTCGGTCGCAGTCTGCTCGCGCGCCGCCGCGCGGAGGCACGGGCGAGGCTCGAATTCTGGAAGGCGCTGTTTCCCAACCGTTTTTATCTCGAAGTCAGCCGTACCGGACGTGATGGCGAGGAGACCTATCTGCATGCGGCAGTGGGGCTGGCCGCGCGGACGGCCACCCCGCTGGTCGCCACCAATGACGTGCGGTTTCTTGCACCTGACGATTTCGAAGCACACGAGGCGCGGGTCTGTATCCAGCAGGGACATACGCTGACCGATCCGGGCCGGCCGCGCAGCTACAGCCAGCAGCAGTATCTGAAGAGTCCTCAGGAAATGGCGGAGCTTTTTGCTGATATTCCGGAAGCGCTAGCAAACTCGACGGAGATCGCGCGGCGTTGTTCGCTCGTGCTGGAACTCGGGGAAAGCGTGCTGCCGGAATTTCCTGTGCCCGAGAGCATGACGGTGGAATCCTATCTCGCTCAGCGCGCCCATGAGGGTCTCGCGGCGAGGATCGCTGACAAAGGCGGGCGCACCTACCAGGAGCGTCTGCAAACCGAACTGGAAGTCATCAATGGCATGGGTTTCCCGGGATATTTCCTCATCGTCGCCGACTTCATTCGGTGGGCGAGAGACAACGGCATTCCGGTTGGCCCGGGACGCGGTTCGGGTGCCGGATCGCTGGTCGCTTACACGCTCGGCATCACCGACCTCGACCCGATCGAGCATGAACTGCTCTTCGAACGCTTTCTGAACCCCGAACGTGTATCGATGCCTGACTTCGATATCGATTTCTGTATGGAGGGCCGCGATCGGGTCATCGACTACGTCGCCGAGCGCTATGGTCGCGACCAGGTTTCGCAAATCATTACCTATGGCACGATGGCGGCAAAAGCGGTCGTGCGCGATGTGGGCCGGGTGCTCGGCCATGCCTACGGGTTCGTCGACCGGATTGCGAAACTGATCCCGTTCGAACTCGGAATCACGCTCGAAAAAGCGCTCGCACAGGAGCCCGAGCTGAAGGAGTTGTACGAGCGCGAGGAGGAGGTCCGGGCGCTGATCGACCTGGCGCGTCCGCTCGAGGGGCTCGTCCGCAACGCCGGGAAACACGCCGGCGGGGTCGTCATTGCTCCGAGCGCGCTGACCGATTTCGTCCCGCTTTATTGCGAAAGTTCGGGCGCGGCACCGGTGACCCAGTTCGACAAGGACGATGTGGAGTCCATCGGACTGGTCAAATTTGATTTTCTCGGTCTGCGCACGCTGACGATCATTGACTGGGCGACGCGCACGATAAATCGCCTGCGCGCGGAGCAGGGAGAAGAGCCGCTCGCGATCGACACGATCGCGATGGACGATGACGAGACCTTCGCGCTGCTCCAGCGCTGCGAGACTACGGCGGTGTTTCAGCTTGAATCGCGCGGCATGAAGGAGTTGATCAAGCGGCTGCAGCCGGACAATTTCGATGAAATAGTCGCGCTGGTGGCCCTGTTTCGGCCCGGCCCGCTGCAGTCCGGCATGGTCGACGACTTTATCAATCGCAAGCACGATCGCGGCAATTCGCCGATCGATTATCTCCACCCGGACCTGCAACCGATTCTCGAACCGACCTACGGCGTGATCCTGTACCAGGAACAGGTAATGCAGATTGCCCAGGTCCTGGCCGGCTACACGCTGGGCGAGGCCGATCTGCTGCGTCGTGCGATGGGTAAGAAAAAGCCCGAGGAAATGGCAAAGCAGCGCACGGTGTTTCTTGACGGCGCAGCGGGCCGAGGCGTTGACCAGGCGCTCGCCAGTCACATTTTCGATTTGATGGAGAAGTTCGCCGGCTACGGTTTCAACAAGTCGCATTCAGCCGCGTATGCCGTGCTGTCATACCAGACGGCGTGGCTGAAAGCGCGTTACCCGGCGGCGTTCATGGCTGCGGTTCTCTCGTCGGATATGGATCACACCGACAAAATCGTAACCCTGATAGACGAATGCGCGAGAATGGGTCTCGAGGTGGCGCCACCGGATGTCAACGCTTCGGAATATGCGTTCAGCGTTTCCGGGGCCAGATCGATTCGCTACGGACTCGGTGCGATAAAGGGCGTAGGGCGCAACGCGATCGAGAGTCTGATTGCAGAGCGCGACCGCGACGGAGCGTTTGCCGATCTCGCCGACCTCTGCCGGAGAGCGGACCTGCAGAAACTCAATCGCCGGGTGTTCGAGGCACTGATCCGATCCGGTGCGCTCGATGCGCTTGGCGCCAATCGGGCGACTTTGCTGGCGGGGCTCGATGACAGCCTGCGCGCGGCCGAGCAGGGTGCGCGCGCTGCTGCCGCGGGACAGAACGATCTGTTCGGGCTGGAGACCCCGGCTGTCGCTAACGGTGCGGAAATTCAGATTCGCCCGGAGTGGAGCGAACAGATCCGCCTCGCCGGGGAAAAAGACACGCTCGGCTTGTATCTTACCGGGCATCCGATCAACGAATACGAAATCGAGCTGAAGCAATTCACCAACGGGCGGATCGCGGATGTCTGCGGCGGGCGTCCGGCCGGTTCCGGCGACCGCGGCTACGCCGGTTCGCGGCGCACAGTGACCGTGGCTGGGCTGGCCATGGATTTGCGCAAGCGCGGCACGAAGCTGACCATGATGCTCGATGATCGCAGTGCACGCCTCGAGATCACCCTGTTCGAAGATGTGCTGCAAAAGTGCCGCCATCTGCTGGGTAAAGATCGAGTGCTGATCGTTGCCGGGACGCTGCGTTTCGATGAATACATCGATGACTGGCGTCTGACCGCGACCTCGGTCATGGATATGGACGAGGCGCGCGAGCAATACGCCCGCAAACTCGTCATCCGCTGGTCGCGACGTCCCGGTGCGGCTGATTTCGTGGGTCGCCTGCAGGCGATACTCGAGCCTTATCGCAACGGCGAATGCAATGTGTCCGTCCTTTACCAGGGCGCCGAGGCGCAGGCGCGCCTGACCCTTGGAGAACGCTGGTGCGTCCGGCCTGCCCGCGAACTGATCGACCAGTTGTCCGAGCTCGTTGGCAATGACGGTGTACGTCTTGTTTACCCGCCGCGGCTGGCTTCCTGACAGCGCTTGTCTTGTCAGATCGGTTCGCCCGGTTTAGGGTTGCCGCAGTATCGACGAGATCTTTGCCATGGACCTGAAATTTCTGGATTTTGAACAACCGATCGCCGAGTTGGAGGCGAAGATCGACGAATTGCGTTTCGTCGGTGACGATTCCGAAGTCAATCTCTCCGAGGAAATCGGTCGCCTGCAGGGCAAAAGCCGGACACTGACCGAGAATATTTTCAAGAATCTGAGCGCCTGGCAGATCGCCCAGCTTGCCCGTCACCCGCAACGGCCGTACACACTGGATTATGTCGAAAGCGTATTTTCGGATTTCCAGGAGTTACATGGCGACCGCATGTTTCGCGATGATCCGGCAATGGTCGGCGGCTTGGCCAGGCTCGAAGGCAAGCCCGTGATGGTGATTGGCCATCAGAAAGGTCGTGACACGAAAGAGCGCGTATACAGAAACTACGGGATGCCGCGGCCGGAGGGCTATCGCAAGGCGTTGCGGCTGATGCATCTGGCAGAACGTTTTGCTATTCCCATTGTGACCCTGATCGACACGCCGGGAGCGTACCCGGGTGTCGGTGCTGAGGAACGCGGACAGAGCGAGGCCATTGCGCGCAACCTCTACTCGATGGCAGGGCTGCGCACGCCGATCGTAAGCGTGGTCATTGGCGAAGGAGGCTCCGGCGGGGCGCTGGCAGTCGGAGTATGCGATCGCCTGGTCATGCTTCAGTACAGTATTTATTCGGTCATTTCGCCTGAGGGCTGTGCCTCGATTCTGTGGAAGAGCGCTGACAAGGCGGAAACGGCAGCGGAGGCGATGGGGGTAACGGCGGAGCGCCTTTTCGAGCTCGGGCTCGTGGATGAGGTGTTGGCGGAGCCCCTTGGCGGAGCGCATCGTCAGCCGGCGGGAATGGCCGAGGTACTGAAAAATGCGCTGGTGACTGCGCTGGCGGCGATGGAGATCACGCCCATAGAAACGTTACTCGAGCAACGCTCCGCGCGTCTGCGCAATATCGGCAGTTTCAAAGAAGGCTGAGCGCGGGCGTTCGCGTGGAATTCGATTCCGCTGGGTTGTACTCGGCATTGGCTGCTGCCGTCGCGGATATCGGGCAGCGCGATCTGTGCGTGGCATTCTCTGGCGGACTGGATTCCAGCGTGCTGTTACACGCGGCCCGCAACCTGCCGAATTGGCGGCGCCGTCTGCGCGCGCTACACGTACACCACGGACTCCTGGCGGACGCCGACCAATGGTCGCAACAGGCCACGGCCGTGTGCGCCGAAACCGGGATCGAGTGCGCCGTGGTCCGGGTGGAGGTGTCGCGCGAGAGCGGCGAAAGCATTGAGGAACAGGCACGCATGGCCCGCTACGCGGCCCTTGCCGAGCGTCTGCAGGCCGGGGAGCTGTTGCTGACGGCGCAGCATGGTGACGATCAGCTGGAAACCGTGTTGCTACAGCTGTTTCGCGGCGCCGGCGTTGCCGGTCTCGCAGCGATGCCGGTTGTACGTCGCTTCGGTGCCGGTTTACATGTGAGACCGCTGCTCGGATTCGCTCGCGCGGATCTGCTGCGTTACGCCACCGAACACCGGTTGCGATGGCAAGAAGATCCTTCCAATGAAGACCAGCGATTCGACAGGAATTTCCTCAGAAACACTATTGTCCCGTTGCTGCGCGAGCGTTGGCCGGCGGTCTCGCCGGCCGTTGCGCGCAGCGCGACCAATTGCGCCGAGGCGCTGCGCCTGGTGGAGGAACTTGCCGATCTCGATGCGGCGGAAGCCGGCTGCGCCGGTGAACTGTCGGTTGCCGCGCTGCGCCGGTTGTCGCGGCCGCGGCAGCGAAACCTGCTGCGCCGCTGGATCGGCAGTCACGCTGCCCGGATGCCGTCGGCGGCGCGACTGAACAGCATCATCGATGACGTGATCGGTGCCGTCCGCGGCGGGGCGGCGCTGGTTCGTTGGGGTCAGACTGAAGTGCGCAGGTTTGGCGACCGGCTGTTATTGATGCCGCGGCTGGCGCCCATCGACTCGAGCACTCGGAGGCCGTGGCCGGACCCGGCGGCCGGCTTCGACCTTGGTACGGCGCAGGGGCGGCTGCTATGCACAGTGGCGGATGACGGCGGTCTAGATCCGCAGTGGCTCGATTCGGGTCGGGTGGAGGTCGGATACCGCGTCGGCGGTGAGCGCATTCGGATCAGCGGCAAACCGCATTCGACCCGTTTGTCGCGGCTGTTTCAGGAAGCCGGGATATTCCCCTGGATGCGCGACAGGGTGCCACTCGTATTCATCGACGGTCAGCTCGCTGCGGTGGCTGACCTGTGGGTCGCCGAGGCTTTCGCGGCCTCTCCCGGTGCCCGTGCGCTCGCGTTGCAATGGCACGAGCGACCACCGATACGGTAGTGTCCGGCCCGCTGTCGCATTGTCGCTAAGAGGCGCATCTGGTAGTCTACGATCCCGTCCTGCGCCACGTTCCGAGGCGCGTGAATCGAGCTGCGGAAATCCATATGACCCGTTTCGTATTTGTCACAGGCGGTGTTGTTTCCTCATTGGGGAAAGGCATCGCTTCTGCGTCCCTTGGTGCATTGCTCGAGGCCCGCGGCCTCAAGATAGCAATGATGAAACTGGACCCCTACATCAACGTCGACCCGGGAACGATGAGTCCCTTCCAGCACGGCGAGGTATTCGTTACCACCGACGGCGCGGAGACCGACCTCGATCTCGGTCACTACGAGCGCTTCGTCCGCACGACGACGGGGCGCAACAGCAACTTCACGACGGGGCGGATCTATCAGAGCGTCATCGCCAAGGAACGGCGTGGCGACTATCTCGGCGCCACTGTTCAGGTCATTCCGCATATTACTGACGAAATCAAGTCCAGCGTGATTCTCGGCGCCGGCGATGCCGATGTCTGTATCGTCGAGATCGGCGGCACGGTGGGCGACATCGAGTCGTTGCCGTTTCTCGAGGCGATTCGACAGATGGGCGTCGAACTGGGGCGTGACAAAGTCGTGTTCATGCACCTGACACTTGTTCCATATATCGCAGTGTCGGCCGAGATCAAGACAAAGCCGACCCAGCACTCGGTCAAGGAGTTGCGGTCGATCGGAATCCAGCCCGATATTCTCGTGTGCCGCTCCGAACAACCGCTTCCTGACGAGCAGCGGCGCAAAATCGCACTGTTTACCAATGTCGAGGAACGCGCCGTGATATCCGCGGTCGATGCCGACGACCTGTACAAAATTCCGCTGTTGCTGAATGAACAGGGTCTGGACGACATCGTGATCAACAAGTTCGGGCTCGATGCGCCGGCCGCAGACCTTTCCGAATGGGAACGGGTCGTCGATGCCAAGTCCAATCCGGATTCCGAAGTCAATGTCGCGATGGTCGGCAAATATATGGATCTGAAGGATTCCTATATTTCTCTTACCGAGGCGCTGATTCACGGCGGCATACAGACCGGTACCCGGGTCAACATCCATTACCTCGAAGCGCAGCAGATAGAGCAGGAGGGCACCGGTTGTCTGCAATCGATGGATGCCATCCTGGTTCCGGGCGGATTTGGCGATCGGGGGATTGAGGGCAAGGTCGAGGCGGTTCGATTTGCCCGCGAACGCAATGTGCCGTATCTCGGTATCTGCCTTGGTATGCAGGTTGCCGTGATTGAATTTGCGCGCAACGTTGCCAACCTGAGTGATGCGCAGAGCACGGAGTTCGACCCGGCCACGCCGAACCCGGTGGTGGCGCTGATCACCGAATGGCAGGATCGCAGCGGCAGTGTCGAGGAGCGTGACGACAGCTCGGACCTGGGCGGGACGATGCGTCTGGGCGCGCAGACCTGTGTTCTCAGGGAGGGGACGATGGCGCACGCGATTTACGCTGCTGACGACATTATGGAGCGGCATCGCCATCGCTATGAGTTCAACAACAACTACATGACCCGGTTGTCGGATGCCGGCCTGTGTTTCTCGGGAATGTCAGTCGACAACCTGGTCGAGATCGTCGAGCTGCCGGACCATCCCTGGTTTCTCGCCTGCCAGTTTCATCCGGAGTTCACCTCAACGCCCCGGTACGGACATCCGTTGTTCTCCGGGTTTATCAGTGCGGCGCGGGAGTTTCGGGCCGACCGCGCACCGAAGGTAGCGCAGGCATGAATCTTTGTGGTTTCGAAGTCGGGCTGGACAAGCCGCTATTCCTGATTGCCGGGCCGTGTGTCATCGAGAGCCAGCAAATGGCTTTCGATACGGCCGGACGTCTCAAGGAAATCTGCGCCGATCTGGGCGTACCGTTTATTTATAAATCCTCTTATGACAAGGCTAATCGCTCGTCACGTTCGAGTTATCGCGGCCCGGGCGTTGAGGAAGGCCTGCGCATACTTGGCGAGGTTCGGGCCCAGCTCGGCGTGCCGGTGCTGACCGATGTGCATGAGGACACGCCGCTGAATGAGGTGGCGGATGTCGTCGATGTGATGCAGACCCCCGCGTTTCTCTGTCGCCAGACCAATTTCATTGTCAACGTGGCGGCGGCCGGTAAACCCGTGAACATCAAGAAAGGCCAGTTTCTGTCGCCGTGGGAAATGGGCAATGTCGTGGACAAGGCGAAATCTACCGGTAACGGGCAAATCATGGTTTGCGAGCGTGGATTTACCTTTGGATACAACAACCTGATTTCCGATATGCGTTCGCTTGCGGTCATGCGCTCAACCGGTAGCCCGGTGGTTTTCGACGCCACGCATTCTGTGCAGTTGCCCGGCGGCAAGGGCAGTGCATCGGGCGGGCAGCGCGAATTCGTTCCCGTCCTGGCGCGCGCGGCGGTCGCGGCGGGAATCTCGGGCTTGTTCATGGAAACTCACCCGAACCCAGACCAGGCGCTCAGCGATGGCCCGAATGCCTGGCCGCTGCAGAAAATGGCGTCATTGCTTGAAGTCTTGCGCGACCTCGACGCCACAGTTAAAGCAAATGAACTGCACGAAGCGGAACTCGGTCTCTGAAGAGCCGTGGGAACTGCGCAGACACCAATCTTCCTCGCCGAGAGCGGCGTAAGACCGGAGTAGCACAACAATGAGTGGGATAACGGATGTCCTTGGCCGAGAAATTATCGACTCGCGTGGCAACCCGACCGTCGAGGCGGATGTCACCCTGGCCAGCGGTGCGGTGGGCCGTGCCGCGGTGCCATCCGGTGCATCCACCGGGACCCGTGAGGCAGTCGAACTACGCGATGGTGATGCCGCCCGCTACGGCGGCAAGGGCGTCCTCGGCGCCGTGGCCAACGTCAGCGGTGAAATCCGTGACGCACTGATCGGTTTTGACGGCACGGATCAGGCCGGTCTTGACGAAACACTGATAGCGCTGGACGGCACGGATAACAAGGCACGGCTTGGCGCGAATGCGATCCTGGCCGTATCCCTGGCGACCGCGCATGCCGCGGCGGCCGAGTCCAGGCAGCCGCTGTTCCGTTACCTTGGCGCCGAGGATCCGGTAATTTTGCCGGTGCCAATGATGAACATCATTAATGGCGGTGCGCACGCCGATAACAGTATCGACATCCAGGAGTTCATGATCCTCCCGGTCGGCGCCGAGTCGCTGGCAGAGGCGCTGCGCTGCGGCGCCGAAATTTTCCATGCGCTGAAGGCGGTCTTGCATGAGCGGGGATTGTCGACTGCCGTGGGTGACGAAGGCGGATTCGCACCGGATTTGCCGTCGAACGAGGCGGCTCTCGGCACCATACTCCAGGCCATCGAAGCTGCCGGATATCGTGCCGGCGAAGATGTTTTCCTCGGACTGGACGTCGCGAGTTCGGAGTTTTACGACAATGGCGTCTATCATCTCGAGTCCGAGGGGCGGCGCTTCGACGCCGCGCAATTTACCGACTATCTCGACGATCTCGTAAAACGCTACCCGATCGTATCGATCGAGGATGGTATGGCCGAGGATGACTGGGATGGCTGGTCATTGCTCACCGAAAGACTGGGCTCGCATGTGCAGCTGGTCGGTGACGACGTGTTCGTCACCAATACCCGCATTCTGCGGCGCGGCATCGACGCCCGGGTCGCCAATGCGATTCTGATCAAGCCGAATCAGATAGGGACGTTGACCGAGACCATCGCTGCGATCGATATGGCTACGGCGGTGGGCTACGGCGCCGTTATTTCGCACCGCTCTGGCGAGACCGAAGACTGCACGATTGCCGATATCGCGGCCGCCACCAGTGCCACGCAGATCAAAACCGGATCGATGTCGCGGTCCGATCGACTGGCAAAATACAATCAGTTGTTACGTATCGAGCAATCGCTCGGTGACCAGGTTCGTTACTCGGGCAGGGACGCGTTTCCGGTAACCGTCACGGGATAGACGTGGGGTTTGCGATGCGCCTGATAGTTGCGCTGCTTTTTCTGATTCTCGCGGGACTGCAATTTCAGTTGTGGGGCTCGGACCATGGCGTGCGCGGTGTCTGGCGCATGAGCAAGGTCACCGCCGAACAACGCGCCGAGAACAGCGCTCTGACTGAACGCAACGAGGCTTTGCGCGCGGAAGTGCTCGACCTCAAACACGGCAGCGAGGCAGTCGAGGAGCGGGCGCGCAGCGATATCGGCATGGTGAAACCGGGCGAAACGCTGTTTCAGGTCGTAGAGGCGCGTGACGAAGCCGGACAGGGTCCGCAGTAATTGTGACCGCGAATCGGGATCGGCAGGATGTTCGCTTCTGGGCGGTGGTTGCGGCGGCGGGGCGCGGAAGCCGCATGGCAGAGGCGATGCCAAAGCAGTACCTTCCCCTCGCCGGAGTCAGCGTTCTCCACCGCGCGCTGGCACCGCTCGAAGCGGAGGCGCGCATAACAGGCATTGTTCTCGTCGTCGCGCCGGACGATCCTTTTGCTAACGACTATCGGCCGCTTACGGCAAAACCGCTGACGGTCGTTCATGGCGGTGCGCAACGCTGCGACTCGGTGGGCAATGGTCTGCGCGCGCTCGAGGGCGAAGCGGATGGTCAGGACTGGATCATTGTTCATGATGCGGCCCGTCCCTGTCTGCATCGGGACGACCTCACCCGGCTTATCGATACTTTGTCTTCACATCCATGCGGTGGCCTGCTTGCGGCCCCGATTCACGATACGCTGAAGAGGGCGACACCCGATGGAGTCGTGCTGGAAACGATAGACCGATGCGGTCTGTGGCGCGCACTTACGCCGCAGATGTTTCGCTTTGGCTTGTTACGCGATGCGCTTGCCGCAGCGGGCGCCACCGGGCTGAACGTCACCGACGAGGCCGCCGCGATGGAACTGGCCGGGCACACCGTGCAACTGGTCGAGGGCAGGCCGGACAACATAAAGGTGACCCGTAGCGCCGACATGGATCAGGCGGAACGGATCATAGCGGTGCTGGAGCATTGAATATTCGAATCGGCCACGGTTTCGATGTTCATCGTTTCGGTCCCGGTAACGCAGTAGTGGTGGGCGGCGTTCGCATCGATCATGACGCCGGAATAGTGGCGCACTCGGACGGCGACGTTGCGGTTCATGCGTTATGCGATGCCTTGCTTGGCGCCGCGGCGCTGGGCGATATCGGCAAACATTTTCCGGACAGCGATCCCGCTTATACGGATGCGGCGAGCACGAAGTTTCTCGCCCATGTCAGAGCGCTGCTCGACGAACGGGGTTATCGGGTTGCGAATGTCGATATTACTGTGATTGCCGAGGCGCCACGCCTGGCGCCGCATATCGCGGCGATGCGCGCAAATATCGCGGATGCTCTCGCCGTCAGGCCCTCCGCAGTTAGTGTGAAGGCCACTACGACAGAGGGGCTGGGTCTGGTAGGGCGACGGGAAGGCCTGGCCGCGCATGCCGTCGCCGTAATCGAACGCAGTGACTGAAGCTCTTCTGCGAGACTCGCACGCGGCCACTGTGTGCTGCAACGCGTTCGGGCCACCTC
>Ga0316191_10001975_pt1 | contig 14801 bp, 9 predicted proteins | sample Eddworburr2cm_MG_FD_204928 | JGI IMG/M metagenome (GOLD analysis project Ga0316191, IMG submission 204928) | Coastal sediment microbial communities from Maine, United States - Eddy worm burrow 2 cm | ecosystem: Environmental > Aquatic > Marine > Coastal > Sediment | place: USA: Maine | collected...
GGTCTTAAGACTGAACAAAGTCGTACTCATCTTTTCTAAAACCAGACAACTGAGATTGAGCGATATGTCATTATAGCATACTGTACGAACATTGCAGAAATCATCCAAATCAGCATAAGCCCCAGAATTTTGAAAGCTTGCGTGATGATAATCTGTTGATAATGATACGGCTGAACGCGCTCTTCGTAACAAAGGTGGAAGATCATGAAAACAGCACTGGTTTTGGGGGCAACGGGTTTGGTCGGTAGCGCTGTGGTCAGAGAACTGATCCAGACTGCTGATTACACCAAAATCATCACCCTAACCCGTCGCCCGGATGATTTCCGACATGACAAAGTTGAGAATCACGTTATTGATTTTTCCCATTTGGGTAATAATTCGGATTTGTTTAAGGTAGATACAACCTTCTTATGCCTTGGCACTACGCGCAAGCACGCAGGTTCTATTGCTGCCCAGCGTGTTGTTGATTTGGATTATCAATTGCAAGCTGCACAATTAGCAGAAGCCCAAGGTGTGACTCACCTTTTGCTGGTATCCTCAAGTGGAGCTGATGCAACAAGTGGCAACCCCTATCTCAAAATGAAAGGCGAGTTAGAACAAGCAGTAGAAAAGCTTAGCATTCCGAGCATTAGCATTTTCCAACCCTCCTTACTTCTTGGCACGCGTCCCCAGTCACGTTTAGGGGAAACAATTGGAAGTTGGTTTCTACCCCTACTCTGCACACTACCCGGCTTACGCCGTTATCGCCCGATTCAAGGGGCAGAAGTTGCAAAAAAAATGGTCCAAATCAGTCAACATGAGGCCAAAAATGGTTTTAAAAGGTTCGTACTTGATGAAATTTTTACTTCGCATTAAACAGTTGCCAGTTTTTTTACTCTTCGCTCTTATTTTCTGTTTCGTTTCAAACGTTGAAGCCAGAACCTTTTCTGCTGAAGGAAGTGACCTGCTAATGGGTGTAGGTGCTGAAAACATTGGTATGAGTGGCGCTGTTTCAGCCAGCACTGATGATATTTTCTCCTTGTATTGGAACCCAGCAGGGCTAGCCGAATTAAACAGTGATGAAGTGGCTGTTTCAGCGATGACAAATGCTGAAATTCTACCGATTAATTTTGCTGGAGCTGCATTCACTACCAACTGGTTAGGGGATTATGGGCTCAAATCCACCATCGCTGTTTCCTATATCCCAAGATTGCATGTGAAATCAACAGGTGCTTTCTCAAAAAATGAGTTAGAAAGTATATTTCTTCGTTTTGCTTTACCTGATTTACCGGGTACATTTGATGGAAAAATTGAATCCAAAACGAAAGATTACCGCATCTCTTTTGGCTTTAAACCTGAGCATGAAGCCAAATGGAGCGCAGGTTTTTCACTTGCCCGCGTTGATTGCACCACTTTCTTTTGTGGAACCACAGCAAGATCTCCTGGCGAATATATTATCGAAACCACTAAAGCTACTGCATATGGTCTGAATGTGGGTGCCAAATACTTCGCAACTCCAGATTTGACCTTTGGTTTTATGTTTAAAGATGTGAATACCAAGTTGGATGTTGAACTGACCACCACATATCCAGACGGTCGTGTCAAACGTGAAGTCATGAGGCTCGAATTTCCGCGGGACATAACCTTAGGCGTTGCCTGGCAGGTCTCAGAAGACAAGCAGCTCTCCTTCGATTATGAAAACATATTTGGTACTTATGGCAAATATGGCCTGGATTTTAGAGTTCTGCGGGCTGGGTACAAACAGCAGGATGGAAGTCTGAGCTATCATGCCGGCCTTGTTGCGCCATTAAAGCTGGAATCAGAAAAGGTAGGTAATTCTGCAGATGACTTAGTGTTTCCTCTTGCACCATCCTTTGGTTTGAGCTGGAATCAAGGTAATTACAGACTTGATTCAGCCTTGTTTGCGCAATTGTTGATGAGTGCTGTAAAAAAGAAGGTTGTCCCGGGTTTTGAGCTTACTCTGACTGCTTATTTCTAAGCACTGTTATGCCTAGATGCCTCACCCTTTTTCAGGTACATCACAGCTCCATCCCAGTTGCATTTTTAACTTAAAACACTACATTCCAGCTCCTTTTAAAGGTAACACAGGTGGAGTAACACATGAGCATTGAAGATCAAATCGCGGGCTTTCGTAGCCGTGCAGAAGACTATAGCAGTCGATTAGACTCGCTACGGAGGTCACTTTGACCTTGATACCAAGGTTGAAGAATTAAGAGAACTCGACGCTCGAACCGAAGACCCAACACTATGGGACAACCCTGATGAAGCACAAAAGCTGATGCAAAAGAAAACCAGCCTGGAGCGCACTATCAATGGTTTTAATAAGACTTTCTCAACTCTGGAAGATGCGTCCATGTTGTTTGAAATGGGTATGGAAGAAAATGACCAGGATTCAAAATTAGAAGCTGTTACAGAAATCGATACCGTACTCAAAGATATTGAAGCCCTTGAACTTGCGCAAATGTTGGGCGGTGAAACAGATATTGAGTCAGCATTCCTAGATATCAATTCTGGCTCAGGTGGAACAGAAGCCCAAGACTGGGCTGAGATTTTATTACGTATGTATTTGCGCTGGGCAGAACGCAAAGGTTTTAAAACTGAACTTATTGAATGCACAGCCGGTGAAGAAGCTGGCATTAAATCAGTAACTGTATCCATCAAGGGTGAATACGCGTATGGCTTTTTAAAAGCTGAAATTGGTGTGCACCGCTTGGTTCGCAAATCCCCCTTTGATTCTGGTAACCGTAGACACACATCATTCGCATCTGTGTTTGCATTCCCTGATATAGATCGAGAAATCGACATTGATATTAACCCTGCTGATGTGCGTATTGATACATACCGTGCTTCTGGTTCTGGTGGCCAGCATATCAACAAAACTGATTCTGCAGTACGTATGACCCATGAACCCACTGGTGTAGTGGTGCAATGCCAAAGTGATCGTTCGCAACATAAAAACCGTGATGCATGTTGGAAAATGCTAAAAGCGCGTTTGTATGAACTGGAAATTGAAAAACAACAAGCTGAAAAACAAGGCTTAGAAGACACCAAAACCGATATTGGTTGGGGTCATCAAATTCGTTCTTATGTACTTGATGCCTCACGCATCAAAGATTTGCGCACGGGTATGGAAACAAGCAATACCCAAAACTTCCTGGATGGTGACATTGATGATTTTATCTCTGCCAAACTCATGGGGATTACACGAGATGGAACCCTAGGAGCAGATGATGAGTAAATCTTTGGAAGAGATGATTAATCAGGTTCAATCATTTACAACGGACAATGAAAACTACCGTTGCGGTTCAGTTGCCCTTTTGGGGCGTCCCAATGTCGGGAAATCCACATTGATGAACAAAATCATTGGTACCAAAGTCGCTATTGTTACACCTAAGCCTCAAACCACCCGCCACCGTATTCTAGGCATCCACTCTGATGAAAATATGCAAATCGTGTTTGTGGATACGCCAGGTATTCATAAAGGTAGCCAGCAACTCAATCGCAACATGGTTAAAGTAGCTTATACCGCAGCTGAGGAAGCTGATGTTTTGTGTATCATGCAAGATGGCTCCAAACCACTGGATAGAGGCACCATAGCTTTGATTGAGCGCTTCGCTGATGGTCGGCTGGATAAGCCTCGCATTCATGTCATCAACAAAATTGACCAATCCAATAAAGATCGTTTGCTTCCTCGTTTACAAGAAATTCAACAGCTTGACCCCGGAGCAACAGCTTATGTGCCCATATCAGCTAAAAAGGGCTCACAGGTTGAATCATTGGTGAAAGAAATAAGTAAACATCTACCTAAAGCACAACCTATGTATGATCCTGAATGGTTTACAGATCAGTCTCAGCGCCAAATGGCTGCAGAATATGTGCGTGAGCAAGTCTTTTTATCCATGTATCAGGAAATCCCCTTCCAGACCGCTGTCGATATTGAAGAGTTTATTGACCTTGGTGATAAAATTGAAATTGCAGCCGTGATTTTAGTCGGAAGCGAACGTCATAAACCCATGTTGATTGGAAAAAATGGTGAGCTGATGAAACGTATTGGCATTAATACTCGGGAAGGTTTGGAAGAACTTCTGGGTTGCAAGGTCAACCTGAAATTATGGGTAAAAGTTCAAAAGGACTGGTTCGACAAACCTGATATTTTACAAGACCTAGGGCTCTAGCACCAATGGCTGAGCAAAGAGATTCTGCCCTACTACTGCGCTCAATTCCCTTCAGTGATTCCTCGCTCATTATCCATGTATTCACCGAATCCCATGGGCGCATCAGTTTAATGGCACGTGGTGCCAGACGTGCAAAAAGCCCACTAAGACCTGGGCTCACGCCCTTGCAGCAACTCCATATACGATGGAAAGAGCCTCGTACAGGCAGTATGGGAACATTAATCGAGGTGCAACGTTTAGCGAACTTACTTCCTGAAGAAAAAGTTCTGGCAGGTCAAGAATTACTGGCGACGGCCTCTAGGTTATTTCATGAGGGTGATGCGCATGGGTATGCCGAGCTTACCTTAGCACTAGAAATGCTTTCCGAGCGTCCTGAGATATCAGGGGTGTGCGCGGCCACTTGGAAAATGCTGGAAGCATCGGGTTGGACAGGTGATTTAGAACATTGCTGGCACTGTGTGAAACCTGTGGATTTAAATCAAACCATGTACTGGCAACAAGGCCATTTATTGTGTGACACATGTGCCCCGAATCAGGGAATGAAGCTCTCATCAGGCTTGAGGAAAAGTGTCTCAGGGCATTTGTCCGAGTCATACACCAAGCTCAATCCCGAATATATTACAACTTGGCAAATGATGATTAAGGACACCATCAAACATCATCAAATGGGGGGCTGAACTTACAGGTTAACTGCTTGTAAGTTTTTGAATGTTCGCAACAGTTTTTTTCATTTGAGCAGCCATAAGAACATTTAATTCAAGTTTGATTTTGGGCTCTTCCTGACTGATTAATTCCATCGCTTCCTTATCCAGCACAAGTACATCCAAGTTGTTTGATGCTCTCACTGTGTAAGCATACTTGGTTCCTTTATCACTACGGACTTCACCTAGGGGACTATTATCACGACGGATTTCAAACAATACCGTACCCTTTTCTTCTTCCAGATAAACTTCGGCTTCACCCGACAGAATCATATAATAATTCTCTGCGTTATCCCCAGTGCTGAATAGTGCTTCATCACGCTGCACTTCTTGAACTGTTAATTTCTCAGCAAGGTTGCTTCGTGCAACCTGACTTAGAGATTGAAAGGCAGGGTGACCGAATAAGAAACTGCTTAGCAACCGCTGTTTCATCATGGTGGTAATGCGTGTGCCAAAATCTTTATCTGCATCAATCACTTGTTGCACCGAATGTAAGTCAACGCGAATAATGATTGAGGGTTCAGCAGTAAAAACGGAGGCAAAGCGTGTTTTTCCTCGCAGTGCCCCATACTCACCAAAAACGTCCCCTGCTCTTAACTGGGCAATAACTTTCTGTTTACCATCGCCCATTTTTGTAACCAGAATGGAGCCTTTAGCAATGAAATAGAGATCATGTGGTGTATCACCCGCATGCATCATCTCAACACCGGTAACGACGTTCAATACCTTGGATGACTGATTGAGCACCCGTAGACTAAGTGGGCTCATTCCTTCTAGTAACGGAAACTGCTCAGCACTTAATTGACTGCCTTCCAAGCGAGCATGAACTCCAGATAACTCTAAAAAACCTTCATCATTAATTTTAGACATATTTTACCACCAGTTATCTTCTATCTAGGCGTAGGATAGCACGTTTTTTTTAATTCAGCATATCCTTCAAACTATCTTGGTCATATTTGAAGCGGAAGCGGAAGTAAGTTCCAGCTCTTGAATACTCAGCAGCAGCAAAGTCTTGATCATAGAAACCAACAACGTTATATCCTAAACCCAACCAGAAATTATCAAACATATTATAACCTACAGCTAGACCAACACTTTGTTGTTTGTCACCCAAATCACGCACGCGTAAAGCAAGCGCTTGTACAGTCACATCCCAGTCTTCGTTGTAGTCATAGGTTAGCTGTAACCCTGCCAAATCTGAAATACCTGACCAAGAACTTGTATCAATAGACTCTTTAGAAAGCTTAATACCATGATTGACGCGAAGCTGCCAAGCCGCATCGCTTTGCCAGTTTGCAGTCATATTATTGATATAACGTAAACTCTTCGTATCTGTACCTAAACCGAGCTGCTCACTTCGGCGAATATCAAAACGATTCAATAGAATCAGTTGATCATAGGATGGTCGCCAAGCTGCCCGCAGTGACGAGTCTGATTGTAATATCATCGAACCCGAAGACAACGCATCCTTCTGCCATTGCATGGTCCATTGTGCAGATAGTGAATCTAGAGGAGAGCCTTGAACACCAATGCTCACACCATGATGTTTACTTAAATCACTGACTCTATATTCATAGCGGTTTGACCACGTCCAAGACTCTGGATGGAAATTTGCGCCCACTGAATAAGCTGTGAAATCCTCACCGCCTGTGGCTACTGGCGCGTTCAGGTTCAGCTGTACTGGTGTTTTCTTGGTTAATACCTTGCTCTTATCTAGACCCGCACTGAAGCTTAATGCCTCGGTAATATCCCAAGTTTGTAATAAGCCAGCATTGGCAAAACTACGTTTACCATCTTCACCGAGTTGTTGTTCATAACTTGTCGTCATTTGCGCGCCATTCCACGGCTGGGTATTCACACCCACTCGGGTTGAAGTGGTATCCTGAGTTTGGCCTCTGGTCCATTCTTGCGTTGCAACCAAACTTGTGGTTTCTGTAATCAGGTAATCAGCACCAATACTGCTTCGTGTTGGGAAATCTATACCATTATTTGAAGATAGAGCCTGCTCATGATCAGCGCGCATAGATAAGCGATTGGTAACGCGTGAGGTTGCACCAATACTACCCAATGAAGAACTTGTCACTGTGCCTACACCATCTTGATCCACATTTCTGCGCACACCTGCACGTAAATCATAGTCATCAATATGTTTGTTGTATTGTAAACTGGCCATATCACGTGAAGCGCCAGTATTGGTGACCTCCTGACGGAATACTTCACCATTTAGACTTTCATCTTCTCCCAAGCGGTATTGTGCGTCCACACCTACTTTGAGCGTGGAGTTTTCGCTGGTTTGCTGCTGACCCAAACCAAAATTGTCATCTTGTTGCCGGGCATATGCACGACCACTGATTTCTTCATCGGTCATGCGCGCTTCTACTTTCCATGCTTGAGCACCAACTTGATCATTAACGCTTTCTGCAACCTCTGCGATAACATCGATGTTATCACCGAGTTGAACCTTCACATCTGCTCCACTTAAGGTATTGCTTCCGCCTAGATGACCTTCAGAAACAAAGGTGCCCCCCATTTCAATATTCTCATGAGGTTTCACATAAACGCGACCACCCGCTGTGGTAAACTGATCTGTTGCATCGTCTGCCTCATATTCAACACGAATCATAATGGGGTTAAAATTGGTAGACTGGCTTAATACCGGCTGCTTAAACCAAATCGTTCCCAGTACGTAATCAATATCATAATCAATATGGCGAGTTAGCTGAATAGAACTCAATACCAACTCACTTTTGAATCTATCCATGGTTTCAATGCGAATCACTTCAGTATTCGAAATGATATTTTGACGGCTTAGACGATACAAACCACTTGTTCCATTACCACGAATATCATCTCTTACTAGGGTTTGACTCGTTTGCGTTGCAAATGCTGAGAACCCAATCGCATCTTCATGCAACTCTGCTTTCACACCTGTAAATGTGCGTGAATAACGCGTTAATTCTGTCGTCGTTAGATTTGTATTATAATCACCGAACAATGCATAGAAAGTATCACGCTCGAGTTTGATATATAATTTTTCTTTACTGGTTGCATCAAACTGTTGTTGTGTATTATCGCCGTATACTGTGTACATAGAATTCGGATCAATATCGCCAAAACGACTACTCTGTTCTGCAGCAGATTTGTTTGCGGTGTCGTACGCTAAAGTTAACAGGAACCCACCTGAAACTTGCCCTTTGGCATAAAATGCAACACGTCCATCTTGGTAAAACTTATCACTTTCTGTAGGGTCTGTAATCGGTTGCACAGCACCTGAAAGTTTGTTGTGACCCAATGTTCCCTCACCAAAACCAACCAAAATCCAATCTCTGGTTTCAGGCTTCACATACACTTCAACTGTTTCTTCAATATTGTTGTAACCTAATACAATACGATGTGATCCACTATCTGTGGTTGGCGCCAAGTTGACCCAACCATCAGCATCAACAAACACACGTTTCGAGGTTTCTTCTGTCAAAATACTTTGTTCATTTTTCGCGGTGACTAAAAGGTCTCCACCAAGCTGTGAAAGCTCCATACTACCGTTGATTCTCGTGCCAGTGTTATCGGTTAATGCCAATCTAAAACGTACAGGCGTTTTCCCATCTGCAATATTTTCACCAGACTCAATAAATTTAATTTTTGCTACCGAACCAGTGCGGTCTACAGCTATTGATTCTTCAAACCTGGCTCTACCAAAGGGACCTATACCTTTCAGCGTAAGCTGATGTTGACCTGGTGCACCCATATCCACACCGATATAAGTGTAAATGGTTTTTCCTGTGTCCCTATCTACAGACTTAAATCCAATGCGCTCGTTTGACACTTCTTGTCCATCTAGCTCTAAGCGGGCAGTTAAGCGCGAATCCAGTGCAACACGTACAGATGCAACAGGATGGGGCAGACTCATGCCGTTAACTGGTGATAAAATACCTTCAGGTTTCTCTTCTTTTTTCTGGGCTGAAACTTCAACGGTTTTCTCAGCCCAACTATCCAAAGCAACACCCTCTGCCAAAGCTTTATTATCCTGAAGTTCACTATAATAATCATGAGTGATTTGATCAGCCCTAACCTTGAGCACAACACGACGGTTTAGTTCCCTACCCTTGCTTGTATGGTTTGATGCAATCGGTTCTTTTTCGCCTTTACCGATAGCTTTCACAATGCCTTCTTCGAGCTGAAGTTTCTCTTGAAAGTAGTTAGCAATATAATCTGCTCTAGCCTGAGAGAGAGCTGTATTATCTGCAAACTCCTCTCTGTGATTCAATGCAATTGGCACACTATCCGTATGACCTTCAACAATAAGGTCACGAACAACTAGCCCGTTCAATGCATTTAACAATGTAGTCAGCTTGATTTCTTCTTGTTCAGGTAACGAGGCTTTTCTAGTGGCAAATTTCAAATGCGCAGTAAATTCACGTTGCTCACGTAATTCTTCTAAATGATCTTGAATATTTATAGATGCCACACCCGTGCGACCATTTTCAGACCCAGGCGAAACAAACCTTGCATAGGCTGAAGCCTGTTTTAGTCCACTGTCTCCACCACCACGCATTGCCAAACGAATGCGTTGCGATGACAGTTCTGGTTTCAGTTCCCAAATCAAACCAACAGGGCTCAGTTCTGGCGCACTGTATACATCATCAACCGTTGCGCTTCCCTCTACATACTTCCATCCGGTAGGAAGTGCATAAAAACCTTTCAGCTCAGATAATTCAACATCGTTACCACGCACCACATCAACCGTCGCCCATACCAAACCTTGTTCATCCTGTAACGTATGATTTATGGTTACTGGTGTTTCATCTGGAGCCCTGTGAATTAAGCGGAAGTTTGACCTTGCTAAACCGCCACCCGTGACTTCAACAAATTGTGAAAAGTCATTGTTGGCAAAACGCGTGTTTTTTAAGCCTCTCGCTTCGTAGCGCTGTTGAATGGTTGTTTTATCCATTTGAAGTACATGTCGACCAGTGCGGATATAGTCGAAGTGATACTGACCTTCTTCATCTGTGATCACGCTGCGTCCATCTTCCATATAGATTCGGATACCTTGAACGCCTAGCTCGCCTTCATCTTGGATATCATTCATGTCTTCATCAATAAACACGGTTCCCGCAATAAAACCGACACTGGTAACCAATGCCTCATGAACCGTAACAATTGCATTGGACACATTAGAAACAACTGTGCTTGTGCCCATCACACCTGAAGCAGTTGCACTATTCACAGCCTGCCCGGGTTTGGTGTTTGAACCCACTACAGCAATATAAGATAAGTTCACTGAGCTGGCTGCTGCAATGGTGCCAAGGTTAAAGCTTATGTTACGACCATCAGCTTGAATGGTAGGCTCAGCAATGGATACACCATCCAACTGCGCAGAGCCGGCTTGGTAACGGAACCCAAGTGGCAATGTATCTTGCACAACGGTTGTATTTGCGGGTGAAAGTGGGTGCACATTTTCCACGTTTATCTTATATGCAGCCCTATCACCAATCGCAACGATTGGGGTTGCTGTTGTTTTTCTCACAAACAAGTTCGCACCTTGAGAGTCTAGAGGAATATCGATATGTAGCGCAGGACCAGCACTAATGGTAAACACTTCTCCTTTTGAACCCTGTACGATGGAGAAAGGTGCATTGGGAAGCGCTTGAATCACTGCGTTACTTACTTGTGAGGGGTATGCGTAACCAGGAGGGGGCGTGAGTTCCAAACGGTAATTTCCAGGGTTCATAAATGGGAAGCGATATTTACCAGGGCCAAAGTTATAGACTGTTCCAGAGGCATCTGTAGCTGACCCACCAGAAACTAGAGTAGATGGGTAAGCACTCACACCATCATCACCAACCACAGCAGCAGGCGCATTGGTTACAGTATTAATCACTGTAATAGTTACTCCATCTATGGGTAAACCATTGGCTGTATCAAAAATGACACCAAATGGATCCACCAAAGCTGCTGAAGCGGCTGTATCTGTATTGTCGAAAGCATCTTTGTACGAAGCTGTGATTTCAGATTCCGCACTCACAGACAAGGTACTGTCTCCAGGTACAATCAAATTGGTTCGTGTAGATGGGATACTTCCGATAAAGACACCTGTATCTAACCCTGTCTCGGTAAGTACAAAGGATTCGGTATCGCCACTGATACTATCTTTAAGTGTTACGGTTACGGATTGTTTGGTGTACGGATCAACATTCTGATCACCATCTTTTACCTGCACATAAATGGTTTGCCCTGCATGATAGACATCTGCGACTTCATACGCATTCAGCACACTGTTAAGATGCAAGAATGAAATCTGTGCAGGCGTGCGCGTATTTACCACATTTACAATACCTGCATTCTGAACGATTGAGACACCATTGGCTGTATAAGCTGCAGTAACAGTAGCATTACCTACTACACCAGAAGCAGGCACGTTCAATGATGAAGGAACAGTAAAACTTGCACCCGTAACTAAATCAGGAATGGTCACCTGCCATGAATTATCAGGTTGGGCCGTTGCAACATAAAGACCATATGGGTCAACAGGAATTAGCATCGTGGTTCCCGTCGGAGGAGTAACGGTAACCATTCCTGAATACAAATCATTGATGCCTGTATTATTTAGCTGAATGGTAACATTTGAAGTAGAACCCAGTGACACCGTTGGAACAGTGGTAACAGTTAGCGTTGCATTATTTGCAGTATTGATTGTTGCATAAATATCCACAGTTGCAGGAATTGCTGTAGCTAGCCCTGCATAACTTAAGTTAGCAGTACTGGAAATCGTGGTATTCAATGCGGCATAAGCAGGTGAAGCAAAACCCATGAAAGTCATTACGCATATAAACAGGCATGCAAACTGATGAGACATATGTCCCACCAGTTGCTGCGTGATACGCGTAATAAGTTTTTGCATGGGCTAAATAACTTCCTTTAGTCCACTGTGACCTGGAAGGTAATCACTGCTGTTGTTCCCGCAGCCATATTTCCAGAAGCAGCAGCTCCTGCAGCACGAACTGGATTATCATCATCGATGGTAAGCCCAGCACCCAATGGTGAAGTCGCGCCATCGCCTGCTACTGTTTTTGCATTCAAAAGCGTTGAACTGGCGACATATGATGTAAAGGGTGGTACTGCATCAGTAATCACTGCCCCAGCAATACCGGCTGCAGGGTCAGTCGTCACACGAATGGCATATTCAAGGATATCGCCACTGACCGCTGAAACAGCATCTGCTGTGGCGTAGTAAGTGACACCATTAATCAATGTGCCGGCTGCAGCTGGATTCGCGCCAGTCGTATTGCGTACATATTTTTCAAATACAACCGCGACGACCAAGGTAACGTGGGTATCCGTTGAAACTTTAGTGTTGTCAGTATTGGACATGACTGTAGTCACCACTGATACCTGCGGTGTTGCACCACTGATGACACCAACATCTGCAATTTCCATGGTTACAACTTGCTGCTCTGCAATCAAAGTGCCTGTTGGAACATTTGCCTGCAAAGTTGTTGGAGCGGCAGTACCATCTGACAATGTGCCCGCAATCAGCGTTAAGGTGGAATTTCCAGGTGCGACATCTGTAACATTCACCAGATAAGCGGTGCCAGCAATAACCACCTCATCACCATTCTGAATACCATTCAGGTTTGAATCGGCTACGCCATCTGAAGGTACTGTGATTGTGGTTGCACCAGCAATAGCTTGCACAAGTGCCGCAGTAGCACCAAGGGTCACAGATGTCACCGTAGCAACCCCTTGTTTGTAAACTACAGTGGCTGAAGTTCCAGTCAGACCAGTAGGTGTTGAAACACCAGAAACAAGGTATGTATCCACACCATTTGATGTAGCCGTCAGAAGGTAATCAACTGAACTCACTTGATTTACAGCTACAGTATTATCAGCTGGTGCGAGACCTGCTGGCGAAGCCAAGGTCGATGCAGACGGTGCTAAAGAAACGCTCACATCAACACTGGCAAAAATGCCCGCTGTATTCCCTGTATAGGTTAATTTCGCAGTATTGGTAATGACTGAGTTAGATGGTGCAACTGCCAGAGCAGTTGAGCCAAACATCATCAGCAAACCAGCCAATATTCCGGTTTTTTTAAATATATTCATATCTCCTCCATTTACTTTTCGGTGCTTTGACACCATCCAAAACCAACTGCATAGATTCTTACAGATGGCTTGGGATGATGGCCGGCGGGTTTCCCCACCGACAATCACCTGAACAAAATCATTCCGACAGCACGTATCAACCCAAGCCATAGCAAAGCTGCTATAGCTAAAGTTGATATGTTTGCTGAACGGAAATTTCATATTACTGGATCGTTACTTGATAAAGCACGATAGACCCGATGATGCCTGTAGCAGAGCCAGCGATAGCTCCCCCAATAAGGGTTGTATCACTACCACCTGTACCTACATATACGGTAAGATCGCCAGTAGCAGCATTGGCTACGATTGCGCCATCAGCTGCAGCACCTGTCTCACCAGCTGTACCGATCGCTTTATCAAAAGTAGCACCAACAATTGGGCTGGTAATATCAGGCACGGCAGATGCAAACTTCAACGTGGCATCCACAGACAATGTTGTGAAAGCTGAAACCGTATCAGTTAATACAACGCTCTTCGCTTGACCTGCAGCAGCATTGTTAATCACAACAGCGTATTCCAAAACATTAGTAGGATCACCTGTTACACCTGTTCTGTAATACGTATTTCCGTTGATTACAATTGGAGTCGCACCAGCAACATTTCCGTTCGCGTTTGTAATATTACGAACGTATTTTGTTACAAGTAGCGAGGCACCATTTACAGTCGTAACAAAGTTCGCTGTTGTTGCTGTCGCTGAGGCATTACCACCAGTAGCTGTAGTATCAAGGCCAGTCGCTGTTAAGTTATGCGTATAATCTGCAGATACAGTACCGGCTGTTAATAACCCAGCTGTACCGTTGTAAGTTACAGTTACTTGCTCACCAATAGCTACACCAGCCGCAGCCGCAGCACTTGCATCACCTGTCACAACAAGTTGCGTAGCTGTGCTACCTGCTGCCACCGTGTACAATGTACCACCGATGCTCACTTTGGTAGTACCAGCAACCAAGTCAGCTACGGTCAGGTTGCCCACTGGGATAGTGGTTGTACCCGCCGCTACAGTCCAAGTTGCACTGCTTGAAATCGTACCAAACAATGTGATCTGATGACCTGCTGTCACACCATCTTCGTCTGCTGGTAAGATTGTCCAAGTACCTGCAGCCAATGTACCAGGCTGGGTTGTACCATCTGTAAGGGTAAAGGTATCCGAACCATTACCCGTATTGCTCAACGTTACAGAGTAAGCACCAGGTAAAGCTACACCAGAATCAGTTGCCTGATTGGCAGAGACCGTACCCCAAGATACGCCACCCACTAAGTTTACGGTAACACTTACTGAACTTGTTACCGCAGTTTGAGCCACGTTACTAGCGTCCTTATAATTAACAGTGACTGTATTATCCAACGAGGTACCCGCTGCTGTTGCAGCCAAACCTTGTTGAGGTAATACAAGAGCTGTTAATGCGAACATTGCAAACACACTTAAATATTGAAGTCGCTTGCGCATTTTTTCGTATATGCTTTGCATATTATTCTCCTTTTTTTTATTACTAAAATTGTTGGGAGGCCTCAAAGGCCTCCCAGCCAAACTGTGTCACTCACACAGGAGAGTGATTCAAACCAAAGCTCAACTCATCGTCGTCGCCTCGATTTAAAAACTGGTGGAGCCCCGGCCTTTGGTGGCGGAGCTCCTGCACGTGGTGGATCACCACGAGATCTGTTAAAAACTTTGATTTTCAAATTATTTCACCAGGGCCTTAAAACCTGCGACTCCACTTTTCCCTGGATCTAAGCGTTTCACTATCCATCGGATATGACTGTAATCATCAGGTGATGCCACGTGGCT
>Ga0316191_10001979_pt1 | contig 14785 bp, 12 predicted proteins | sample Eddworburr2cm_MG_FD_204928 | JGI IMG/M metagenome (GOLD analysis project Ga0316191, IMG submission 204928) | Coastal sediment microbial communities from Maine, United States - Eddy worm burrow 2 cm | ecosystem: Environmental > Aquatic > Marine > Coastal > Sediment | place: USA: Maine...
AAGACAACGCACTACATACGACTTTGACTCCTAAAGAGAAGAAGGCACTGACGCCGTTGACAGAGTTAACCTTTGCCAAGGGCGATACCATTATCAAACAGGGTGATGAGGGCGGTTCGCTCTATATCATCAAATCTGGTGAGGTCAGCGTTCAGGATTACAACCGTTATGAGGGACGTCTCTCATTTGTAACCCTAAAAGAGGGCGACCTGATCGGTGAACTTTCCTTTCTCAATGATCGTCGTGCTGCAGCCGATGTGAAGGCTGATGCTGATTGTGTGCTCTATAAATTAAGCAAGGGCGATATGATCAAGCTGATGAAGAGTGAGCAGGGTCTCGCATTCACCATTATGAATGCCATCGTTAACCATGAGGCCAAGCTACTTGGAAATATGCGACGTGAACTGGTACCCATGCTACGTAATTTCAAAGAGAAAGCGGATAAGCTGCCGCTAACCATTAAGTTGGTTCCGGTGATTTTCACCCTTCTCTATATCGTTGGATTCATCTACATCAGCTTTAAAGATTTCTCTTACTAATTGGTGAATTGGAGAAGATCGAAAAAGGCCCTGCAATGCAGGGCCTTTTTTTATGCTTTAGCGGATATCCGCTCCTAGTCGGAAGCAGACGTTTGTTATCATCAGCCCGAAAATTAATTGGCGCGCTCTCTGTAAGAAGTTTCTTTCCTCATCGACTTAGTGGGTGCTTATGGGAAATAAGTACGAGTTTTAAAATTGGCTGAGGAGAGTCGCTACTTGGTGGTGATCTGGATGAGGATGCCAATCAGCTTATCAAGCGTGCATTGAAGCATGTCGATTCGAATGATTATCTATATTATTTGAAGAAAAGATGGCGCTTTAAGGCCGATCTGAATGGACGGCTTTAGAGATGTTCTCTTCGATGCGCTTACGTGCTTTTTCAGGAAGACAAATGCCCTTTTCATCGGCTTGACTACGGATGTTTTCAAATAGTCGATTCATAAATTCGATAGATGAGACATGCTCTCTGCAGAGGCTACACATCATCAGATGCAGACGAAGCTTAAGGCGTTCGGTGAACTTAAGTTCCCGCTCGTAAGCATCGGATACAAGGTGGCTTGCCTCTTTACAATAGTGCCTCATGACGAGCGGGAACCTCCAAACCAGTTGTGCTCCAGACAGGCGCGTAGTGCCAGGCGGGCTCTATGGATCAGTACATGAACATGAGTCGCTGTTACATCTGCTTCCTTACAGATGGTTTCGGTATCCTCACCGATAAGTTCCCGTAGGTTGAAAACGATCTGCTGCTTTTCAGGCAACCTACCTATACAGGTTTGAAGCACTTGATTGAACTGGTCGCTTTTAACCAGTGATTCAGGGCTATCACTCCAACTGGCTGGAGCCTCAACCCAGCTTCCATTGGCATTAAAGAGTGCCGAGGTGGGATCGGATTCAACTGCTTCAGTCAGCTTTCTGGTTCTGATCTCTTTGCGGATGTGATCGATGATTTTGTGTTTGAGAATGCCGACCAGCCATGTTTTGACGGATGAGTTGCCGGCAAAGTTGTCCCATCCTTTCCAAGCGGCAAGAAGAGCCTCCTGAACCATGTCGGATGCTACCTCTTCATCATGAAGCTTGGACATGGCATAACGATAAAGGTAATCGCCATGATCTTTTAGCCACAGTTCGGGATTGCTCGTCTCTTTGGTCACAAGTGGATGATGCCACGTGTGAACAGTGCGTCAAAGTTAAGCGTTAAAAGCGGCGCGCTTCTTACTTGTAGACCTATGTTGCTATGAAGTTTGAAAGAAAATCTTTCATTTACATGTGATCAAGCTGCTGTGCTAGGCTTGCTGCATGAAGATTAAGTTTTGGGGCGTTCGCGGTTCCATTCCATCTCCGGGACCTGCTACTATGAAGTATGGTGGTAACACCACATGTATTGAGGTTCGGACCGATGCGGGCGAACTGATTATCCTGGATGCCGGCACGGGCATTTTTCCGCTTTCCCAGTCGCTCTTCTCGGAGTTCCCGTTAACTTCCCATATCTTCAATAGCCATACCCATTGGGATCATATTCAGGGATTACCGTTCTTCATTCCGTTCTTTGTTCAGGGCAACAGAGTTAAGATTCACGGCGCTGCAGATCCTGTTTCCCAGAAGGGTATTTCCGAGATTCTCTCGGCTCAGCTGCAGTATCGATTCTTCCCGATTCGTGAAGCTGAACTCAAATCAGACATCGAATACTTCTCGCTAAAAGAGGGTGAGAAGGTAACCGTGGGGGATGCAGTGGTGACACCGGTGATGATGAATCATCCAGTGATCAATTTTGGTTATCGGATTGACTGCAACGGCAAATCTGTTTTCTTTACCGGCGATCATGAGCCATGGCGTAATATTTATACATCTGAAGAGACGGAGAAACATGAAGAGTACAAGGAGATCATGGCCCAGAAGAACAAGCAGCTGATGGATGTGATCAGCGGTGTGGATGTGCTGATTGCTGATACCTCCTACACACCGGAAGAGTACATGCAAAAGATCGGCTGGGGTCATGGCACCTTCGACACCTCCATCCAGATGGCTAAAGAGGCAAAGGCGAAGGCGTTGTACTTTACCCACCATGAGCCGACCCGAAGTGACAAGGCGCTTGAAGCAGTCTTTGCAGAAGCCCTCTCTCGCAACAGTCGGCATGATGGTGATCCTGACTATTTCCTCGCACGCGAAGGTCTAGAGATAGAACTTTGATTGATTCGGGATGCAGACATTCATCCCCTTATCCTTTAACGCAATCCCAATGTTCGCTTTTGGCCGAAAGCAGTCATTCAGGTTTTGATTGTAACCCGCTCTCCAGAGGATGTGTTTTCAAAGAGTTCCAGTATGTCGAGATTTCGCATGCGAATGCAGCCGTGTGAGCAGGGGGTACCGATCGCGGCTTCATCATGTGTACCATGGATGTAGATGTAACGGGATTTTGTGTCCACTTTGCCGCGTCTGTTTTCGCCTGTCTCACAGCCTTCCAGCCAGAGAATGCGTGTTAAAATCCAGTCTCGGTTTGGGTCATCGGTTTCAGGATCAAAGATAGTGAACGGTTCGCGTGCTCTGAATGCTGTCAGTGGTGGCATACCGTCACCGATCTTTTCTGCAATGCGATGAATGCCCAGCGGCGTTTGATAACTCCCCTCTCTGTTACCGGTGCCATTGGCGGCTGTGGAGATGGGATAGCTATACCAGACTCCCGTGGCGCGACGGTGGTGAAGAAGTTGTTCGGAGACCGAAATAACAATCATCACGATAGTGTAACGATTTTGCTGGGCTTGTGCGAAAAACCTTAGGCTCTACAATGCGGTCAACTATTTAACTTATCGGGAGCGAAACATGGACCTCAGCAAAATTCCGGCAGGCGAACATCCGCCACACGAGATTAACGTTGTTATCGAGGTGCCGCAGCATGCCGACCCGATCAAGTATGAGCTGGATAAGGCATCCGGCGCTGTATTTGTAGACCGTTTTATGCATACAGCCATGCACTACCCATGCAACTACGGCTTTATTCCTAATACCCTCTCCGATGATGGTGATCCGGCTGATGTGCTGGTTGTGACCCAGTTTGCACTTGTTCCGGGTTGTGTTGTTCCATGTCGCCCTGTGGGCGTGCTGATGATGGAAGATGAAGGTGGTATGGATGCGAAGATTCTGGCTGTACCTGTTTCGCGCCTGAAACCGGTTTATGACCATGTTAAGAATCCAGAGGACCTACCTAAATTCCTGACCGATCAGATCCAACACTTTTTTGAGCATTACAAAGATCTTGAGCCTAACAAATGGGTGAAAGTAACCGGATGGAAGGGAGCCGAAGAGGCACGTGCAGAGATTATGTCTTCCATCGCTCATCACATCCAGCAGGAGCAGGGACTGGGCTGATTAAACCTTGACCCGCTTGCTTCTTTAAACCATAAAGACGACTGAGTAATCAGTCGTCTTTTTTTTGGATGGGAGGAAGCGATGATGGAAAACATGATTCCGATAATTTTGGGTGTCGTTGGTCTAGCCGTAGCCTGGCTAATTTATCGAGATATTCTTCATTACCCGGCAGGCGAGGGTAAGGTCAAAGAGATTGGCGATGCTATTCACTCTGGCGCTATGGTCTTTATCCGGCGTGAGTATTCGATTCTTATTATCTTTGTTGTTGTCGTAGCGATTCTGTTGAGTGTCAGTCTTGGCATTCCAACCACGATCGCATTCCTCGTTGGCGCCGGTTGTTCGGGCTTGGCAGGTTACGTCGGTATGTATTCTGCCACTCGCGCCAATGTGAGAACGGCAATCGCCGCACAGACACGTGGCATGGCTAAAGCACTACAGGTGGCATTCTACGGTGGTTCTGTCATGGGCCTAACCATTGCCTCACTTGGCCTTTTAGGTCTTGGTACACTCTATCTTTTCTATGGTGGCGACCCTGAAAGTGCGCATGCCATTCACGGCTTCGGCATGGGCGCTTCTTCCGTGGCGCTCTTCTCGCGTGTGGGTGGTGGTATCTTTACCAAGTCAGCTGATGTCGGCGCTGATCTTGTCGGCAAGGTTGAAGCGGGAATCCCTGAGGATGATCCGCGTAATCCCGGTGTGATTGCCGATAATGTCGGTGACAATGTCGGTGATGTTGCCGGTATGGGCTCGGATATCTTCGAGTCCTACTGTGGTGCTATTATTGCCACGATTGCCATGGCTTCGACCATTGCCACAGATATTCTCGATCCACTGGGTGAACGGCAGGCATTGATGTTCCTTCCGCTGGCTCTGGCCTCAGCCGGACTGATTTGCTCGATCATCGGGATTGAACTGGTGAAGATGTTTAGGAAGAAGGATCCTCAACTGGCTCTCCGTATCGGTACGATTGGTGCTTCAACGATGTTTATGGCATCGGCCTATGGCGTGATCCTCTATGCTGGCATCGCTCCGGCAGTGTGGGGTGCAGTGATTTCTGGTGCGGCTGGTGGAATCCTGATCGGTGTGATTACCGAGTATTACACAGCCGGAAAGCCGATTCGTGACATTGCCCAATCAGGCGAAACGGGTGCCGCAACGGTGATTATTTCAGGTCTGGCGATTGGTATGCAATCCGTGATCGTTCCGATCTTTACCATCTGCATCATTATCTACGTCTCGACCCTGTTGTGTGGACTCTACGGTGTCGGTATTGCCGCTGTCGGCATGCTGGCAACGGTGGGAATGACGATGGCGATTGATGCTTATGGACCGGTTGCAGATAACGCCGGTGGTATCGCTGAAATGGCCGGCATGGGTGAAGACGTGCGAGCGATTACCGATTCGTTGGATGAACTCGGCAATACGACCGCAGCGATTGGTAAGGGCTTTGCCATTGGTGCGGCAGCACTGGCAGCGCTGGCCATCATTACTGCTTATGTGGAGACAGTTTCACTACATGTGGAGAACTTTTCACTGGAGTTGAATAGCCCTGATGTGCTGATCGGCATGTTCATCGGTGGCGTTTTCCCGTTCTGGGTGGCATCGCTGACCATGAACGCAGTGGGGGATGCCGCTTTTGAGATGATCAAGGAGATTCGCCGACAGTTTCATGAGATTGCAGGACTGATGGAGGGAACTGCCAAACCGGATCATGCCCGTTGTATCGAAATTGCCACCACTGCAGCTTTGAAGAAGATGGTGCTGCCTGGTGTATTGGCTGTCTCTGCCCCTGTTGTTGTTGGTTTTGGTTTGGGTGCAGCAGCGCTTGGTGGCATGCTCGGTGGCGCATTGATCTGTTGTGTGCTGCTGGCACTGACCATGGCCAATGCAGGTGGCGCATGGGACAATGCTAAGAAGCACGTTGAGAAGGGTAATTTCGGAGGTAAAGGCTCCACTGTCCATACGGCCAGTGTTGTGGGTGATACGGTAGGTGACCCACTTAAAGATACATCGGGCCCTGCCATGAACATTCTGATCAATGTGATGGCCATTGTCTCGCTGGTGATTGCACCATTGCTGAGCTAGGCATAAGATTACTTTTCAAAGTTTATTTAAGGAGTTGACTGATATGAGTGATGAGATTGTGGGCGAAGATCTTAAAGAGCATGTAAAGGATACTTCAGCTTGGACGCGGCTGCTGTTTATGGCCCTGTTTGCAGTCCTCTATTGGGTGGCTGAGGCTGTGATTATGATTGTCGTGCTGTTTCAGTTTCTTTGCGTACTGTTCACCGGCAATAAGAATGAGAAGGTTCTTGCACTCGGCGCACAACTTTCGACTTATGCCTATCAGGTTTTCCGCTACCTGACCTACAACAGTGAAGAGAAACCTTTTCCTCTCGGTGATTGGCCTTCTGATACAGCGCTCGGTGAGCAGTCTGCTGCGAAAGCCACTGAGAAGAAACCAGCTCGCAAACCTGCGGCACCAAGAAAGAGAGCGCCTGCCAAGAAGGCTGCTCCTGCTACCAAGTCAGAATCCAAAGCCGATGAAGAGAAACCAGCAGCTTCTGATTGATGATTGATCTCAAAGATGAGTTCCCGCTTGATGGGGAACTCATCTATCTGAACCACGCTGCCGTTGGTGTCTGGCCAAGAAGGGCGTCTGATGCCGTCAAAACCTTTGCTGAAGAGAATATGTATCGGGGTGCGACGAACTATCCGCAATGGATGAAGGTGGAGCGTGAACTCCGCGCTCGTCTGAAGTGGTTGGTGAATGCTGACTCTATTGACGATATCGCACTGCTTAAGAATACATCTGAAGGTCTGTCACTGGTGGCCTATGGATTGGATTGGAAGCCCGGTGACAATATTGTATCCACCAATCAGGAGTTCCCCTCTAATCGTATTGTCTGGGAATCACTCAAGTCCAAAGGTGTTGAACTGAGGCTTGCCGACATTTCAGGCGATGATCCCGAAGGGGCCATGCTGGCGCTTGTTGATGAGCATACGCGATTGCTGACTGTCAGTTCGATTCAATTCGGAACGGGATTGAAGATGGATCTGGTCCGTCTGGGCAGTGCCTGTCGTGAACGTAATATCTTCTTCTGTGTTGATGCTATTCAGAGTCTGGGAGCACTTCAGTTTGATGTGCAGACCATTCATGCTGATGCAGTGGTGGCTGATGCGCATAAGTGGCTTCTGGGCCCTGAAGGACTTGCGCTCTTCTATGTCAGCCCAGCGTGGCGACAGCGTTTGAAGCTGCATCAATATGGCTGGCACATGGTGGAACGCCTCGGTGATTTTGATGCAAGTCAATGGAGTCCGGCAACATCGGCCAGACGTTTTGAGGCGGGAAGTCCCAACATGCTTGGTATCCATGCCCTCAATGCCACTCTCTCGCTGTTTCAGGAAATCGGCATGGATGAGATTGAAATGGCACTGTTACAACGCTCAGAGCTTCTTATGACAACCATCGAAAATGATGATCAACTGGAGCTGATAACGCCCAATCTAGATGGGAGATACGGTGGTATTGTGACCTTCAAATATTGTCAGCTGGACGATGCCGGACATGCCGATCTCTACCGGAAATTGATGGGCTCCGGCGTGATCTGTGCCCATCGAGCTGGTGGCATTCGTTTCTCTCCCCACTTTTACAGCGACACTTCCCAGTTCGATAAGCTCTGGCAAACGGTTCGGTCTATTACTCTTCTATAGCATGTTCATGCGATGGTGCATGTGACTGGTTTGGTGTCGTATAGCCCCATTGTGAAACATCTCACAATATCACTTTCGATATCTGGCAGGGATGGCCATAGGAGCTCTTTAGGCGATGCAGGCAGGTATTCCGATTCAATGATTCGGGAAATATGTACAGAGAAAATTCGTTATTTTCTTCAGCAGAATCAGACAGCCATGATTGGAGATATCCCGTTTTTACTGACGGTTGGGTATCTTCTTTTTCAAAGCGCTTCGCATTTATATGTCAGCTTATGGTTGGTTACAGTCAGCCTTCTCTTGGTAGTTCGCATTGTGATGAGCCGTAGATGGTTGCGAGAGTCGTGTGATGTTGAGCGATGTGAGGCGCTTCAACGTTCGTTGCTTATGATCTGGGGTGCTTATGGGTTTGCCTGGAGTGTCGGCCCTTTCCTGTTTATGCCGGATAACAATCTGACCATTCAGTTCTTTGTTTTGGTAGTTGTCGCTTTGAGTGTCATCACGAATCTCTCTGTTTCGGGAAGTTATGCCCCTGCCTTTTTTTTGCTGCTTTATCCGGTGATGGGTGGACAGTTTATCTGGTTTTCCGGTCTTGGAATTCATGACCATTCAGGCCTGACGCATGAGCATTCAATTATGGCAGGCTTGATCGTTGTGTTTGTTCTGGTCATGACTCTTTCGGCTAGAGGAATGCAGGCCAGTCATATAAAAAACATATCGCTTCGTCATGAGAATAGTGAATTGCTTAATAGTTTGAGCTCCTTCAAGGATGCCATTGAACATGCTACTGATGCAATTGCAGTCTTTTCGAAAGTGGGGCAACTGGAGTATGCCAACCCGGCCTTGATCGAACTCTCCGGTTATGATCGATCAGAGCTGTCAGGAGTGAGCTGGAACGATATCTACACCGATATCAATCAGGCACTCGAGTTCTTCGAAAGCGGTTCGTCTATGGTCGGGCAGCCTTGGCGGGGAAAGCTGCATTTAAGGTGTAAACAGGGTCGTGAAATATCAACCATCAGCAGCTTTTCTCCTGTGGTTAATTCGAGTAATGGTCGTGTTTCCCAGTGTATTGTTATTCAACGTGATGTTTCTGAGGAAGAGATTATTCGAGAGCGGATGGATCGCCTGCAGAGGACTGAATCGCTATCGGTAATGGCAGGCGGCATTGCCCATGACTTCAACAATCTACTCACCTCTATTATGGGAAGTGCAGCATTGATTGAGATGTCAGCTGATCGTGATAGTGCGATTTCCCGCCACTGTTTGCAGATTAATCAGTCATCTCAAAAGGCTGCTTCCCTTTGTGAACAGATGCTTGCCTATGCAGGACAAGGCAAATACCAGGTTAAAAAACTGGATATGCTCGAGTTGTTGAAAGGTATGCGGGGTAGTTTGAATGCGCTCATCCATAGCAAACTTGATGGCCGAGGAAAGATCGTTTTCATGGCTGGTGATTCATTACCTGCTATCAATGCTGATGAATCCCAGCTTCGGCAAGTGGTCACTAATCTGGTTATCAATGCAAGTGAGGCACTTGAAAGCAGAGAGGGAGATGGACTGGTTCGTGTGAAGGTTTTTCCGGCAGAACTCTCCAGAGATGCATTGGAAAAAATGCATGTGTCCGATAAAACGAATGAAGGCTGCTTTGTCTGTCTTGAGATCAGTGATAATGGCGAAGGTATGGATCGATCAACGCTGGAGCGTATTTTTGATCCGTTTTTCAGTACCCGATTTCTCGGGAGAGGTTTGGGAATGCCTGCCGTGTTAGGTATAGTCCATGGGCATAAGGGTGCATTGGAGATTGAGAGCCAGCCTGGAAAAGGGAGTGTTGTCAGAGCTTATTTCCCTTGCGTTGATTCTCAAGGTAGTCTTTTTCAGCAGACGATTGAGGGATACGCCAGTTCAATTGTTGATTGGAGCGGAATGGGAACTGTACTTGTAGTCGATGATGATCACGCTTTATTGAAGGTTGCATCCAGTATGATTGAACGTACTGGGTTCAGAGTTCTTTGTGCCAGCAGTGGAGCGGAGGCTGTCGAACTACTCCAGAACAACCTGGACCTTGTGACTGCTGTACTGGTGGATTGGAGCATGCCCGAGATGGATGGCGAAGAGGTGGCGCGTGCTTTTCATCAGATGAAGCCCGATGTTAAGATTCTTCTCAGTTCCGGTTATAGTGAAGAGATGGTGATGCAGGCTGTTGCATCGGGGGTACCTGTCGATTTTATCCAGAAGCCCTACTCCTTTGAACAGTTGAAACTCAAACTCCGCGAAGTCATAGACGCCTGAGGCTTTGCAGTTGTCTGTCGCGGCGGTAGTCTGCGCCGCCCCTCGCTTTGAGGGATAGTCCGGAGGAATCACAACATGACAGAGCGCACACGCTGTGGCGATTTTCGAAAAGAGCAGATCGGCGAGACAGTCCGGCTCAACGGCTGGGTACAAACTAACCGTGACCATGGTGGTGTTATTTTTATCGATGTCCGAGATCGTTATGGTCTAGTGCAGGTGGTTGTGCATCCCGATACAGCTGAGATTCATGCTCTTGCCCACTCCCTGCGTCAGCAGGATGTGATCGAGGTTAGTGGTGAAGTAATCCCCCGTGATGCCGAAGCGATCAATCCGAAACTACCGACGGGTGAAATTGAGATCAAAGCATCATCAATGGTTGTGCTTAATCGTGCCGAGACACCTCCATTCCTCATTGAAGATGATTGCAATACCGGCGAACAGCATCGTCTCGAATATCGTTATCTTGATCTGCGCCGTGCACCGATGCAGCGCAATATGATCATGCGCCACAAGGTTACGCATGCAGCACGTAACTATCTGGATAGTCAGGACTTTCTTGAAGTAGAGACGCCGATCCTGAATAAATCCACGCCTGAGGGCGCGCGTGACTATCTTGTGCCTTCGCGTATCTATCCAGGCTCTTTCTTTGCGCTTCCTCAGAGCCCGCAGATTTTTAAGCAGCTGCTGATGGTAGCGGGTATGGATCGCTATTATCAGATCGCCCGTTGTTTCCGTGATGAAGATCTCCGCGCCGATCGCCAGCCTGAATTCACGCAGGTTGATATTGAGATGTCTTTTGTTTCACAGGATGATGTGATGGCAAAAGCTGAAGGCTTGATCTCTGCGATGTTTGAAGCAGGTATGGGCAAATCACCAGCGGCTCCATTTGAACGTATCACCTATCAGAATGCGATGGCCAAATATGGCCTAGATCGTCCGGATATGCGCTTTGGCCTGGAGCATATCGATGTCACCGACCTGATGATGACCGTTGATTTCAAAGTCTTCCGTGGGCCTGCTGAAAATGGCGGCTTGGTGAAGGTGATTCGAGTGCCGGAAGGTGCGAGTAAACTAAGCCGTAAACAGATCGATAACTATACCAAGTTTGTCTCTATTTATGGTGCCAAGGGTCTGGCATACATCAAGGTGAATGATGTCAGCGACATCCCCAACGGCCTTCAGTCTCCGATTGTGAAGAACCTTTCTGATGATGTTCTTAAGGCATTGATTGAGCGCTGCGGTGCTGTTGATGGCGACCTTTTGTTCTTCGGTGCTGACACCAAAGAGGTGGTCAACAATGCACTGGGTTACCTGCGTGTTGAGCTGGGCAAGGATCTGGGACTGTATGAGGCCAGCGAAAACAAATTTGTCTGGGTGGTTGATTTTCCGATGTTTGAGTGGGATGCAGAGAGCAAGCGTCTGCAGGCACTGCATCATCCGTTCACGGCACCTTATGATGAGGATCTGGAGAAGCTTGAATCAGCACCGCTTGATATTCGCTCCCAAGCCTATGATCTGGTCTGGAACGGTACTGAGATTGGTGGTGGTTCTATTCGTATTCATGATACCAACGTTCAGGCGCGTGTGTTGAAAGCCCTGAACATCTCCGATGAGGAGGCTGAGCTTAAGTTCGGCTTCCTGCTCAAGGCACTGAAGTATGGTGCTCCTCCGCATGGTGGTCTGGCCTTCGGTTTGGACCGTGTTCTCTCGCTGATGGTCGGTGCTGAATCGATCCGTGATGTCATTGCCTTTCCGAAGACTCAAAAAGCAGCTGATCCGATGAGTGAAGCTCCTTCCGAGGTAGGTGAAGATCAGTTGAAAGAGCTGGGCTTGAGGAAACGCAAGACATCTGTTTGACAATTCAGACGCGCGGGAAGATTCTTAGTGCTATGGTTCTTCCAATGAAAAAATGGATGTTCTTGATGGTCACTGCACTGGCTGTTGCCTCTTGTGCGACAACGCCTCCTGTTCAGGAGATGAGTGAGGCACGCTCTGCGATTGAGAGTGCCCGTCAGCTGGAGCAGAAGAGTTCCAAAGCAACACTTGAGCTCAAGAGTGCCGAGCAGAGCCTGCAAGAGGCCGCCGATGCGATAGACAAGAAGTATTATGATTTGGCTCGCCGTAAAGCGGTTGAGGCTAAGAGAAAGGCGCAGCGTGCTGCCAGAATGAAACGCGTCAGTTCACAGTAAATATCCAAACAAATTAGTAGATTAGTAGGTAAGGGGTTGATGATGGCTTTTGATAAAATTTGTATTCCTGAAACAGGCGAGAAAATCACCATGGGTGAGGGCGGTAAGCTGAACGTTCCTGATCAGCCAATTGTTACCTTTATCGAAGGCGATGGTACCGGCCGTGATATCTGGCGCGCCTCCCAACGTATCCTTGATGCTGCAGTTGAGAAGGCTTATGAAGGCAAACGCAAGATTGCCTGGATGGAAGTCTTTGCCGGCGAGAAGTCCTGGAATATGTATGGTAAGAATGATGATGCATGGCTACCACAGGAGACACTGGATGCCTTCAATGAGTACCTGATCGGCATTAAAGGTCCACTGACCACACCGATCGGTGGCGGCATCACCTCACTGAACGTGGCGCTGCGTCAGAAACTTGATCTCTACACCTGTTTGCGTCCGGTTAAATATTTCACCGGTGTACCTTCTCCAGTGAAGAAGCCAGAAGATGTCGATATGGTGATTTTCCGTGAGAACTCTGAAGATATCTATGCCGGTATCGAGTGGGCTGCTGGCTCGGATGAAGTGAAGAAGGTGATCAAGTTCCTTCAGGATGAGATGGGCGTAACTAAGATTCGCTTCCCTGATTCATCCGGTATTGGTGTGAAACCTGTATCTCGTGAAGGTACCGAGCGCTTGGTACGTGCGGCGATCCAGTACGCTATCGATAACGATCGCAAGTCGGTCACGATTGTGCATAAAGGCAATATCATGAAGTTCACTGAGGGTGGGTTCATGCGCTGGGGTTACGACCTTGCCAAGAGTGAGTTTGGTGCGGTCGAGATTGATGGTGGTCCGTGGTGCAAGCTTCCAAACGGCATCGTCATCAAAGATGCGATTGCTGACATTGCACTACAGCAGGTACTGACCCGTGCCACTGAGTTCGATGTGATTGCTACATTGAACCTGAACGGTGATTATCTCTCTGATGCACTGGCTGCACAGGTCGGCGGTATCGGTATCGCACCGGGTGCCAACATCAACTACATGAGCGGCCACGCGATTTTCGAAGCTACTCATGGCACGGCTCCAAAGTATGCAGACAAGGATATGGTTAACCCTTCATCGGTGGTTCTCTCTGGTGAGATGATGCTTCGCTATATGGGTTGGACAGAGGCTGCAGATCTTATTCTGAAAGGAATCAATGGCTCAATTGCGGCCAAGACAGTGACCTATGACTTTGAACGCCTGATGGATAATGCTACCAAGCTTTCCACCTCCGGTTTCGGCGATGCTGTGATTACTCATATGGATGATGCGGCAATCTCTGATAAAGAGACCGATCAGTATGACCAGCTGGCCGAGCGCTTTAAGGAACTGTTTGATCAGGGTGCCGAAAAGACTTCTGAGTATGCTGAGATTGCCATGGAGAAGGCGCGTAAGCAGTTGACTGCTGCGGGTACCTTTTCGGAAGAGCAGGGCCAGAAGCTGAAAGGTTTCCTTGAGCGCGATTTCAGCCATATGGCCGATACAATGAAGGAGGAGGCGGGTCGGCGTCTAAACCCTGATCGTCTGCGTGCTGGAGCTATTGCATCACTCTCAGCTCTGCTCAATGCGGCGGGTGGGGCGATCAATTCGATTTCAGAGTGGACTGACAAACAGCGTTCATGTCGTTCCGGTGAAATCACCGCAGCGGGCACACTTACCTGTGTGGCCTGTGGTCATGAGATGCACTTCAAGAAGAGCGGTCGTATTCCACCTTGTCCGAAGTGTCACAAGACCGAATTCAAGAAAGGGTATTGATTGATACGCGAAAGGGTGATTTGGAGCATTCATGCTCCTCACTCTTTGGGCGGAATGGTTAAATCAGGAGCTTAAACAGGTCATCCCGGCAGATAACACCGCTTTCAGCTAGGCTGAGCGCATGTTTTGCTTTGGGAACCATCCCTTCGCTCTCTGCGACATTTTGTAGTTCAGTGCCTATTTTTCCATCATGGATTGCCTGACGAACCGCATCTGTAACCTCTAAAAATTCGTATGCCATAATTCGACCGGAAAAACCGGTCTGGTTACATTGATCACACTTACCCGGAGCGTAGAGCGATGTTGGGCGCTTATATCCGACGGCATCCAATATGCCATAGATTTCATCGTCCTGGTCTTCGATGGGCTTTTTACACTGATCGCACAGCCGTTTTAGTAGATTCTGACTGATAATGCCTTGCAGTGCAGGAGCAAGAAGGTAGTTGGGGATTCCTAAATCTTGTAAACGAATGATGGTGTCAACAGCGCTATTGGTATGCAGTGTTGAGAGCATTAGATGTCCTGTCAGGGCAGCTTCAATGCCGATTGAAGTGGTTTCGGGATCCCTCATTTCACCCACCATGATAACATCAGGATCATGACGTAAAACATTGCGTAAGATGCTGGCGAAGGTAAACCCTATTTTTGTATTGACCTGAATCTGGTTGGCACCTTTGATTTCCGATTCAACAGGATCCTCAATGGTGAGGATGTGGACTGGAAGATCGATGATGCTTTGCACCAGAGCAAAAAGGGTTGTCGATTTACCCGAGCCTGTAGGTCCGGTGGCAAGAATTAGTCCAAAAGGTTTTCGAATCATTCTATTGAGCGCCATACGATCTCGCTGGCTTACACCAAGGGTCTCCATGTTAGCGGCGACTTCTTTGTCCAGCACGCGCATAA
>Ga0316191_10001980_pt1 | contig 14783 bp, 10 predicted proteins | sample Eddworburr2cm_MG_FD_204928 | JGI IMG/M metagenome (GOLD analysis project Ga0316191, IMG submission 204928) | Coastal sediment microbial communities from Maine, United States - Eddy worm burrow 2 cm | ecosystem: Environmental > Aquatic > Marine > Coastal > Sediment | place: USA: Maine...
ATCGAGGTCGATTGCCGCAATCTCCAGGGCCAGCGGGGTGACGAGGCATTGTCATTTACCCGCCGCGAGGTGGAGATACTGCAGTATCTGCGGTTGCATTCGGACCGGCCGGTTTCCCGGGATGAACTGCTGGCAAAGGTCTGGGGTTATGCAAGGAATCTTGATATAGAAACCCGCACCGTCGATATTCATATTGCGAAGCTGCGGCGCAAGATTGAAGCGGACCCGGCGCAACCGAGTTACCTTGTCACGGTGCGCGGTGCGGGCTACCGTCTGTTGGCAGAATGACCTGCCTCAATAACAAGAGCGGCTATGTGGCACAACTCACTCACAGGACTTGACCGGAAAAGGCTGCGGCGGTGGCTGTATGTGTTTTTTCTTGCCCTGGCTGTCCCGACCGGGATTCTTGTCTATCAGGCGTACAGCCAGTTGAAGTGGGAAGCGTTTCACCAGTACCGGGTACTGGCAGAAGAACTGGCTGCACGCATTGATGCCCGTATCGTTCAGCTGATCAATGTCGAAGAGGCCCGCTCGTTCAGCGATTATACCTTCCTGAATGTGGCGGGTGATCCGGCAGCCAGCTTTCTGCAGCGCTCGCCACTGTCTGCCTATCCGCACGCGTCACCTGTTCCCGGTCTGGTTGGTTACTTTCAGGTCGACACCCACGGTGTATTTACGACACCGCTGGTGCCGCCGCCGGGGACCGTGGCGTCGACCTACGGTATTGCTGCCGGAGAACTGGAACAGCGGCTGGCTCTGCAACAGCAATTAGAGCAGATTCTCAGTCGCAACCGGCTGGTGCAGGACAGCAAGACCGGCAGGGTGAGCGGGGAGGCCGCCACGGATGCGTTGCATGCAAGAGCGGCACGTCGTGACCTGCAGTCGGGTCTGGCAGCCCCTTCGATTGCCGGAGACAAGGACGCCCTGCAGCGCGCCGTGGATGAGGAGGACGTCCCGGCGACGATGGAAGTGGCAGTGGAACAGGTACCGGGTCAGGCCGCCTTCGACCGGCTCAACAAGGCCGCTGCACCCCGTTTGCAGGAGCAGAAACAGCAGGCCGCCAGCACCCTCGGCCGGGTCGAGGATCTGCAACTGGATTACCGTTATCTGCCCGAATTGGCCGCTGCAGCTCCGCGCCAGCTGTCGAGCGCGGCGCCCGTCGTCGCCAAACGTGCGCGCATGGAGCGCAGTGCCTTGCCGGAACCGGCGGATGAATCCGGCGACGCGTTGTTTGCGGGCACACGTGCGGCCGATGCTCCGGAACAGTCAATGCCTGAAAGCGAAATCCGCATCCACACCTTCGAAAGCGAAATCGATCCGTTCGAATTCAGTCTGCTCGACAGTGGTCATTTTGTGCTGTTCCGCAAGGTCTGGCGTGATGGTCAGCGTTACATACAGGGCGCATTGATCGAACAGCAGCCGTTTGTTCAGGACCTGATCGAAACCATGTTCCTCGACACGGCGTTGTCAAACATGAGTGACTTGCTGGTTGCGTATCGGGGAGATGTGTTCGCGGCGTTCAGCGGGCGGGCGGCGCGTGAGTACCTGTCCAGTGCCGAGACATTGCGCGGTACGCTGCTTTATCAAACACGTCTGTCAGCGCCCCTGGGTGATGTGGAACTCATCCTGAGCATCAATCGGCTGCCGGCGGGTGCCGGTGGCAGGGTAATCAGCTGGCTTGCGGCGATCCTGCTGCTGGTACTGTGTGGCGGCTTTTACCTGATGTACCGGCTGGGGGCGCGGCAAATCGACCTCACTCGACAGCAGCAGGATTTTGTCTCTGCTGTCAGTCACGAACTGAAAACACCGCTCACCTCGATTCGCATGTACGGCGAAATGTTGCGCGAGGGCTGGGCCTCCGAAGAAAAGAAAAGCAGCTACTACGATTATATCTTTGATGAAAGCGAGCGCCTGTCGCGGCTGATCGCCAATGTGCTGCAACTGGCGCGCATGACACGCAACAATCTGCAGGTTGACACCAAACCCGTGACTGTGGCCGAGCTAATGGATGGCATCCGCTCCAGGGTGTCCTCGCAGATCGAACGTGCAGGTTTTGAATTGAACATGCGTTGTGAAACGGCTGCCGGGCAGGCCATTATCCAGGCCGACCCGGACTGGTTTATCCAGATTTTCATCAACCTGGTGGACAATGCCATCAAGTTCTCTGCCGGTGCGGAACAGAAAGTCATCGACATCGGCTGTCAACGTCTGCGAGATGGCAGTGTGCAGTTCAGCGTGCGGGATTACGGCCCCGGCGTACCCGGAGACCAGATGAAAAAGATTTTCAAATTGTTCTACCGTTCGGAAAGCGAGCTTACCCGCGAAACCGTTGGTACCGGTATCGGTCTGGCGCTGGTGCATCAGCTTGCCCGGGCCATGGGTAGTCAGGTGGACGTTGTCAACCGCAAACCCGGTGCGGAGTTTCGGGTGAATATCACATCAACGCCTGTACTTAAGCCATAAGCTCTGTCATCCCGGCGCAGGCCGGGACCCTGACCTGTCGTTTGTTGCCTGCCATGCCTCCGCTAAACATGCATACCATTTGCGCTGAGCAGGCCGAGTATGCCGATGGCGATCAGATATATTGCGACGATGTAGTTCAGCAACCGCGGGACAACCAGAATCAGTATGCCGGCAATCAATGAGGCTATCGGGGCGAGGCTTAAGGTGATGTTCATTTGTTTTTCCTTGATGAGAAATTGAAGAATCGTATTTGTGTCCGTGTTTCAGCTATTCAGTTTATGCCTGTCCGGGGACAGGTACAACTCTCCAGGGCCTCCGGCGTATCGCTGAACTGCAGTGCCGCCAGCCGCAACAAATCGGGGGCAGAACACGTTTTCTGATAGAACAACAGTCAATATTGTTTGGTGGTAATTGTGGTCTGTTCCGAATTTTCCTGTAATCGTATGTATAGCGTTATACTGAGCCGGTCAGATTCTCGGTGAGAGAGAACATGAAATCAATCAGGGTGATAATATTGTCGGTACTGGCGATAGTGCATGGGTTTGCATGGGGTGGTTTTGATGAAGGGCTAGAAGCCTATCATTATGGTCACTATGAAGCTGCTTTGAGGGAATGGAAGTCGCTGGCCGAACAGGGAGATGTCGAGGCACAGATAAGACTGGGCTACTTATACTTTGATGGTCGCGGTGTTAAACAAGATTACCAGGAAGGTGTGAAGTGGTTCCGCAAGGCAGCTGAACAAGGTAATGCCGAAGCGCAAGGCAAACTTGGTATCGCATATCAATTAGGTAAAGGTGATCTCCAGAAAGACTACAAAGAAGCGGCAAAGTGGTTCCGCAAGGCAGCTGAACAGGGTGCTTACAATCGTTATTACAATCTCGGATTCTTGTACGAGAATGGTGGCTTTGGGTTGCAAAAGGACTATGTTCAAGCCTGTATGTGGTACAGTCTGGAAATCCCGCTCTATAGGGATGACTTCAATGACATACATCGTCTCAGGGTTGAGGAGAAAATGACCCCCGTCCAAATCGCCGAGGGACGGCAACTCGCTAAGGAATGGATGATGAAGCACCCATATCCCGCTCCAGAATAGACTTATCCTGCAGATACCAGTAGCTCACCCGGTGATATTGTCCCTGCAGCTGCAGTGCAACCGCGGACTGTCTGCGATTTGTCATAACAGATTCGTGGGCTCAGGCTTGATTGATTCTGCATTAATCTGACGCTTCAATGGTGTCTGACCCTGTTGTGTTCCTGATCCTTCTGGCAGGTGTGTTATCCGGCCATCATGGTTACGGATACGGCGCTGTTTCGTTACCCGCACTACCATGACCCAAGCGATACACCGCAACAGCTCGATTACAGAAGCCTGCCAGCAACGAACAGGAGTGCCATGTGTCAAGCGAAGACGAGCAGCCGGGTTCCTGCCCGCTACCCACCGGACCGGATCTGTCGAAACTGACGGTTGTGGAACTTGCGCCGGCGGAGCGGTTGCCGGACTACATGGCGGCCATGAGGCTCGCGAATGCCGAGGCGGTTAAGCAACCCGGTGAGCATATGCTGTTGTCGTGGTATGACCGCGACCGTAATTTCGAGTCTCCGCAGCATGCCAGCGAATGCCATCTCGACAGTGCGGTACCCGGATATGTGGATTACGGCATCTGCCATGGCGCCACGCTCAAGGTGGATATCGAGCAGGGTCGTTTTGTGTTTTTCTATCTGCTCGTTGAGATGCCGGAATAATCGGGGAGAAGGGTGTCAGTCACCTCCATCTGCCATGCTCCGCGACGACACATAGACCGTATTGGCTTCTAGCCTGGAGTCAACGCCTGATCAGGTTAGATCGTTCCCGTGGCCGCCTTTGGCATGCAGTGCCTGCATCTCCCGGAGGCCTTCTTCAGCCGGTTGGAACCCCGGATTAAGTTGCAGTGCTTTTGTGAAGTGCTGAATGGCCTGACTGGTGTTACCCATCTCTTTCATGATGACGCCGAGCATGTAATGTGCCCGGTATTGTTGCGGGTTGCTCAGCAGCACCTCGTGTGTGTGGGCAAGCGCCTCGTCATGGCGATGCAGCCTGCTGAGGAGGCGGGCGAGCATGAGATGGGCGTAAATATTATCGGTATTGATTTCCAGTGCCTTGTTGTAGTGCTGGATTGCAGCGGCATCGTCACCCTGTTTTTCCATCAGTTCCGCAAGCCCGGTGTGCGCGTATTGATCCTCAGGATTGATTTCAAGCTCTGCCAGATGCTGCCTCATGGCTTCATCTGTATCCCCTCTATTGCTGTAAATCATGGCCAGTCTGGAGCGCACACCCGGGAGATCCGGGTACAGCGCCAGCATTTCATTGAGATACTTGATGGCGTCATCGGTTTTCCCCATGCCGTATGAGGACCTGGCAAGCCGATCATAGATGACCGGACTCGGGCCGAGTATTTCATGAGCCCGGCTGAATGCATCATAGGCCTCCTGGAATTTTCCGGCCCAGTCCAGCACCTTGCCCAGATTCACCATCGTAAAGCCTTCCGCCACCGGATCGAATTGTGCTAGCACTTCCTCCTTCACAGCCTCGACGCAAGCAGTGTTCCATGATGCCACTGGCATGGCCGTGCCATTGTCGACCAACTGGTCAAACAGCGCGAGCCCCAGCAGACGATAGCCTTCCATGTTTGTATGCACATGGTCGGGGAAAAACTCCTTGCCGAAAACGGCGTGGTCATAGTGTGCAAGATACGCCTGGCGCAGCAGGGCCGGAAAATCAATCATGGGAACCTGCTCAGAGGCGGCAACCTGCTCGACAATCTGCTGCATGGAAGCCAGTATGCGCAGCGGTGCAATGTCTTCCTCGACCGCGCGTCTGAATGCCTTCTCCGCCTCGTAGTGCCGGCCCTTGCTGAAAAGCAGCTGGCCGATTCTGAAATGCAGCTCCGCATAGCGATCGTCGATCGCCTGCGCCTGTCGATAGAGGGCCAGTGCCTGCGCGGCCTCGCCGCTGTCGTGGAGTGCCGTGGCACGTTGATACAATGAGTCCCATTGCTTTCGTTGCTGTTCCTCAAGCCCATCTCTGTGTTCGCTCTTGAAGGGCGACATATCCTTGATATTAACCGCGGGCTTGATAAACAGGATGTCTGCGCCCGTGCTCCTGGCAATCCTGACCATGCGCACCAGGTTCATCTGGTAGTGGGTAATGACCTGCTGCTTCAGTGTGTCATCCCTGTGATAGCTCTGTGGTCCCACTGTGTGGTTCAGGATTTCATCGACTTCGCCGCTCAGCTTGTAGCGCTGCCTGGCGCTAGCCAGTGAATCGCTTCCCGCCACGTCAATGAGATCCTTCATCACCGTGTAGACGCGAGTACCACTGAGGGTTGCGTTGAGGTTGATTACCCATGAGGGCAGATCGGCGAGGGCCCCGTAGGAACGCTCCTCGAGAAACTCGTTCTGACCGGAATAGACAATAAACAGGTCTGGCTGGTAGTCGCTGAGTTCATTCATCAGCCTGGCGACACGGTAGCTGGCAAAACTGATGCCGCCGGCATTAATAACCTCCCAGTTACGTGCCGGATCGGCCGCCCTCAGATACTCGCGCAGCCACCCGCAAAACGACACCCTGTCTGCATACGGCCGGCCATAGGTGGTTGACCCTCCCATACAGAAAATGCGATAGCTGTTGCTATCCTTTTGTTGCGGGAATTCCTGGTGGTTGAACAAGTCGTGCCTGTTTTTTGCAGTCGCCATGATGACCGTGCCATCCGCACGGGTCATCTCGGTGAACTGGGGTATATTCTCGGCAAACCCGACCAGCGGATCCTCGGTGAGCAGCACAGGAGTAACGCCAAACAAGGCCAGGATGGCCTCGATGGCTCCGAAAAAAGCGGCAACAACAATCAATGAGAATGCAATGTTTTTCATGGATATTGACCACCCGGCTAGCGTTTTCGAGAGGTGAAACCAGCATCTTCTCCATAATCAAGGGGACCGTGGTCAATACAGGCATTTTCCGGTACTGCATCTGCCATGCTGTATTGACGGACAGAAAATTAGCAAAACTCGCGATGAAATGTTTTGACCTGCGTCAATATCAAATACGCTCAATGAATCGACGGGGTGCTGCGGGGGAGGGGCTTTAACCGGCCGGATGACAGATCAATACAGCGTCACATCCAGGCCCTGGAATGGCTTTTACAGGGACGGGGAGTGTCCGGCATAACCGCTGAGTTCCAGGTAACCGCTGCCGTGGTGACTGCCCGACACCTCGACCGCGCCCTCCCAGTAACGCACACTGTGATCCATCAGCTGGTCATCGAGCAACGCCTGCACTTCAAGATCCAGCTGCAGTTCGGCCACCTGCAAGCGCCAGCGGGTCGGATAGCGCGCACCATCTTCGGCCTGCCAGTGATGCAGGGGTGTGAGCGTGACCTGATCGGGCAGCAAGGTGCGCACCGCGCCGTCTGTTCCCACCAGGCTGCCGCGACTGAACGCGTGTGCCTCGCCCTGCCTGGTGCGCAGCTGGTAGTACATCAAGTCGCGGCCATCATCCAGTTGCAGGGAAAACCAGTCCCATCCGGCCTGGTCGCTGTCAAGCGCGGAGCTTGACCACTCGCGATCCATCCACGAGTTGCCCTGCACCGTGTAAACCGTATCGCCAATGCGTAATTCACCGCGTGTCGGCAGACGCGTGAAGGAATAGTAGTAAGAGGCATTGCCGGGTGTTGCACTCTTGCGCGACAGGCCACGCTCACCCTGCAGCACCAGTGGCTTGTCACCGGACTGTAATTGCAGCGCCAAACCGATGTCCTCGTGCTGCGCCGCCACGGTCAATGGAAACAATTCACTACCGGCACGCATTGACCAGGGTCCAAGCCATACTGCAAACGGCGTTACGCGGGCACCGGCAAGGCCCGCCGCCGCGCGTGCAAAGCGTTCGGCTGAATAATGCCGCGCTGCGGCGATGTCGCTGATTGCCATGTGCCCCATGTAGATCTGCTGCGTGCGCCACGCCGAATCCTGCAGCGCTTCCCCTGGACGCAGGGCGACACGAAACAGTGTGAACTGGTAACCGAAGTGGCGCCCGCTTGCCGTCTGCAGATTGCCCGTCAGGTACCACCACTCGGTGGCATAGTCGCGGTGTGCGCCATGATCTTCGGGGAAGCGGAAGCTGCGCGGTGCAAATGCGCGCGCAAAACCGGCCGCGGGTTCCGCACCCAGCACCTGGTCGACGCGCAGCGCCGGCGCGTTCGCAGGCTGCTGTGTTTCGCAGGCCGACAGCACAAACGCCAGCAACAACAGCAAGTAACGCACGTTCAGTCCTCCCTCAGTTGCGGTGCCGGATGACGCTGCGCGGAACGCCACGCCGGGTAAACCGCGGCCAGGCCCGCAGCCAGCAGCCCGACCAGCAGTGTCTGCAGCAGCAGAGGGCCATCGACGCTGAACGGCATGGTCCAGCCGAATGCCCGCCGTTGCACCGACTGGATCAGTACCCACGCCATGAGCATACCGGTGGGGATCGCCACACACCCGGCCAGTAATCCCATCAGCAACGACTCGCCACTGATCAGCCCGGCGATCTGGCCGCGCGTCAGGCCGAGCGCGCGCAACACGGCATACTCCCTGGCGCGTTCCAGTTGCAGTGCCATCAAGGCACTCAATACACCGATAAACGCGACCAGCAGCAACACTGCGCGCAATACCTCGGTGACACGAAACGTGCGGTCGAAGACCGCCATGGATTCTTCCAGGATGGCAGCCGCGGGGGTCAGCACGATGGCAGTGCGCGCGGCGAGTTCACTCACCTCGCGACGCATTGACTCGACATCACCGTTACGCGCGAACAGCGCCAGCGAGTCCACCTGCTGATCGGGCCAGTAGTTGCGATACACGGCCTCGTCCATGAACAGGCGCCCGTGTTCGCTGGCATAGTCACGGAACACAGCAGCCACCTGCACGGCCTGCGGCCCTGCAGGTGTCGGCAACATCAGTGTCGACCCGGGCGCCAGACCAAGGTGATAAGCCAGCGGTTCGGACACCAGCACCGCCCCCGCGGCAAAATCCTTCCACGCCGACGCTGTGCCACTGAGCAGTGCAAAACCGCGGCGCGAGGGTGCAGACAGGTGCGCACCGATGAGTTCCACACGTCGCCCGGCCAGCGGCAGCATGCGCTCGCGGTAACGGCTGAGTGCGGCCACGCTTTCCAGGCGCAACACGTCCTGCACGACGTCAGCAGGCAGCGTCGCGCCTGCGTCGAAGCCTTGCGCCGCCACGTACAGGTCGGCGCACAACAGGTCACCCAGCCAGGTGTTGACCGAAGCGCGCATACTTTCCACCATCAAACCGACACCGACACTGGCGGACAACGCCACCATCAATGCCGCAACGGCAATCCCCAGGCGCGATAAATGCCGGTCAAGATCGCGCACGCCCATACGCCAGATACCGGGCAAGCCGGCGTGCGCCAGTAAACGGTGCACGATACGAATCACCAGCGGTGTCATCATGGCAGCGCCCAGCACCAGCGCAAACAAGCCTGCAAAGCTCATGAGCACGCCACCGGGCAACGCCAGTGCCAGCAGCAGGCCGGCGGCCAGCAACAGCAGTCCCGGCAGCGCCCACAGGTAGATCCCGCGGTGTACGGCCTGCTCCAGCGCCGCCCGCGACAAGGTCGTCAGTGGCGGAGTGCGCGCCGCGCGCCAGGCGGGCACCACTGTCGCCAGCAGGGTCGCCACCACGCCCACGCCGGCAGCGATAATCAATGCCGTCCAGTCCAGGTGCAGGGCGGTCACGCTGACGTTGTAATAAAGCTCACTGACGGTAGCCGCCACCAGTCGCGTCAGGCCCCGCCCCAGCCACACACCGAGCGACAGCCCGAGCAGCGTACCGAGCACGGCAACGATTGCGGCTTCCAGCAGGATCAGGCTGAACAGTTCCGCTGGCGTTACACCGAGGGTGCGCAAGCGCCCGAAGAGATTACGCCGCTGCACCATGGAAAAGGTCATGGCGTTGAAAATCAGAAACATGCCGACCAGCATCGCCAGCAGGCTCATGGCCGTGAGGTTGAGCTCGAACGCCGCTGACAGGCGTTTCACGCCCTGCGCCTGTGCGGCGACTGTCTGCAGCTGCACACCGGCCGGGATGCGCTGTCTGACCCAGGCTTCGCCGGCGGCATCCAGTATCAGGTCCACGTAGCTGAGATGGCCGTGCATATCCAGAATGGATTGGGCGCTGGCGATATCGACCAGCAGCAGGTCGGCAGTGACACGGCTTTGCTGCTCATCAATACGCAGTACATTGAGCGTGGCAGGCCTGCCCCGGTAGACAATGTCGAGCCGGTCACCGGCAGCCACATCGAGCGCGCGCGCCGTTGCGGCACCCAGCAGCAGCGAACCGGCCTGTGTCAGCCAGTCGCCGATGAAGCCGGCATCAGTCGCTACCCCGGCAAGCTGGCTGCGGAATGGCGCCTCGGCAAACAGGTCAAACCCCACCAGCTGGTAACGAACCGTACCGCCCTCGACTCGGACCCAGCCATTCACCACCGGTGCCATGGGTGGTGCACCGGGCGTGCGTTTCAGGCTGACATAGACCTCATCAGGTAGTGAGGCCCCGGGCACCGCAAGGCGATGCGTGGCTTTGCCCTGCAACTGTTGTGCGGACAGCTCAAAGGCTGCACGCGCACCGCTGTTGGCCAGGTCCACCGCCAGCACCACGGCCACACCCAGCGCAATGCCGGACAAGGCCAGCAGGCCCTGCCAGCGATGGCGCAACATATAGCGCAGTCCGGCACGTAGCAGCAACGGCGAGAAGAAGTTCACGGCAGTCAGTCTGCCGCTATCTGGCCGTGGCGCAGATGCAGCACGCGGTCGGCCGCCTGTGCAACAGCGATGCTATGCGTGACCAGCAGCATGGTCGTGCCCTGCTGCCTGGCGAGGCCGGTGAGCAACGCGATGATCCGGCCTGCGCTATCCTCATCGAGGTTGCCGGTGGGCTCATCGGCCAGTAACAGGGCGGGCCGGTGCGCGAGTGCGCGGGCGATGGCGGCACGTTGTTGTTCACCGCCCGACAGTGTCTCCGGAAACCGCTGCTGCAGACCGCGGAGTCCGACAGCTGCCAGCAGCTCGGCTGCACGTTGTTGCGCAGTGTGCTGGTCAGTTCCCAGCAGCTCCAGTGGCAGGGCAATATTTTCAGCCACCGTCAGGGTCTGGATAAGGTTGAAAAACTGAAACACGAAACCGATATGCCGGCGCCGCAACAGCGTGCGTTCGGGTTCCGCCAGTGCGTGTACATCGATACCCTGCAGTGACACGTTACCGCTGTCCGGGTTGTCAATGCCACTGATCACGTTGAGCAGGGTCGTCTTGCCACTGCCGCTGGCGCCCAGCAGGGCGACCGTCTCGCCCTTGTTGATGCTGAACGTCAGCCTGTCGAACACCACTTGTCGCGTGCTGCCGGAGCAGTACACCTTGGCCAGATTGTCGACCGCTACCATGCTCACCTGTGTACTGCCCGCGTCGCCAGAGAATTGCGTTGACATCATACACTGCTACACACCCTGCAATGTCCCCGCCGCTGCAGGGCTGTCTGCACGGGGATGCCAGGGAATCCCGGATTAACCTGATCATTGCATAAATCTTCCGGCAGGAGCGGCCTCCTGGCCGCGATGCGCGCCGGGGACGGCGCTCCTGCAGGATGTGTCAGCACCTCACTCGCGGTGAACTCCAGAATCAATTCGAAATATTCATTTCATCCTGTAAAACAGGCAGCGAATCCAGCTCTCAAAACCAGGATTTATGCAACTATCGGGTTAACTCATCTTTCGTCATTCCGGGCGGAGCGTAGCGGAGACCCGGAATGACGATCTGATCGGAGCATCGCTAGTACTTGACTGAACAGCCGTAGGGCTTCGTCACCGCGCTGCTGACGGGCTTGCCGGCGGCCATTTCCTGCAGGGCAACACGTACATATTGCGTGGCCCGGGGTATGTCATCCGGGTTGGCGCTGGTGATACTGTCGATGCCGCCCATATAAACCAGCTTGCCGGCCGCATCGATGATGAACATATGCGGCGTGGTTTTGGCAGTGTAGCTGTGGCCGATCTTGCCCGCGGTGTCGAGGATGACCGCATGGGGTTGTGCATCGCGTTTTCGGCTGAGTTCGTCTGCCTCCCCGGGACTGACATGGCCCTGCTTGCCGGGGGCCGAGGAAATGACTGACAGCCAGACAACGCCCTGTGCGGCTGCCTCACGCTGCTGGTCCTGCATATTACCGGCGCCGTAGTGCTTGCGAACAAAGGGGCAGTCATGATTGGTCCATTCCAGCACCACGATTTTGCCGCGGTAATCGCCCAGCCGATGGACCTCCCCGTGAGTGTCGACACCCTCGAAGTCGGGCGCCGGCTCACCGATACGCGGCGCGGCGCCCGACCCGCAGGCATACAGGGCAAGGATAATGATGGTCATCTGGAAAAACTGTTTGCGCATGATTTTTCTCCTGTTTTCAAAGTGTGTTGATGGCTGCGGCGACGATGCCTTCGGTGAGCAGTTGGGGCAGCACCAGTGGCTGCCCGGCTGCCGGTGAATACAACAGATAGAGGGGCACGCCGCTGCGACCATAGCGTTCCAGCTGCTGGCTTATCGCAGGGTCGCGCCGGGTCCAGTCGGCCACGAGGTAGGCCACGGAGCGGGCCTCGAAAAGCGCCCGGATGTTGTCCGTGGACAGGGCGAGCTGTTCATTGACCTTGCACGTGATGCACCAGGCAGCGGTGAAATTGACGAATACCGGCCGCCCTGCGGCACTGAGTTCCTGCACCAGTTCCTCCGACCAGGGGGTTTCATCCGGCGCGGCAGTGCGGGAATGCGCGGGTGCGTCTGAGCCAACCATCGGGCCAATGGCCAGCGCCAGGGTCGCCACCAGACCGGCAGCCAGCAGCCCGAGTCGCCAGCTACCCGGTCGCCACTGGCCGTATAACCACGCGGCGAAGGCAACTGCCACCAGTCCCGCCAGTGCGCCAGCATAGGCCCGTGCATCCGTCTGCTGGCTGAGTACCCACAGCAGCCACGCCGCGGTAGCAAACATGGGGAAGGCCAGTACCTGCTGGAACGTTTTCAGCCAGGGTCCCGGCCTGGGGATGAACTTTAGCCAGGCCGGAAACAGGCTCAGTAACAATACGGGCAGGGTAAAGCCGGCACCGAGGGTGAGGAACACAGTGAGTGCTTCCCAGCCCGTGCGGGTAATGGCGAAACCGAGGGCTGCCCCCATGAAGGGCGCAGTGCACGGGCTCGCCACAATGACGGCCAGCACGCCGGTGGCAAAGGTATTGAGGAGTCCGCTGTACCCGGTCAAAGACTGGCCGGCATTCATCAGTCTGCTGCCCACAGAAAAGATACCGGACAGATTAAGCCCTACCAGCAGCATCAGGTAGGCCAGCAGGGTCACCAGCAGCGGGGACTGCAGCTGGAATCCCCAGCCCAGTGACGCGCCGCCCGCACGCAATATCAACAGGACCGTCGCCAGCACGGTAAAACTGGCCAGTACGCCGCTCGCGTAGACCAGACCGTGATTGGTGAGCCGCCGCTGATTCGCGCCCGCTTCTCTGACGAAGCCCAGTATCTTGATGCTCAACACGGGCAGGACGCAGGGCATGATGTTGAGTAGCAGTCCGCCGAGGAAGGCAAACACCAGGGCTGTCAGCAAACCCGGATTCCGGTTTCCCGTTGCCAGTGGCTGTGCTGCCAGCTGTACCGGATAGCCGCTGCGCACCGGGGTACCCTTATGTTCCGACTCCACTACCAGCAGACCTTCTATGGGGGCATTGCCCGCGGGAGGCACATCGCCGGCCGGCACAGTGAGCGTCACCGCCGTCGCGGTCTGCTCCCAGCGTTGTACACCACTGGCATCAACAGGCCCCCACTCGTTGGCTGCAAACCAGACATCGGCCGGGGCAGGTGACAGCGTGCCTGGCATAGCGACCGAGATCGCCAGCGTGTCTCCCTCGAGGTGATAGTCGCCCGCCAGGGTTGTCACCGCTGGCCACTGCGCCCGGGCTGCAGTGAACAGCTCACGGGTTTCGGTGGCGGTGATGGATCCGCTGCCGGCGTTATTAAGTTCGAGTGTGAGGCGGCCGGTTTCAGGGATGCAGTCTACCCGGCACACCAGCCATTCGGCCTCGGCGATGATGGTCTGTGGACCCGCCGGCAGGGGGCCCGGGGGCACCTCGACAGGTACCAGCAAACTGACGGTATCCTCATAGCCATAGTTGGTCAGCGGCCCGACCCGTATGCGCCCGGGCACCGGCCACTGAACCGCTCCTGTCTGCCAGCCTGCCGGCAGCGTCCAGCGGATGACCGGTGCACTGCCCGAGGCGCCTGGATTTCTCCAGTAGATATGCCAGTGTGGTATCAGTTCGAAACGCAGTGCGAGCCACAGGGTCTGGTCTGGTACAGCCTGTACCTGCTCGCTCAGCAAGGTAACCGTCGCATGCTCGGTCGAGACCACTGCGGTGCCCCTGGCCAGGAGAGTGGCAGGTGCGAAGCAACAGGACAACAGCACGACGACTTTAAGGAACAGCCTTTTTTTCATGTTTGTTTGCACTCTCCCGGTGCACAGCGTAACACTGCCTCAACTGCATGAATAGCATGACGAACTTCATGACAGAACGGAAGCTGCCGTCCCTCCGGGCGACTGTTGACCAGCCATACGAAAGCTTATGACCCCTGGAATGCTGTCAGGTTTCCGCCCGCAGGATCGGCCTGGTGGAATTGTCTGCGTTGCAGCCTGACTTGACTGATTTTGTGTTATACAGACGGTTCAATGGTGCCTGATCGCATTGGCCCATTGATCTTGAAACCGCAACAGTGAGGAGAATGCAATGCAAGTCGACGAAGCAGTACGCGCACGGCGCGCGATCAAATGGTATGACGCCGAGCATCAAATGCCGGAACAAACCTTCAGGACGCTGATGGAACACGCCATTCTTGCACCAACGGCCTTTAACATTCAGAACTGGCGCTTCGTGCGTGTCACTGACCCGGAGCAACGCAAGGCAATTCGCGCTGTGGCCTGGGACCAGGCGCAGGTCACGGACGCTTCCGAGTTGCTGGTGCTGTGCTTCGACAACAAGTCATGGGAACATGAGCCGCAACGTTACTGGTCGAATGCGCCGCAGGAAGTGCAAGATTTTCTGGTGCCGGCGATTGACGTCTATTATCGGGACAAGCCCCAGGTCGAACGTGACGAGGGCATGCGTTCCTGCGGACTGGTCGGGATGACGATTATGTTGCTGGCCCAGGAACTGGGTTACCAGAGCTGTCCGATGGACGGCTTTGATTATGAGGCAG
>Ga0316191_10001981_pt1 | contig 14782 bp, 13 predicted proteins | sample Eddworburr2cm_MG_FD_204928 | JGI IMG/M metagenome (GOLD analysis project Ga0316191, IMG submission 204928) | Coastal sediment microbial communities from Maine, United States - Eddy worm burrow 2 cm | ecosystem: Environmental > Aquatic > Marine > Coastal > Sediment | place: USA: Maine...
AACAGTCCACCTCCGTTCCCGGCGATCGTATCGAGCGACTCTCCGCTCCTCGAGGTCCACTCGGCGACACTGCTCACTAAGCGTGAGCGCGCGCGACGAGCCGCGGGGGATACACAGTACCTCGACCCACGTCGAGAGAAGTTGGCGCTCCCGCAGGTGAAGCGCGAGCTGAGGCGCGAAGATCTCGAGCGCCGTGTCGGCTGGGTGCTCAGGCGCGTCAACGCATTGGGTTCATTGCCCGGTCAGCACGCGGGGGACATCGCGTACCGGCTCGCGGTACTGCAAGAAGCTTCCACCAGCTTCGTTCGCGCCTAGGGCGCCGCATCGAGGCGAGCGCGTTGCGCGCCTGAGACGTCAAAACACTTGGAAGTACCCACACGCCGGGTTTAGATAGGTCCCATGAGAGCTTTGACCCTCGCGTCGCTCACAGCTTGGATCGCGTCTGCCGCAACGCCCGCCTTTGCGTCGGACAGCTGCACGATCATGTATGATCTCGACGTCGCGTTTCACGTGTCGGATACAGACTTCGGAAAGGGCGATGCGGCAGTTCCGGTCTCCGGCTCGGTTCTCATCCAGTACCCACAAGACGAGAACGGCGAGGTCGTGGACGGCAAGGTGAGGGTGCTCCACTTCGCCATGTACGAAAATTCCGTCGTGGACTCCCTCGTAACCGTCACGACGCATGTGCACCACTTTGCGCCAACCTGTAACGGCGAGAGCAAACCAAGCTGGCGACAACCAGGGGATCCGGGGTTTCCGAAGGTCTGCGAGTACCGGGGCAACCGACGAGCCGTCGCAGTCGGTTCCCTTCGACGGGACGCAGGAAGCATCGAATGGGAAAAGTGCAAAGCCGCCAGCACGTATTGGTCGAAGGATCGCAATGCCTACACGACCGAGGAGAAGAGCCGGGGCAAGGGTTGCCTCGGCGACATGTACGCGGTGGGCAACGTCAGATGCGATGGACGACTCGGGTGCCGAATGGGAAGGCTCAACCGCGGCGACAATCCGATCAATCTCGAGTGGAGCCAGCCCTTGATGCCCGGGCCCCCGGGCACTCCGGCCAAGCTCTCGATCTCTCAGGACCTCGCCTCGATCCGCTCTCCGAAGCCTAAAGCCGGAGGCAAAGGCTCCTACAACCTGCCCAGCGGCTCCCCGAGCCGTCTCTGGTTTTCGTTCCGCGGAACCCGCAGCTCCGAGAGCGCGCTCACCACTTGCCGCGGATACTAGGGCGCTGAGTCCGGGCTCGGCGCCTCTTCGATGTCGCCTTCGAGCGCATCGAGGTCGAGCTCCTCATCGTCGCCTTCGAGCGCTTCGAGGTCGAGCTCCTCATCGTCGCCTTCGAGCGCATCGAGGTCGAGCTCCTCATCGTCGCCTTCGAGCGCATCGAGATCGAGCCCATCGCCCCCTTCTAGGGAGTCGAGATCGAAGTCGTCGCCGTCCTCTTCGAGCGCTTCGAGGTCGAAGCCAATGTCCTCCTCCGGATTGTCGCCGCGGTCACCGAGGTTCACCGCGTTCGTCTCCACCATGTTGGGCAGCCAGGTCGAGAGCGCCGGCACGTACGTGACGATGATCAGCGCGATACCGAGAAGACCAATGAACGGAAGCACGGAACGGTAGAGCTGCGTGATTGGTTTATTGAACCGGAAACTCGAGATGAAGAGATTGAGGCCGACCGGGGGCGTCATGTACCCGATCTCGAGGTTGAGTAGAAAGACGATACCGAGATGGTAAGGGTCCACGCCGAACCTGAGCGCGATCGGCACGATGAGCGGGACGACCACCACGATGGCGGAGAAGATGTCCATCAGCATGCCGACGCCGATGAGGAACACGTTCAACGCGATGAGGAACATCACCTGCGAAGTGATGAAGCCTTCCATCGCCTCGAGGATGACCATCGGGACGCGGGCCTGAATCAAGAAGGCAGTGAAGCCGATCGCAGTGGCGAGGATCGCCAAGATGGCGCCAACCAGCGTCATGGACTCTCGGATGATGCGCGGAAGGTCTTTGCGGAAGCCCACGTCCCTGTAGATCCACACCTCGATGACGAGCGTATAGATCGCCGTGAACGCCGCGGCCTCGTGGATGCGAAGGAGGCCGCTGTACATGCCGCCGAGAAGCGCAACCGGAAGCAGCGCTTCCCATTTGGCCTCCCAGAGTGTCTTGAACGCCTCTCGCTTCTCGAACTTGGTGCGCGGCATCTTGTGTTTGATGCCAGTGGCAGAGCTGTAGATCGCCAGCGCTGCGACGGTGATGATCCCAGGGATGAGCCCGGCGAGGAAGAGCTTCTCGATCATGATCCCAGCGACGACGCCGTAGATGATCATCGGAACGCTCGGCGGGAAGAGAAGCCCGAGGGAGCCGCCGGTGGTGACCAGTCCGAGCGAGAAATTCTCGTCGTACTTGTCCTGGATGAGAGCCGGGTAGAGAAGACCGCCGATGGCAACGATCGTGATTCCGCTGCCGCCGGTGAAGGTCGTGAAGAAGGCGGACGCAACCAGGCAGACCATCGCCAAGCCGCCCGGCATCCAACCCAACCAGGCGCGGGAGAGCTTCACCAAGCGGTGCGGGGTGCCGCTCTCGGCAAGCACGTAGCCTGCGAACGTGAAGAGCGGGATGGTGACGAGGAGTGGCGAATCGGCGAATTTCTCGCTGAAGACATCGTTGGCGGTGCCGGTGATGCTCGTGTCGGCAAGGGCCCCGAAGAGCAGCATCGATGCGGCTCCGAAGATCGCGAACAGCGGTGAGCCGAGGATGGCGAGCGCGACGAGCAGGATGATCCACATGGTATCCATGGCTCAGCCCTCCGCTTCCTGGCCACTTGTGTAGTCCTTCGTGATGAAGGTGGCGCTGGCGGCGAGGGCTCGACTCATGAACCGGATGGCCATGAAGATGAACATGGCAGGGACGATGAGCTGAAGTGCGACGTCGGGGGTGGACATCTGAGCCCCAAACACCTCGAGCCCGCTTCGTAGCGCGCAGAAGATGCTGGGCTTCGAGAGGCCCGTGTCAGCCAACACCTGTGCCGAGGCCTGGCAGATGTGAATCATCTCGTCGGAGGGCCCGAGCACCGAATACTCGAGCGGAATCTCCTTGGCGTTGTTGAGCACCGAGAGCCAGAAGACGCGACCGAGGTAGAAGCAGGTCACCGAGGAGAAGACACAAACGATGGCCCGAATGAGTTGCTTACCTGCCGGTGGCGCGATTCGGGGAAGCACGTCGATGGCGATGTGCTTCTCATCGTAGGTCGAGAGCGAAGCCCCGAAGAAGGCGAGCCAGAGCGTGCCCTTCTGCAGAAACGAATCGGCCCACTCCATTCTTTCGAGAACGAGGTTTGCCCACTCGAAATCGAGATTGGTCAGGTTTCGGAGCGCCGCCTGCATGGCTGCGACCAAAATCATCAACAGCAGGACCGCCGCCGCGATGGTGGCTTCACCACGCGCGAGGTTCCTGTCGATGCGGCGGATGTACTTCACTATTCGTCCCCCGCTGCCGCGATGACGGCGTCGAGTAGGCTCTCTGGGTAGATGCGTCCGGTGAGCCGCTCGCGTACCTGAGCGCCCGCATCATCCCACTCGGCCTGGTGTTCACTTGTGTCCACGGCGGTGATGCCCCGCTTTAGCACGGTCTGGTACGAGCGGTCATCGTCTCGGCGAATCGACCTGTTGAGCGCGATGTGCGCTCGGCGGGCGGTGTCTATGAGGACCTTTTTGTGTTCGTCGCTCAGCGCCTCGAACTTGTCCTTTCGGATGATCGTAGCCCCGACGATGATCCCGCTATTCTGGGCCGACACGTACTTGAGGCGCGTGTACCATTGGAGGGCAACGGCCGCGAGCGCGGACGCCGGCAGCGTATCGACCATCTTCGTTTGAAGCGCCGGGTAGACCTCTGGGACGCCCAAGCGAACGGGATTCGCCCCGACGACCTTGAGGAACTCGGTGAAGATGAGGTCGTCCTTCCAAGCCCAAGGCCGGAACTTCTTGATGTCGGAAGGGCGCTCGATCCGCTCCATCGAAAAGAGGCGGGTCTTCCCCACGTCACCCCAGCCGAGCAACGTGTAGCCTTCCTCATCGAACATGCCTGTGAAGCGTTCGCTCAGCGCATCGCGCACCCGGTCGAGCTCGTCGTACTCCGTGAAGACGCCGGGGACGGACAAGACGAGCACCTGCCGCACGACTTGGCCGAGACCCGTCGTGGTGAGCGCCGCGCCATCCATTTGACCGGCGCGCATCTTTCGAACGAAGTCGCGCTCGTCGCCCTGACTCCCGCCCGCATAAAACCGAAGGCTTAGCGTCTTGTTCGTCTGTTTCTGAATCGTTAGATTCCAGGCATTGAATACGCGCATCCAAGAGGAGCCGCTCGGCGCCAAGGTAGCGATCCGGAGCTCCGTCATCGCCTGGGAATCGGCAGGCGGCTGAGCCGAACCGGGCAAACAAAGCGCGGCGACGGCGAGGGTCACCGTGAATGCAAGACGTGGTTTCATTTGCCTAGAGAACGCGTACCGAGGGGGCCTCGGAGAATAGCCGTGGCACCCATCGAGATCACTAAAAAAGTTGGTCCGCGTTCTCGATGTACATCGCAGCGCGTTCCCGGGCCATCGTGTTGGCGAGGCGGGCTTCGGGGAGCGGGTCGCGGGCGGCCATCACTTCTTCGAGAAGCTTGTCGAACAGGTCGCGATCGCCGGTCTTCACGGCGTAATAGCGTGCCATGTTGACCTGGGCCTGAAGCGCCCTGCGCTCGGTCGCGACCAGGGCTTTCTCGAACCAGACCTTCGCCTGATCCATGTCCGCGGCCATCTCCGAAGAGGTGGCGACGCCCATGAACGTATAACCAGCGGCGTTGTAGTAGTCCGGATTGAGCTCGATCGAACGCGCCACGAAGGCTTTCGCATAGGGAAGGTCGGCGACCGCCGCCATGTCGTCCTTCGACATGTTGATGTACGAGCCCCATGCATATCCGTGCCAGAGCAGCATCTCGGCGTCCGCTTCGTCGACGAACGCGGCATAGAGCCACGCCTCGAGGTCTTCGACGCTACCCTTGACCGCTAAGTCCACGTCTTCGTTGTGCAGACGGATGCGGTGGCGAGTCAGATCGAGCGCTCGCAAGTACATCGTTCGTGCGCGGCGACGTTGAGCGTTGGCATCTTCCATGTCGCCTTCGAAGTCCATCTCTTCGGCATCCGCTTCAATCCAGCCGTAGGCATACGCGATGTAGGCCTGCGAGAGCTGCGCAAGGATCGACTCATTGTCGGGAACGACCCGAAGGATGCCCTCGAACTGAACGATCGTTGCGGGCACGGCCTCGCCGGCGAGCTCGTAGTCCCAGTACGACTCGAACGCGGGGGCGGCGCGCGTGAACAAACCCGCGGTGGAATCCGCAGTGAACTTCGCAACATCGCAGCCGCCGAGAGCCAGGATGCAAAGGGCGGCGAGCGCCGCGGGAAAGCGGCGAGCCAGGAGAACATGGTTCATGGGCAAGGTGTACGAAATTTCTATGGAAACTGTCAATCGAGATCGTGTGTGGAAGCTCGCTTGACGGGCTGGGCAAGGCCATCCAGTCTAATAGCGATGCTTAGAATCAAGTCGCTCCCCGTTTTTATGGGCGTCTTGGCCGTGGCTCTGTGGGCCAGCCCCACAGATGCGTCCATCGTCCAGGCTCTGGATCTGGATGAGCTCGTCGGCCAAGCAGACCAAATCTTCCTCGGAAAAGTCGTGTTTTCCGAGTCTTTTCAGCGCCCGAACGGAACGATCGGGACCTTGCACCGCATCGAGGTGGAACAGGACGTTCGCGGCACCGCCCCCGGCGAGCGCGAGGTGATGGTCGAGACCCTCGGCGGCCAGCTCGGTGAGCTCGGCATGCGCGTGGAGGGTGAGCCGTCCTTCAGCCTTGGTGAGCGGGTCGTCGTGTTCGTGCGCGGCGATGGCAGCTACCAGGCCTTTCGTCCCGTCGGCATGGGTCAGGGCGTCATGCGCGTACGCAAGGAGCAAGGCGTCGATCGAGTGCGCCAGACCCGCACCGGTATGCTGCTGATGAGGCGAAACGCGCAGGGCTCGCTCCAAAAGAGCCAAGGCGCGCTCCCCGGCGAAGAGCGACTCGACACGTTCCTTTCGCGCGTTCGCGGCATCGTGAATCGCAAGGCGAGCGACTCCAATGAGTAGTCGGGCAAGCGGTTTACTCGTCGCGCTGGCCTTCGCGCTCATCGCAGGGTCGGCAAATCAGGCCTCCGCATTCTGCCGCATGAGCACCGAGGGTGAAGCCCAGGTGGGGGACGAACCTTGCGTCGAGAAGGGCGAGCCGCTCGAGTGGACGAGGGCCTGCCTGTCCTACGCGATCGACAATCGCGGCTCTCAATGGATGAGCGACACGGACATCGAAGAGGCGATCGACCTCGCATTCGAGCAATGGGAGAACGTCGACTGCGGTGGCAACGAGCCTCCCAACTTGATCTTCAAGCCGCTTCAGCCGTCCAACTGCCAGCGCGCGGAATACAATTGCAGCGGCAACGTCAACACAATCGCATTCCTGGACCCGTGGAGTGACCCCTGCGCCGGCGACGGCGGCTACGACCGCAACGCCTTCGCGGTAACGGTCGTCTGGCACAACACCGTGACCGGCGAGATCCTCGACGTGGACATGATGATCAACGATGAGCCCGCCAGCCGGTTTACCGCGGGCGGCCCGTACGCGAACTGCCCAGACTCGGGCTGCCCTTCGGGCACGCCCACCTCCCCGGGCCCTGCGGATCTCGGCAGCATCGTCACCCACGAGATCGGGCACTTCATCGGCATCGGGCATTCCGAGATTGAAGACGCAACGATGTTCGCGTCCAACGCGCGAGAGTCGGTCGAAAAGCGCACCCTAGCCCCCGATGACATCGCTGCCGTGTGCACGGTGTACCCACCCGGGAATCTCGATCAGTCGTGCGACGCGGCGCCCAAGGGAGGGCTCGAGCTCGACTGCGAGCAGAAGGCGTGCACGACAGGTCCGTGCAGAACCGGGGGCACCACCAGCAGCGGATGCAACGCGGCGGGAAGTCCCGCGGACGCGCCGTTCGCGCTGATCTTCGCGACACTCCTCGGGCTCACGGCGTTGCGTCGGCGTCGGCACTCGAACGTCGCGCAATCTTGAACTGAACTCGACGGTTTCGAGAGCGATTGTACGCAGTGATGTTCGGCGCAATCGGGCGCGTGGCGCCGTACCCGGCAGCGCTGAGTCGCTCGGGCTCGACCCCGTGCTGCACGAGCCAACGCTGAACGGACTCGGCGCGCTGCTGAGACAGCCTCACGTTTAGATTCGGGTCACCGCGATTGTCGGTGTGTCCCTGAATCTCGATCAGCTCGATGCCCGGATTCCGAAGCAGCGCGTCTGCGACCTCGAGAAGAAGTGTCTCGCTGTTCGGGAGAATCTCGTCGCTACCGGTCGCAAAGCTGATCTGGCGGCGAAGCACGATCTCGGTCTTCTTCACGAGCACGCGCGGGCGAGTGGGCTTTCGCAAGATGCGGAGCTGCACTTCGGTCTCATCGCGCTCGGCTACGTCGAAGTCGCGCACCGCAACTAGATACGCCGGCTCGTTGACGTACGCGGTGTAGGGACCTGGCGGGAGCGAATCGAGGCGCGCTACCCCCGCGCGGTCCGAGACGAGCTGATGCTCGGAGGGTCCTCGAACCTGGACCAAGACCTGAGGAATCGGGTCGCCGTTCTTGTCGAGGGTCGAGATTCGGAGCGAGCCATCGACGATGGTTCGCACCAAGACGCACTCCGTCTCGGAAGGGACGCTCGCGGGGCACTCGGCCGTGGCATAGTCCGGGTGTGACACCAGAAGCCTGGCCTCACCTTCAGGCAGGTCATAGCTGGCGAAGCGTCCATCCGAGTCGGTCAGCTGCGGCGAGACGTCGGATCCGACGACCGCCACGCTAGCACCAGAGACGGGCTCACCCGAGCCCTGATCGATGACCGTGCCGTCTACGCGAGCACCCTCGACGAAGACCGGGGTGGCGGCACGCGAGCCGGTGGCTGAACCTGCCGGGCTCGGATCGAATGCGTAGCCGATGCCGAGGATGACGTTGTAGGGGACGTTCGGCGCGAGCTCTCGGACGAAGGTGCGGGTGCCTGTGATGCCAATGTCGGCGCCGACGGTGAACGAGAGGCCCTTGGGCGGACTGAGGATCCGCATGCCAAGCGTCAACAGCATCGGAAACGCCCGGAGCTTCTCTTGCTCGAGGCAACTATCGTCGCCTGGAGCCCCTGCAACAGGACAGGTGTAGCCCTGGCGGTTCACAGGAATGTCCCACTGCCATTCGAGCATCGGACGCAGGCCGACCTTGCGGACCTCGAGCGGAATCTCGAGTCCGGTGGCGAGCCGTACGGTGTCGACTCGATTGACCCCGTATGCGAATCGCTCGAATGCGGTGAGGAGATTTCGTGTCTCGAGAGGTTTCGGGACGATACCGCCAAGCGCGTCAAATCGCCGGTCCTCGACGCCTTCGGTGAGGTTGGCGCTGTTGTCGAACCAGTACCGCGCGTTGAAGCGCCAGATCAGTGGCGACTTCCGGTGCTGATGCTCGCGGAAGTCCATGCTCAAGTTCGCGCGCAGTCCAAAGCTCGTCGCGCGGAAGGTGGCGCTCGCGTCTCCTACGCCGCCGGGAAAGAGGATCGAGAAATCGCCGCCCACGGACAGCCATGGCTTGGCCCGGTAGAAGCCCTTGAGGCCGAGCAGCACGTCCGCGACACGCTGGATCAGGAGTGGATCATTGGAGTCATCCCAAGCAGAGGTCACCTCGGCCGCAGCGAAGACTTCCAAGAACTCCGTGGGCGTGATGCTCAGAGAGAGGTTGCCCGCGAAGGCGTGCGCGCGATCTCCGGAAACGAAATAGTCGCGGATGACGAAGAACTCGGTCTGAAGCGCGAGCCGGAAGGTGCCCGCCTCCCCGGAGCCTGCATCGATGATTCGGATGCCGCCCGTTGGTCCGCTGTAGCTGTTCTGAACGTCGGCAACCTCGCTCTGCGCGAAAGCAGGCAGCGCCATCGCCATGACAGCCACACCCCCGATGAACGGCAGTAGCCAACTCCTACGCATTCCCCCGCGTGTCCCCCACTCGTCATGATGCCACTTCCGCGGCGGTTACGGCCAACTTGGGGTGCTATTTCGCCGAGATGTGCAGGTCGGCCTTGCCGTCGGGCGGAATCATCACCTTCTTGGGCGCCGTGGCCTGGCCGCTCTTCGATGTGAAGACCGCGACGTAGCGGCCCCCCGGGACCGAACCAATCGTGCAGCGGCCCTGACTGACTGTACAGGTGAACGAGCCCCCATCGCCGCTGAGAGTCACTCGACCATCGCTCGCTCCATGCACGGTCACGTTGACCGCGGCATCGGCCTTGGCTTGCAACGTCAGCATGAGAGCCAACGCACAAATCACGGTCGCTAGGGTTCGCGTCATGGGTGACTATCCTTCTTCGACGGCCTCGGCGAAATCGCTCAGGCGCACCTCTTCGTAATCCTCGGCCAGGAGCTCGGGTGGCTCCGACTCTTCGACGTCGTAATCGTTCGCAGCTTCAACTGCAGGCACCTGCTTGGCCCGATTCGGGTCCGGAAGCGGTGGACGCGAAGGGATCGGAAGTCCGTCTTCGTAGGCGAAAAGGCCTGTGGTGTGCACGTCGCTCACCTCGCCATCCACGGAAAAGAGGGAGTCGTCCGGCTGTGCGAGCGATGGGCGCGTGAGGCCATCCGGCGGCTCGGCGAGGCGAAGCGTGGGCGGCGCAGGCGGCGCAGCAGGTGGCGCAGCCATCGAGGGCACCGGAACCGGCATCCCCACCTTGGGCTCGGCGGCGATGCCGTGCTCGAACGCGTACATCGAGTCGTAGTGCGGGCTGGGCTCCGAGACGCCCTCCGTCTCCTCGTCGTCGGCCGACTCGAAGGCAATCTCCGTAGCGTTCGCGTTTGCGATCACCGTCGCAATTTCGTTCTCGTGCTCGACTGCGCTTTCGAACTCGGCCACGAGCGCGTCATCGGCTTCGATCTCGTCGTCGGCTTCGATCTCGTCGTCGGCTGCAATCGCGTCATCGGCTGCGACGTCGTCATCGGCCGCGGTGGCGTACGTCATTTCGCTCTCGACGTCGGACGCCTCTGGCGGAGTGGTCTCGACCGCGGACGCCCAATCGGAGTCTGCATCGAGCTCGGCCAGGTCTTCTTCCGCGATCTCTTCAGAGTCCGCCTCCGACTCGGCGGCTTCGGCCATGAGCGCATGGGCGTCCACCTCGGCCATCACGGTCGGCGGCTCGTCATCGTCGTCCTCGTAGGCCTCGGGGCCCAGCGACTCGACGCTCATCTCGAACGCCTCGTCCTCGGATTCGGCGACCAGTGTCTCCGTTTCGCCGGTGACAGGGGCCTCGTCTTCGGGAGCAGGATGATCGGAGACCGCCTGACGCGACATGATCAAGCGCTCGAAGACGACCTCGGATCGAGCATCGAACTCCAGCGCTTCGACGACGACGTCGTAGCGAGTCTCGGGCACGCGCTCGTCGCCTCCATCGACTGCAGCACGAATTCGGCCGGTGCCCTCGAGGGCAGCCGTGCCGTCGGCGAGCAGCACCGCGAACTCGATCGTGGAACCCTCCTCGTATGCAACGGGTCCGTACAGGATCAGCGTGTCCTGCTCGACCCGATCGAGGAAACCATCGGACAGTTCTCCGATGTCGTTGAAGTGTGTTGGTACCGTGAGGACTTGAGTCATTGCTCCCCCGCTTCGCTTTCGTCCAAAGGACTCGTCTGCAGCTCGTCTCCGGCTGCGAGGAGCTCCTCTACCCTACGCTCAGCTTCATCCAGTCGTTTCGCTCCGGTCCGCGACAGGCGGACTCCCTCTTCAAACATCGCCAGAGACTGCTCCAGAGGCAAATCTCCTTGCTCTAATTGCTCGACGACGGCCTGAAGGCGCTCCATGACATCTTCAAACGGGGCTTCCTCCTCCGGATTGGCCCGCCCCTTCGATTTCCCCATGTTTTCCAGCATACAGCACCCAAAGGCCGACGTCACCAACGTGGATATCGAGCCCATTCGAGTTGAAGTGCGCAGGTGGGCGCTGTAGGGGGGTGAGGGATGCCCGAGACCCCCTCCGTCGTCACCCCTGGCAACCATGATGGCGTCCACCTCGGCCACCGAGCGCTCATCGATGGGGCCAAGAAGACCGCCGATGCCCATGGTTGGCAGACCTTGGGAATGTTCTTCGATCCGCACCCGACTGCCGTCCTCGCACCCGATCGAGCTCCGGTGCTGATCACCGGCATCGAGCGTCGTGTCGAGATCATGAAGGGCGCCGGATGCGACGATGTGGTGGTCCTCCCGTTCGACGACGAGTTCTCGAAGATGACCCCGGACCAGTTCGTTCAGAAAGTGCTGCTCGACACCTGTCACGCGAGGGGCGTGGTCATCGGACCCGACTTTCACTTCGGACACAAGCGCTCCGGAAACATCGTCAACCTCCGCGAGTGGAGCGACCGGGCTGGCTTCTCCGTCGAAGTCGTGGCGCCAGTCATGCATGGAGAGGAAGCCGTTTCCTCCACCCGGATTCGCCGCTGCCTCCGCGAGGAGGGAGATGTGGAAGACGTAGCCCTCATGCTGACGCGCTTGCACGAGATCGAGGGCGAAGTGGTCATCGGCGACCAGCGGGGGAGGCAGATCGGCTTCCCGACGGCCAACCTCGAGGTCGGGCCCCTTCAGCTTCCGAAAGACGGCGTCTATTCGGTGGTCGCGCGGATTCTCGAAGAGCCGGGTGGACGACTGCTGCACGGGGTAGCCAACCTCGGCAACCGGCCGACGTTCGGAGCCGGACACTCGGTCGAAGTGCACCTCTTCGGCTTCGAGGGCGACCTCTATGGCAGGCGGATGCGCATTGGGTTCGCGAGCCGGATCCGCGGTGAACGGAAGTTCGACGGTTTGGAGTCGCTGAAGGCTCAGATCGCTCAGGACTGCGAGAGCGCCGAGAACGCGCTACAACAGCAGAACCTGGAGTTGGCTCGATGGATTTGACGCGACTCTACAATCTGACGACCCCGGAACTCCGCAAGGAGGCGGAGCGTCGCGGCGTCACCGATACCTATGCGATGAGCCGGGGACAGCTCATCCAAGCGATCCAGAACCGCGCCGCACCGGCGCCCACGGAGCCGCCCGGACTCCTCGGGAAGGTGTTCGGGTTCGCGAAGTGGGCGCTGCAGGCCGCGGGGGAATCGAAGACCGGCTCCGCGCCGGAGGCGGAGCCTCTCGAACCAGCCGCGGCCGAGCCAGCTCCCGTGCCAGCCTCAGCGCCAGAATCCGTGCCGGTGCCGGTATTGGAGCCGGTACCGGTGGCGGCAGAACCCGAGCCTGCGTCGGCAGAACCCGAGCCTGCGTCGGCTCCGGAGGTGGACAGCGGACCTCCGTCCCGGCCGCCTGCGGGCGTCTTCTCGAACCATGGCGGCCTCTTCGAGGAACCCATACCCACCCGCACGATGGCGCGCATTCTCGCGGAGCAGGGCCACTACAAGCGCTCACTCGCCATCTACTCGATATTGCTGGAAGATGGGCCCGGGGATGGGGAGCTACTGGCAGAGGTCGAGGCCGTCCGGGAAGAAGCGAAGGCGCGCCGCTCGCAGGCGCCTTCCTAGCGCCCGCACTCTTGCGCCTCGCGGCTTCTTCGGCATCATGAAAGTGTGACGGAGAGGCCTACGCCCCGACAGCACGATCGTTTCGAGGTTCGCATCTCCTGCGAACTCACGATTGCGGGCGAGACGCTTCACGCGGAGACCAAGAACCTCAGCTCGGGTGGCGCGGCAATCTACTTCGCGCGCCCTTTGACTGTGGGTGAAGTGCTGACGGTGAGCTTTTTCCTGACGCAAGATGGCATCGAAGACCCGGACCGGACTCCGTTCGAATGCGCAGCATCCGTGCGCTGGGCGAAACCGGCAGGGCCCGGCGGCCACGATGTCGGGGTGCAGTTCGTGTCGCCGTCTGCCGAGCAGCGAGCGCAGCTTCGAGCTTTCCTCGAGCGCACAGCCTGAATCAGGCAGGTACCGGCGATGCCGGCCGTCGCAGCGGAGGTACCAGGGCGCGAACGGCGAGGCCGCTGAACAGGCCAATCGCCAGTGCGCTCCATTGCGGGAACAGCTCGCCGAGATCGACACCCATCCCGATGAACGCCAAGCAGAGGCCTCCGGCACATAGGAAGGCGCCTATGTCGCTGCGTGCCTCGAGGGCACGGGCGGCAAGCAAAATGAGAAGCGCCTTGCCGAATACCACGGCAGCGCCAGCGAGCGGGGCACCGAGCGGCCATCCGCCAAGAAAGAGCACTGACCCGAGGACGGCGACGGGGGCAACATAGAGGGACGCGGACAATCGCGGACTCGAGGCGATCGCGCTGGTGGCGGAGAGGTAGGCACCGAAGGCAAGGAAGGCCGCCGGCGACTGAAAGACATACCAGCGCATGACACCAGGGCTTTGAGCAGAGAGGATTTCAGCGACGCTCGCCGATGCGGTGAGAAGCATAACCGTGAGCGCGGCGCCGACAGCCAGCGCGAAGCTGACGGTAGCCGCACGCTCCCGCGTGGCGAGCGCGAATAGCGCAGCGAAAGTCCCGAGGACGAGGATCCACATCGTGATCCATTGAAGGCTGGGGACGAAGAGGATCAGCGCCGAGACGCCTCCGATGAGCGAGGCGCGCAACAGCCAGGCGCCGATGGAAGAGCCTTCCTGTCTCGGTGCTAGAGCTAGCGCCGCGGGGGAGCCCCAGCCGAGCAGCAGACCGACGAGGACGAAGACCGCCAATGCGAGCGGGCCGCTGCTGTGCTGGCTGACTTCGTGAGGCCAGCGAAGCGCATGTGGGGTCCGAAGGCCGGCACGCGCGACGACGACCCTCGACTCGGTCTTGGTGGGGTCGGGCGCGAAGTCACGCCAACTGTAAATGCTGAGGCCATCGAGCGCGATGACGGTGTCGCCAGCCTTCATCCCCTGCTGAGCGGCTAGGCTTGCGGGAATCACCGATTCCACTCGGACGCCAGCGCTGCCGAGCTCCTCGCGAGAGAGTCGCAAGCCGAACGCTTCTGTGGCCGAGGGACCCTCGAGCTCGTCCTGAATCCCCTCTGCACGAAGCTGCATCTCGGTGTCGGGCAGGAAATCGAGTCGCGCCGGCTCGGCGGCGAACACCTCGCGACGAGCGTCTGCGGCGGCGAACGCCACGCGAACCTCGCCATCGAGGGTGGCACGCCCGCCGATCGCATCGATGAGCTCCCCGCTCACGGGGACTTCGATGAGCGATTCGGAACGTACGCTCCCTGGGAGCGATACCTCGACGGAGGTCCGAGCGACGCCGGGGCGATGGATGAAGCCCCGAATCACGACGCTTGGATCGCGTCCGAGGGGGAAACCCTGTCCGCGAATCCTCAAAGTGGTGCCGGGTTCGATCTCCGGCGGCTCGATGTGCTCGACATCGAGGAGAGCCAAGTCGTCGTAGCTCGTGCAGCTGGCGAGCAGAACGAGGCTTAGGAGCGCGGCGCGCATCGCCTCCTGCTTTCGCTTCGACGCTCGGAAAGGTCAAAAAACCGGAAGGCGCCCGACGAGAGCGTCTCGAAGCCCGCCCGAGGCTCGAACGAAGAATCCGCCTCATCGTGGGCTCCCACCAGCCGCTTGCCCGATTGGGCGATGGGGGCTAATAGGACCGCTCGACTCCTGGGGCGGTAGCTCAGCTGGGAGAGCGCATCACTGGCAGTGATGAGGTCCGGGGTTCGATCCCCCGTCGCTCCACCAGGATTTCGGTTC
>Ga0316191_10001982_pt1 | contig 14777 bp, 15 predicted proteins | sample Eddworburr2cm_MG_FD_204928 | JGI IMG/M metagenome (GOLD analysis project Ga0316191, IMG submission 204928) | Coastal sediment microbial communities from Maine, United States - Eddy worm burrow 2 cm | ecosystem: Environmental > Aquatic > Marine > Coastal > Sediment | place: USA: Maine...
GACCCCGCCGCCGGCGCACTGACAGGTTGACAGAGCGCGTGCAGGGTAATGATATTGAGCGGTCAACGTCAAAGTTCCAGCCACTCTGGAAAGGAAAGAAGCATGCCAGACAACGAAAAATTCGACATTCGCGGGATCAACCACCTGGCCCTGGTCTGCAAGGACATGAAGAAAACCGTGGACTTCTACACCGGCGTTCTGGGTATGCCGCTGACCAAAACCATCAACCTGCCGTACGATTCCGGGCAGCATTTCTTTTTCGACGTCGGCAACGGCGACATGCTCGCTTTCTTCTGGTTTCCGGACGCACCCGAGAGCGTGCCCGGCGTGACCCATGCCGCCAACCTGATCGGCGAGGGCTCCCTCACTTCCGCCCATGCCTCGATGAATCACCTGGCCTTCAATGTACCCGAGGAGAAAATCGACGCTTACCAGAAGCAGCTGGAAGCCGCCGGGGTGAAGGTAACGCCGGTGATCAACCACGACGATTCGGAAACTCAGGCCAGCCTGACTCGCACGGCAAGCACATTTGTACGCTCCATCTACTTCAAGGATCCGGACGGAATCCTGCTGGAGTTCGCCGGGTGGACCCGGGAACTGGACGAGCGGGACGTGAATGCCGAGCCCGTAAGCGCGGCAAAGGCCTGAGGTGGCTAAAGGCATCCAGCGGGAGTTCGTTTCTCTCGCATCCGCGACCGCCAAGCGCAACGGCGCGGGCTTCATGCCGTGCCAGGGCCTGTATTATCGACCCGAAGGCCGCAAACCCAGGGTCGCGTTCATCGCGTCCCACTACAACGTCGATTTCAGCGAGCACTATCCTGCCGAACTCATGGCCCGCCGCGGCTACGGCTACCTCGGCTGGAATACCCGTTTCCGCGGCAACGAGGCATTCTTCCTTCTCGAGCATGCGCTCGTCGACATCGGTGCCGGGGTCACCTGGCTGAAGCAGGAAGCCGGGGTGGATACCGTTGTCATCATCGGCAATTCCGGTGGCGGGTCGCTCATGGGCGCCTATCAGTCTCAGGCCGCCGATCCGAACATTACCGCGACGCGCGGTTTCAAGCTGCCGGAAGCCGTGACGAATCTAGTGTCCTGTGATTATTACGTTTCTCTGAACGCTCACGCCGGACGTCCGGAAGTGCTCACCGCATGGATGGACCCGGCGATAACCGACGAGGCCGATCCCGCTTCCGTTGACCCCACGTTGAACATGTACAAGCCCGATAACGGGCCCCCTTACGCGGCGGATTTCATCGAGCGCTATCGAGCGGCCCAGGTGGCGCGCAATCATCGGATCACCGACTGGTGCCTAAAGGAGCTGAAGCGACTGGAGGGTCTGGGCATGTTCGATCGCGCTTTCGGCCTGTATCGGACCTGGGCGGACCTGCGGCTGATGGACGCCAGCCTCGACCCGTCCGAGCGCCAGCCGGGCCTGTGCTACGCGGGCGACCCTGAAAGCGCCAACTATTCGCCGCGGGGTATCGGCCTCACCAACACCTGCCGGACATGGTTGTCCATGTGGAGCCTGCGTGAATCCCAGTGCCGCGGCGCGCCCCATCTCGGCCGCATCACAGTGCCGTCGCTGGTGATTCAGTCCCTGGCGGACACCGGGGTGTTTCCAAGCGATGCCCAGGGCATCTACGACGCTCTGGCTGCGGAGGACAAAACCCTGGAATTCATGAGCGGCGATCACTACCTCACCGAACCCGCTGGCGCTCGGGAGGAAGTCGCGGACCTGATTACGGGGTGGCTCGACAACTACGGGGTATAGGCGCGGGTCCCTACAGGTTACGGCGGGATACCCAAGGGACCAGCAGGCCGCAGCGGATACGAGGTCACGTCGTTGTCCCTCAGTTGATGAAGAGGCCCGCGTCTGGGACTTGCTGGTGGTGATGGGCCACCGCCTGGCGGTAAGCTTCGGCCTGGTAAAAGCGGCGAGCATTGAGCCATGGCGCGAAAAAAGCTGACGGATGCGGAGGTTCGGGACAGGATAGATGGCCTGAACAGAGCCGCTGACGGAGAATGGACTCTGAAGGCGGGCAAGCTGCACCGCACGTTTCAGTTCAAGGATTTCGTCGGCGCCTTCGGATTCATGAGCCAGGTGGCGCTGGTGGCGGAGCGCATGAATCACCACCCGGAATGGTTCAACGTCTATCGAACGGTCACGGTGGATCTGACGACCCACGATGCGGGGGGTATATCCGAGCTCGACTTCGAGCTGGCCGCCGCCATGGAGGCGCAGGCCGGGTGAACGCATCGGCGCAAAGCTGAGCCCGCAGGAAAAAAGCCAAGCAAGCCTGGAGGGGTTTATGCAGGAAGACGTGCAGAAGCAGTTGGGCGAAAGCGTGGATCTCATGCAGCAGGTGTACGAGACGCTGGTGAACTTTGTGGTGGGCTATTCATTTCAGCTGCTGGGCGCCGTGCTCGTGGTCATCGCCGGGTTCATCGTCGGCGGTTGGGTCTCCCGCGCGCTGCTGCGAGCGCAGGAGAAGCGCGACGTCGACGTCACTCTGCGTCAGTTCATCGCCAGCGCCGTTCGCATCGTGGTCATCACCCTGTTCCTCATCGTGGCGCTCAGCCAGCTGGGCATCAGCATCACACCGCTCATCGCCGCCATCGGCGGTCTGGCCGTGGGCGCCAGCTTCGCCATCCAGGGGCCGGTGTCGAACTACGGGGCCGGACTGGTGATCATTCTGACGCGCATGTTCCGCGTGGGAGACACCGTCAGCGTACTGGGCTGCTCAGGGCTGGTAGAGGACATCAACCTGGCCACCACCGTGCTGCGCGCCGAAGACGGCGAGGAGATCGTCATTCCCAACAAGCACATCGTCGGTGAGATCCATCGCAACTCGTTCGCCAACCGCATCATCGAGGGTCAGGTGGGCATTGCATACGGCTCGGATCCTGAACAGGCCATCGTTGTCATCCGCGATGCAATCGCCCGGGTCGAAGGTATCGCCACGGAGCCGGTTCCGCAGATCGGCATCGCCGCCTTCGGCGACTCGTCCATCAACATCGATTACCGGGTATGGGTGCCGACGACGCGATACTTCGAGCTGCTGCACAAGGTGAACATGCACATCTTCAAGGACCTCAGAGACAACGGCATCGTCATCCCCTTCCCGCAGCGGGAGATCCGCGTCCTGCAGAACCCGGGCTGAACCGCCTGTCGGCGTCCAGGTGGCAGTGCGGAACCGACTTTGCCGCTTACAGACCCTCGAGAAATCGCTCCAGGGCGGCGTTGGTTGCCTCCGGCGCTTCCTGCTGTATCCAGTGCCCGGCACCGGGCACGATGACGGACTCTCTGAGATCCTCATACCCGCCAACCAGATCGGCATACATGTCGAGTCCAGGGACGAACATGCGGACGGCGTCCCGCTCGCCGCCGATGAAACAAGCGGGCTGAGGCAGCAATCGGCCTCGCAACTCTGCCAGCGCCTCGAAATCCTGCGCCTGTGCCCGATAGCGATTGATAGGGCCGCGGAACCCGCCCGCCTCGAACGCGGCCGCGTATACCTGCAGATCCGCCTCGCTCATCCAAGGCGGAAACGGATCGGGATCTGCCAGATCATCCAGCAGTCCCGCATCAGCGGGTTTTTGCTTGACGAACTCACCCAGCGGCGCATTCCCGGACACGGCGTAATAGATCTTGCGCAGCGCTGAGGGAATATCGGCTTCCACCTCCGCCTCCACGGCGCCTTCCCGCTGGAAATACAGCTGATAGAAGAACCGATCGGGATACAGCTGCCGCCACAGTTCCAGCAGCGGAACGTCGCCGGCCGGCCGATAAGGCACGCTCAACCCGGCGACCGCACGCACCAGGTCCGGGTAGAGCAACGCCGTGTGGTAGACGATGGGCGCTCCCCAGTCATGGCCGAAAAGAATCACCGGCCCGTGAGCCAGATCGCGGATGACCGCTGCCACGTCACCGGCCAGCTCTGTCATGGCATAGGCGGAAACCGGATGAGGCTTGCTGCTGCCGCCGTAGCCTCGCACGTCCATGGCGGCCACGCGAAAACCCCGCGCGGAGAAGTGCTGTATCTGATGGCGCCACGAGTACCAGAGCTCGGGCCAGCCGTGCACGCAGAGAATCAGCGGTCCCGAACCCTGCACCGCCACCCGCAGCCGGATGTCACCATTGTCGATCTCAACAAATTCAGGCTGTTGCACGCGCATCTCCCTGCATCAACTATTACTCAAACCAACTTTGCGTGGGCATCCCGGGCTCGTCGACCCTTTCCACAAACGCGTCGGAAAACTGAACCGATGGTCACCGCTCGGGGAGGGAGTTGCAATCCCGCCGAATTCAGGCACCAGCGAGATTGCGTGTAGTCTGAGACGAGCACACAAATTCCAGGGGATAATGCCTTCATGTCCACACACCCTGACTCAGGAACCAGAATCGATCCGGTATGCGGCATGACCGTCGAACCAGGCGGCCGGCACCAGCACACGTACGCAGGTGAAACCTACCATTTCTGCAGCGCCCGCTGTCTCACCCGGTTTGCCACCGACCCGCAGAATTTTCTCGACCCGTCGCGGCGCGGCGAGACCGCTGCAGTCCCGGCGGGATCCATCTTTCTCTGCCCCATGCATCCGGAGATCCGCCAGGATCACCCTGGCGATTGTCCCCTCTGCGGCATGGCGTTGGAACCGGAAGCGCCCACCCTGGAGGAAGCGGACAACCCCGAATTGCGAGACATGCAGCGCCGGTTCCTTCTGGCTGCCCTCTTTACGGTGCCGCTGTTCGCGGTAGCCATGGGCGACATGCTGCCGGGGCAGCCATTTTCCAGCGCGCTGTCGCCAGGCCTGCGGGGCTACCTGGAACTGGCACTGGCGCTCCCCATCTGCCTGTGGTCCGCCTGGCCTTTCTATGTCCGCGCCTGGCGCTCGGTACGCGCGCGGCATCTGAACATGTTTACCCTGATCGGCATGGGCGTCAGCGTGAGCTTCGGCTATTCGCTGATCGCCACCCTGTTCCCGCACTGGTTTCCCGTGTCGTTTCGCAACGCCCACGGCGAGGTTGCCGTGTACTTCGAGGCGGCCGCCGTCATCGTCACGCTCATCCTGCTGGGTCAGGTACTGGAACTGAGAGCGCGGGATGCAACCAACAGCGCGGTCAGGCGCCTGCTCAGCCTCGCCGCCACGTCCGCCCGACGCCTGCTGCCCGGAGGTGAGGAGGAAGACGTGCCCCTGGACGCGGTAAAGGCCGGCGACCGCCTGCGCGTGCGCCCGGGAGAAAAGATTCCCGTGGACGGCCTGGTCATGGACGGCGCCAGCGCGGTGGACGAATCCATGGTGACCGGCGAGTCAATTCCCGTCGAGAAATCGACGGGCGACCGGGTGATCGGCGCCACATTGAACGGGACCGGCTCTCTGATCATCAGCGCAGAGAAGATCGGCCAGGACTCCCTGCTGTCGCGAATCGTAGTCCTGGTTTCCCAGGCTCAGCGCAGCCGCGCCCCGGTGCAGAATCTGGCGGATCGGGTCGCCGGCTATTTCGTTCCCGCGGTTCTGCTCATCGCCCTGGCAAGCTTCATCGGCTGGAGCCAGTTCGGGCCGGAGCCCCGGTTCGCGTACGCCCTGGTCAACGCGGTCGCCGTGCTGATCATCGCCTGCCCCTGCGCGCTGGGCCTGGCAACCCCCATGTCCATCATGGTGGCAACAGGACGGGGCGCCCTCATGGGCATCCTGTTCAGAAACGCCGAAGCCATCGAGCGCCTGCAGGACGTGGACGTTCTGGTGGTGGACAAGACCGGCACGCTGACGGAGGGCAAACCCAGGCTGCAGGCTGTTGTCACCTGCTCACCGACGTTCGAAAGTTCCGAGCTCCTGGAACTGGCCGCGAGCCTCGAACAGGGCAGCGAGCACCCGCTGGCAGCCGCCATCACAGCTGGCGCCAGCGCGGGCGGGATCCCTTTGCAGCAGGTTGCCGATTTCGACTCGCAGACCGGCAAGGGCGTCCAGGGAACGGTGGGGGGCCACCGGGTTGCGCTGGGCAACCGGGCGCTGCTGCAAAGCATGCAGATTGACGCCGCCGCCACCAACGAGCCGGTCGGAGAACTGCAGGGCAGCGGAGAGACGGTCATGTACATCGTCGTAGACGGTGCGCTCGCCGGCTACCTCAGCGTCGTTGATCCCATCAAGACGGGCACACCGGAAGCCATCACTACCCTCCACGCTGAAGGCGTGAAGATCGTGATGCTGACCGGAGACAACCGCCGCACCGCCGAGGCGGTGGCCGCGCGCCTGGGTATCGACGAACTCAAGGCGGAGGTGCTTCCGCAGGACAAGCTGGCCGCGGTCCGCGAGCTCCAGGCCGCCGGGCACATCGTGGCCATGGCTGGCGACGGCATCAACGACGCGCCGGCCCTGGCCCAGGCCAACGTCGGCATTGCCATGGGCACCGGGACCGATGTGGCCATGGAGAGCGCCGGCATCACCCTGGTGAAAGGCGATCTGCGCGGCATTGCCATGGCGCGACGGTTGAGCCGGGCTACCATGCGCAATATCCGCCAGAACCTGTTTTTCGCTTTCGCCTACAACGGCGTCGGCGTGCCCATCGCTGCGGGTGTGCTGTACCCGTTCATCGGCCTTTTGCTCAACCCGATGCTGGCGGCATTGGCCATGAGCGCCAGCTCCGTATCGGTAATCGGCAACGCGCTGCGGCTGCACCGCAGCCAACTCTGATACTGGAAGCCGCAGATCAGCGTCGGCCGAAAACGCCGCCGAGCCACCAGAACAGCGGCGCAAAACAGAGCATGGCCACGGTGACGGGGATCTTCGCCAGCGCATCGTGCACCGGCCAGCTCCACTGATGGGCGAGAAACCAGCGTGCTCTGACGAGGCTTGTGTCGTATCCCAGCTGCAGCAGCGAGCGCGCGGGCCAGCGGCCGACCTGCAGGTACTCGACGAAGTCGATGATGAAAAACAGCACCGCCCCGCCGGCCAAGCCAAGGGCGATTACGTAAAACCAGGCTGTGAGGAAGCGATCCGTCATTTCGGTACCGCCGATAGACTGCATCAGCGCTAGCCTCTCGCATACGCGAATTTGAGACTGCGAAAGGGATCACGAACGCGCCCCAGCGGGATGCCGGCATGCGGCAATTCAGAATCGGGCTTTCAGATAGAACTGCGGCCCGGGCAACTTGACGTTATAACTTTCACGCTTTGTGCCCGTGTCCCGGTCTACATCGAAGTCCGTATGCCAGTACCCGGCGCCAACGCCGAAATGATTGCTGAAATCGTACTCCAGCGCCGCCCGGACGAAGTAAATTTGACCGTCGTAGTCACCATAGTTGGCGCTGAGCCAGCCGCCGTCCAGAGCAAACCGAAGCTGTTCCGTAAAGCGATAGGAGCCCCATGTGTAAACGTTGGGTACGGGAAACCGCTCATCGCTGCGTTCTTCGGCCAACGAACCTCCAACAGGCGCTCCTTGGACTTCGACAGACGCGCGAAATCCGTAGTCCAGGGAGATATAGTGGACCCCGGCCCCCGCTCCGAACTCCCAGCGATCTCTATCAACGAAGCGATAGCCCAGATTCAACATGTAAATATCGAGATCAAGCTTGGCATTGACTTTCGCGCCAATGCTCACAGCGGTATCCCCATACTCAAAATCAACGTTCGCTAGCCGGCCTCCGCTGTTGTGGAATCCAAAGGCATCGAGACGCAGTGCCCAACGGTCACCGATGTTCCAGGTTACTGAGGCAAACAGGTTCTGATCGTCGTCGTTGATTCCAACGGTGTCCAGATCGACGTAGACGGGGACGCCGCCCTCTTTCCACCTTGCGAAGCTGCCGTCGGCCTTAAAGAAAAGATAGCCCGCCCGCAGGGAGACGGTCTCTCGATGTGCGTCGGCGTAGACGAGAGGGACTTGCCAGAAAAACACCAGCGCCATCAGGATGCAGGGACCACTGGCCAGGATAGGGCGTTGCCAGCGATGGCAAATTTCCGCGCCGTCGAATTTCCTCGGCTGGCCTGTCAAAGGGGCTCTCAGTCGTCTGCCGCTGTAAGGGAAGGCACCGCGTCCAAGGCTTCCCGCAACCTGCTGGCCCAGAAACGCACCAAGCGACGGACATCTGCCGCATTGGAGACCGAATTGGACCAGTTCGTTCCCGTCCTCTTTTCCGCCGCCCGGCGATCGACGACCCGCGCCAGCACTGCGTTGGACTCAGAGTCCCGCAGTTCCAGCACCAGTGTGGCTTCGCCGACCCGGGTCAGATAGACGTTGCCTCGACCGGCAGGTTCCGGGGGCACGTTGGAAACGACGTTGATGAGCCCGCCGATCACGACCAGCACGTCAGGACCAGGCTCGGTGGTCAGTTGGAACCGCTCAGATTTGCTCAACTCATCGCGAAAGACCTCGCTCACCAGAGCCTGAAACTTCTCGCGGGTCTCGGCAGATACCGGGAATCCCGACCGGCCCGACGTGCGGTTGCGAGATCCCGCCGCTGCAGGGCTATACTCCACGCCGGCGGCAATTGGCAGAATTCGGTTGTATCCGGTCAAATCCAGATCGGGGCGGATCCACGCCTTACCCACGCGGGCGTTGGTCACCTCGCGCAGACCGTCGTAGGTTTCCTCCGGCCCCAGCTCCCGTTCCAACGGCTCAGAAGCGCAACCCGCGATGGCGAGCATGGCCAGACCTGCAAGGAACCCCCACTTCCAGAATTTCGTCGTTACTCTGATCATGTGAACCTCCTGGGCCTCTTTATTTATCAAATCACCGGCTGCGGACCATAACAATGGTGGTTCGAGACCACAACGCATGCCCCCTCAGATGGGCGGCGGGCCGCGCCTTCCCGCCAGCAGCCAGCGCACCATGGGCAAATGCGCCCTGCCCAGGAACACCTGACCTTGAACCACGTAGCTCGGGACGTTGATTACGCCGGCGGCAACCAACTGCTGGTGCAGGTTCGCCGTGGCAGCCGGTGCCTCGTCCCCCGCAAAGCTCGCGAAGGCTTCATCGTCCTCCCCCAGCCGGCCCATGACCCGACCAATGGCATCGGGGGCCTCGATGTCGAAGGTTTCCCGCCAATAGCCGTCGAACACGGTCAGCAGGTAATCCCTGACCCGGTCCGGGCGCTTCGCATTGAGCCAAAGCAGCCCTGCGGCGAACGATGACGTATCCGGCGATCGATAAATTCCGCGAATGACAAGGCCCTGCACTGCCGCGTAGCGGGCAATATCGAGGGCCAGATACTCGGCCCGCAGGCGTCGATGCCGGGTACCTCGTTCGTCGTCGGGCCGCGCCGGCATGGGCGCTTTCAGCGCCGCGGCCGCAAAAGGCAAGCATTCCAGAACGATACCCAACTCGTCCACCAGGGCAAACGCTGATTTCAGCGCCAGGTAGGACAGCGGGTTCTTGAGATCCAGGCACAGGGCCAGGGATTCCGTGAAAGCGTAAGGAGCGGCGCTCGATTCAGAATCACTCATCGACACCTTCATCTACCCGGTCGTAGGCGACGTCGGGCGCAGGGCCGGGTTTGCCCTCGAGCAGCCAGCGGACCATAGGCAGGTGCTCGCGACCGAAAAACAGCTCGCCGTCCACCACGTAGCTGGGCACGCCAAAGATGCCCGCTTCGAAGATCGCCGTCTGCATGTGGTCATGCAGCGCCCGACCGTCACCCAGATGAAAGTCCTCGAAGCCGTCGAGGCGGGCCCCCGCCTCCCGGAGCACACCCGAGACCACCTCTGCGTCCTCGGCATCCAGCTCGCGGCGCCAGAACCGTTCGTAGACCCGGTCCGTATAGCCGCGCAGCACATCATCACCCTGGGCCTTAGCCCACAGCATGCCGATATGGACCAATGAGGTATCCCAGATCTTCACCGTTCCTCTGAGCGTATAACCCATCAGCTCGGCATAGCGTCGGGTATCCCGGTAAGCGTACTTCACCGCCGTCCACTGCTCCGGGGTGCGCTGGCTCTCCGCTACTTTGCCCCGCCGGTCCAGTCGTGCGGAGCCCAGGTAGCTAGGGATGTTCAGCGTCAGGGGCCGCCAGTCTATGTCTATGCCAAGCACCTCACCCAGACGGTAGGTGGCATCCTTGGCGATGAAGGCGTACGGGCTTTTATAGTCGATGTAGACGATCAGCGGCCGCTTTGATCGTAGAGGATCGAAAGTTTCCATAGTCCGTCTCCCGCTGAGCGTAGCCGTCGCCTTTCTCTGCCACTGGGATTCTGTTACAACGCAGGCCCAGAGAGAAGCGCCCCGATCCGGGAGGACACCGGCATGTTCCGCACGATCTTTCTCACCGTACTGCTGATCTCAGCCCTCGCTGGCTGCGCTGCCTCGATCAACGTTACCTCAGACTATCAGCCCGGGACGAATTTCCGCGGCTACCAGACGTTCGGCTTCGTACCGGAGCCCGCGCTGATGGTCCAGAGCGCCGAGCCTTTCAGCCCGCTGCTGGAAGGGCGCCTGAAGGCGGCCGCCGCTGAGGCGCTCACCCGGAAAGGCTTTCGGCAGACGGAAAACCCGGACGCCGCCGATTTCCTGCTGTCCTTCAATCTGGGTGCCGTAGACCAGCTCAGGGTGAACAACTTCCCAAATGCCAATCGGGGAGGCATGCGCCAGAGCGGCAGCGGAGAAGGCACCTCCGAAGTCCGCGCCTTCACCGAAGGCACGCTGTCCATCGACATATTCGAGGCAAACACCCGCCGGCCCATATGGTTTGGCAGGGCGACAAGGACGCTAAACGCCTCGGACCGCGGGGACACCCGCCTGGTAAACCGAGTCGTGACCGCAATCCTTGAGCAGTTTCCCCCGGGTTGACCCGCTGCAGGACAATGGGTGCGTCTGTCTGTCCTCAGCCTTCGCCGCAGCGGACGGGCATCGCGAGCTTGTGCTGTCTCGTGGCGCTCGCTCTCGCGGTACCGACCGTCCTGGCCGCAAAGTCGACACAGGAAAAGCTTGAACGACTGCTGCAGCCAGCCACAAGCCCAGGGGTCATGCGGCTTGCCGGCCGCACGATCAAATACCCAGCCGTCATCAGAAACTTCTACACATCCCGGGATTTTACACCCCTGTGGACGGGCACACGGGCCAACCGACTGCGCGGCCGCAGCCTGCTCCAAGCCGTAGGTGAAGGCGCCCACCACGGCCTGGATCCCAGCCGCTATCACATCACTGCTATTGAAACCTCCTTCTCCACCGGTGACCGGGCGAAGGCGGAACTGCTGATGACGGACGCGTTTCTGCTGCAGGCCCGTCATCGTGCAGACGGCATCCTGGACCCTGAAGCGGTGGCCCCGGAATGGTACGCCCTCCAGCCGACCACCGAGATAGCTCCGCACCTGGCGTCCGTGGCCCGAGGCACAGATCCCACCGAAGCGCTGGACGCGCTGTGGCCTGAGGAGCCCGCCTACTGGCGGCTGCTGGTTGCAAAGGGGGCGCTAAAGGCTGCCAGAGCGCGTGGCCGGCACATCGTCATCCCCGAGGGGCCCGCGCTGCGGGAAGGGGTGATGGACCCGCGTGTCCCCCTGCTGCGTCAGCGGCTTGCGCTGCCTGCAACTGACGAAACCCTCTACGACCACAGGATGGCCGACGCGGTTTCCGCCTACCAGGAGACGATGGGCCTGCAGCCCGATGGCCTGGCGGGCCCGAAAACCCTGGAAGCGTTGAACAAAACGCCGGAACAGCGGCTGCGCCAGATAGACGCCAACCTGGAGCGCTGGCGCTGGCTGCCTGCCCGGCTTCCCGCGGACCACATCCTGGTAAACGTGCCGGCCTTCCAGCTCAGCGCGATCAGAGACGGCAAAGCCGAACTGAACATGCCCGTTATCGTCGGCATGCCGCTCCGACCCACGCCAGCCTTCCGGCAGGACCTCCAGTACCTGGTCTTCAACCCGTACTGGGAGATCCCGGAGACCATCGCCGTGCAGGACAAACTCCCCGAGCTGCGGCGGGACCCGAGACGTCTGGCGGGTCAGGGGGTAGAGGCCGCACCGTGGGGCAGCGACCAGATGGTGCCCGTGGACCAGATTGACTGGCGCAGGGTCCCCACGAAGCCATTTCCCTACCGTCTTCGGCAACTGCCAGGCCCCGACAATCCCCTGGGCCGGATCAAGTTCATGCTACCCAACAAACAGGCAGTTTACCTGCACGATACCCCGGACCGATCGCTCTTCGAGCGCTGCGAGCGGGGCTTAAGCTCCGGATGTGTGAGAGTCGCCAACGCGCAGCGATTGGCGGAGTGGGTGCTGCAGTTTCAGGTCGAGACCTGGGACAGTGAACGGATTGAGACGCAGATCACATCGGACGAAACCCGCACCCTGGCCCTGGACGCGCCAATCCCCGTTTTTATTGTATATTTCACCAGCTACGTGGACGCCGAAGGAACTCTGCGGTTCCAACGGGATCTATATGGCGCAGATCCGCCGATCATCAACGCCCTTAACGCATCCACCCTGTGAGGCCCTCTTTATATGAACGGTTTAAAGAAATGGTTCTGAGATGGACAGTCTGCACCCTGCTGCTCACGCTTTCTCTGCAGGCGACCGCGTATCGCAAGGATGTGGTGCCCTTCGGGGTCAAGGTCAACGGCATCGAAAACCGCTTCGCCGAGTTCGGCATCTTCGCCACGCCGGGGGAGATCCTCCAGCTGGATCTCATGGACCTTGACCCGGCAAACCTGGAAGCCCGTTTCGACGCAACACCCCTTCAGCCGGCCGGCAACAGCCTGAACCTGAAGATGCCCCCGCGCGCGGGCACCCACCGCCTGGAACTCACCGACCGGCGTACCGGTTCCCGGATGGACCTCAACGTGTTCGTGATGTGGCAGCACGATGGCGCCCGCGACCACAGCCTGAACGGATACCGCATCGGCCAGTACCCGAGAGACCCGTTCCGCGGGCTCGCCGTTTACAACCCGCCGGAAGCCTTCATCGAGGTCACCCGGGAAAACGCCGACCTGGCGGTGTCACCCAACTTCCGGCTGGGGCAATTCGTCTGCAAGCAGGGCAACGGCTATCCGAAGTACGTGGTGCTGCGGCCGCAGTTGCTGCATAAGCTCGAAACCGTGCTGGAAGCGCTGAACGCCGTCAACGGCAACGTGACCGGCCTGACCATCATGAGCGGCTACCGCACGCCCAATTACAACCAGGCGATCGGCAACGGCAAGTACAGCCGCCACGTCTGGGGCGGCGCGGCGGACGTTTACGTAGATGACAACTCGGACGGCGTCATGGACGACCTCAATGGCGACGGCAAGGTGACCCGTGCGGATTCCGAATGGCTGGCGCGCTTTGTCGACAGCCTGGAGCGCCAAGGCCGGTTCGGCGACCTGATCGGCGGCATCGGCACCTACGGCAGCACGGCCAGCCACGGGCCCTTCGTCCACGTGGACGCACGCGGCTACCAGGCACGCTGGTAGACGCTGCCAGTTTCAAGCTGGCCAGCTACTGCTCGTAAGCGCGATCGATGCGCTCGAAACGGCGCCGGACGAATTTCCGGCTTTCTCCGTGGGGCAGAATGTAGAGTCGATTGTTTTCGATGGCGGCAACCACCTGGGCACCGACCTCGTCCACCGTCAGCACCCGGCCCGCCAGATCCGGGTTGGCTTCATCCTGATCCAGTACCTGGCTCGACGCCTGATCGACAGCCTCGGGACCCCCATATCGCTCATCACGATTTCGTTCCGAAGCGCCGATGTTGGTGCTTACCCGCATGGGGCACAGCACCGACACCCCGATGTTCTCCTCCCGCAGTTCCCGCTGCAGCACTTCGGCAAGGGCCACCACCCCATACTTGGCCACACAGTAAGGTCCGAGACCCACGTTGGGCACCAGCCCGGCAAACGACGACGTAAACAGGATATGTCCGCCTTCCTCCTGCCTGCGAAGATAGGGCAGAAACACCTCCACGCCGTGAATGGGCCCCCAGAGATCGACGTCGATGATCCAGCGCCAGTCATCGTGGCTCATCTCAGCGATCGGACCGCCCACCGCCACGCCGGCGTTGTTGAAAACGATGTCCACACGACCGAAAGTCTGCATCACGTCGTCCGCCAGGGCCTGCATGGCGGTGTAGTCGGAGACGTCACATACCCTGGCCTCGACCCGCACATCCCCAGTGGCGCGAAGCTCTGCCGCGGCAACTTCAAGCGCGCCGGGTTCGCGGTCCACCAGACACAGGTTCGCGCCGCGCTGGGCCAGCTGACGCGCAGTCGCCAGCCCGATGCCGCTGGCGCCGCCGGTAATCACGGCGACTTTCCCCTCAAATTCCATCCTTAATCCCTCCCTTCAGCAAGTCTCGATCCTACCCCCCTTCGCGGCAGGTATGTATTGAATTCCGTCTGATGACAGCCGGCGCAAGAGGGCTGACAACGACCCCCAAATCCGTCAGCATCGATGGTCTGACGGCATCGACACGGTTTTCGAGGGGGAAATCGGCATGTGGTTGAGATTGAGACAGATCGCCCTGGTGGCGGAAAAGCTGGCACCGGTAGAACAGGCGCTGCAGGACGTGCTGGGCATCCAGGTGTGCTACCGGGACCCGGGGGTTGGCCACTTCGGTCTGGAGAATGCCCTGTTCCCCATCGGCAACCAGCTGCTGGAGGTGGTAGCGCCCATTCAGGAAAACACGGCAGGCGGTCGATACCTGCAGCGGCGCGGCGGCGACGGCGGCTACATGGTGATCACCCAGTGCGACGACCACGCGCCCCGCCGGGCCCGGGTGGAGGCCCTGGGGATCCGCATCGTCAACCAGTTCGAAACCGACGAGTTCCGCAACATGCAGATGCACCCGAAGGATACCGGTGGCAGCTTCTTCGAGA